>ERZ773149.2851-NODE-2851-length-11528-cov-5.647782_pt1 | contig 11528 bp, 11 predicted proteins | sample MGYA00511081_ERZ773149 | MGnify/ENA primary metagenome ERZ773149 (study PRJEB29015, sample SAMEA2737846) | human gut metagenome | biome: human gut; feature: human-associated habitat; material: faeces | place: China | collected 2012 ...
AAGTGCAGCATAAAAAAGTTTGACTTTTTGTGTCCAAAATATTGACATAAGACCATTTGGGTTTTCGAGATTATTCAATTCTTTCAAATTTCATTTTATGATAGTCGTTTATTCCACAAAACTCCCATTCGTAGGCCTTATCTGCATTTTCAAGATTTGTAATTGGACAATAACAAGATGCTGCAAAAATATCATCTCTTTATCAGCTGCTCCCAATTCTTTTAAATATGATTCATAGTCAGGATGGTTTCCTGTTGAACCAAGAAGTGCAGATAAGGCTCCACCAGCACTAGTACCATTAGAAATTATTTTCTCTACATTACCAGGAATAATGTTTTTATTATGACGAAGGTAACGTACAGCGGCTTTTAAATCAACAATGCATGCTGGAGCAGTTCCGGTAAATTTACCATTTTTATCTTTTAATCCCCTACCACGAGCACCAGGAGAAACTACGATATATCCGTGTAAAAGTGCATAAAAAGTAGCATTGGGCTTGTTAATAAATTTGTTGATACCAGGCTTTTCAGGGGCTCCTGGCATATAGCCAGCTACTTTATTTGGGGAGAAGATTGGTGCAGTGTTTAAATTATAGTTTCCTATTGAATTTCCTTCATAATAAGTTTCAGGTACAAATATACTTAGTTTTTGAAAGTTAGGGTCTATTGGATTCTTAACATATATTATGTTTTCAAATGCACGATATTTTAGTGTTTTCTCATCTAAAGTTATTGTTTCTATAGTATATTTTTTATCATCAAATTTTAAATCGTAATTCATTTTATGGTTCCTTTCAATAATATTCTTTTATATAATTTTAAGATTATTATGGGAAAGTAATCAATTCAATTTGTAAAATGGATATATTCCAATTAGGAATATATTTAATTGCCAAAAGTAAAACAAAAAAATCATATGTGAAATTATTAAAAACACATATGATTTTTGATTTATTTATATTACATAAATTTAATCTACCTCTACTAATATCCACATATGAGACCAAGCTTCGGTATTAGTAGTTTGAATTGTTGGAATTAATTCTTCTCGAGAATCATATTGCAATCCTAGTATTTTACTACTATTTCTATTTTCCAGTGTATAATAAGAATCCCATGTACTATTAAATTTCCATTGTTGGTTATATCCATTATTATCTTGCCATTGAACACAGGATGCACCATCATACAATGAAGAAGATGATATATCTAAAACTTTTCCGCTTCCGACATTTTGAATTTTATAATAGCCATCTCCTGTAGAAATTAGCCTCCATTTTTGACTATTCCAACCGTAATAGGTGTATTGTTCTATTGTGCTTCCATTATCAGAAGAGCCTCCAGAAACATTTAAGGCTTTTCCACTTAATCTATTTATTATTTTATAATTGGTATCAGTATTAGGAAAAGAACTATTAATAGTCTTAAAGGCAGCTAATGCCGTTGTAAATTTAAGAGTATTAGTAGAAACTTCTTTGCAAGCACCTAAAGGATATTCATCTGGAAGAACAGAGGAGGTAACTGCAGGCTCCCAATAAAAGACGCCTAAACCTTTATTGTTAGGAACTTCCATAACAGCATTAATAACAGCTTTAATTAGGTTATAACTTTCAGTTTCATCACTATCTAAACCACCAACCTCACAAACCATAACTTCCTTATTATAACGAGAAGCCATATCGTTTAAGTTATAAGATAATTCATCAATACTATCTTTATAATCCATATCGGCCCAATAAGGATAATAAGACATACCAATAACATCATAGTTAGCTTCTGCAGTAGTTAAGGAATCAAAAATGGTTCTAAATAATTCATTTTCATGACCTTCTGCTAAATGAATAATAACCTTTGATGATGGACTAACTTTTTTTACAGCTTCATAACCTTTATTTATGAATGATACCCAGTTAGTAACATCAGGAGTGCTACTTCCATTCCAGATATAGCCGTAGGGCCAAAGCATTCCTGAATTATTTTCATTACCAACTTGTACCCATTCAGGATAAATACCAGCATTAGCAAGGGAAGTCATAACCTCGTAAGTATGATTATATACATCTTCCTTGAGTTGTTCTAATGAATGATTGGACCATTCCTCAGGGATGTCCTGATAAGCAGGATCAGCAAAATGATCGCTATAATGGAAGTCAATCATTATTTTTAGCCCTAAATCAGAAGCTTGTTTAGCCATTTCGACTACACTATCTTTATCAGCATAGCCTAATAAACAAGTAGTACCATCGTTTTTAGTCCATTGAGCACTTGTAGGAGGATTAACAAAAACCCTTAATCTAACAGAATCAATCCCTTGGTCTTTAAGTATTTTTAATGGATTTTCAGTAATTCCAGATTCATTTACCCATGATATTCCATTATCTTGAAGCTGACTTATCCATCCAATATCAGCACCCTTAGAAATAGTAGAATAAGCAGATGCAGAAATACTTTTAGTAGAGTTATTAAAAGAAGTCAACAAGAATAATGAAGTAATCACCAGTAAAATAATTTTGAGAAAATTTTTAAACATAAGCTTTACCTCCTGAAAAATAAATTGAATTTTCAAAATAGGGTAGAACTTTATAAGGTGTGTTTGAAAATGTTTGTTTTTGTGTATAAGCTAAATATATTTATTAAGTAATTTAGAAATTAATATAGCAAATCCTATTTTGTTAAAAAGAATAAAAGACGTCTTTAAATATATTTTATAAGTAAAAATATTAAATGTAAACATAATCAAAGAAAAAATATTAATTTAAAACAAATATAAATAAGAAATTAATGTATTAAAAAGAAAGTAATAGGAAAATATAGTAATTGGTAGTGATAAAGAGTAAAACTGATATAATTTAAATGAATACCCAAATTAAATAAAATATGAGCAAATAAATTTATTGAAAAAAAAGGAAATAAGTATATAATAAAAATATAAACAAAAAAGATAAAAAACAAACAAATACAAACAAAAGCAAGCATCGGAGGTGAAAAAATATGCTTAAAGAAGAAAGACATCAGTTCATTTTAGAAAAACTAAATAAGAGTGGAATTATTAAAGTTGCAGATTTAACAGATGAGCTTGCAGCAACTGAAATGACAATAAGAAGGGATTTAAGATTTTTAGAAGATAAGGGATTATTAATAAGAATTCATGGTGGTGCAAGGCTTAAGGAATATATAAGATTCGAGGAGCTTTCACCAAATGAAAAGAGGAGTATAAATACTCAACACAAAATAGAAGTGGCCAAGATTGCAGCAAGTTTAATAAGCGATAATGATAATATATATATAGGGCCAGGAACAACAACTGAGTATATGTATGATTATATTGAAGCTCGAAATGTAAAAATTATAACTAATTGCCTTAATATTTTTGAAAAGTTCAAAGATGATGATAAATTTGATGTCATATTAGTTGGCGGTAGATTAAGAAAGAAAACAAGTACATTTGTTGGAGCCTTTGCTAATGAAACTTTAAGTAAAATAAGAGTTAAAATGGCGTTTATTGGTGCTAATGGTATTTCGGATAATAATATAATGACATCTAATGAAGAAGAAGGTGAAAGCCAAAGAATTATAATTAATAATTCAATGGAAAGGTATTTAATGTGTGATTGTAGCAAAATTGAAAAAGAAGACTTCTATACATTATATAAGTTAGAGGACATTACTGCATTGGTTACTAATGAATGTTTAGATAAAGAATTAAAAGATAAGTATTCTAATTATTGTAAAATAATTTGTAGTATAAAGGGGGAATAAAAATGAAAATATTAATAGGGTCAGATAAAATGGGTGAATCTTTAAAGAATCACCTAAAATCATATCTTATCTGTAAAGGATATCAAGTGATTGATAAAACAGAAGATGGAATGGATTTAGTCGATTCAGCTCATGTAGTTTGTAAAGGAATACTTAGTAATGAAGGAGATAGGGGAATACTAATAGATGAATTTGGCGCAGGATCATTTATGGCTGCTAATAAGCATAAAGGAATAATATGTGCAGAGGTATCTGATGAGCATTCAGCACATATGACAATAGGTCATAATAATACATCTGTAATAGCTTTAGGATCAGGAATAATTGGAGAAAAATTAGCTGAAAGAATAGTCGATTCGTATTTAGAATCAGAATATGATGGTGGTAGACATCAAATAAGAGTAGATATGTTGAATAAAATGTTATAGGAGGATTAAAGATGAGAATAGCAGTTGCGTGTGATCATATTGTTACAGATAGAAAAAATCATGTAGTAGAATATTTAAAGGAAAAGGGTCATGAAGTTATAGATTGTGGTACTTATAATAATGAAAGAACTCACTATGCTATATATGGTAAAAAAGCAGCTGAGAAAGTTGTTGGTGGACAAGCTGATTTAGGTGTAGTCCTTTGTGGAACTGGTGTTGGAATTACAGCATCTACAGCTAAAGTTGTAGGTACTAGACCAACATTAGTAAGGGATATATCCTCAGCAGTATATGCAAGGAAACATTTAAATGCCAATATATTGGGGTTTGGAGGAAGAATTACTGGAGTAGGACTAATGGAGAATATAATTGATGCATTTTTAGAAACTAAATTTGAGCCAACTGAAGCAGATAATAAAATAATTGAAAAGATTGATTCAATTGCGGTAGCAAAAGAAGGGCAATTTGGTAATGAAAAATTCTTTGATGAATTTTTAGAAAAGTGGGATAGAGGAGAATATCACGATTAAAAAATAAAAATAAGAATAAAAATAATGGAGGGTTAAATTATGACACCAGAAGAATTAGAATTAATAACAGTTGAAATAGTAGCTTATGCAGGAGATGCAAGATCTAAATATGTAGAAGCGTTAAATTATGCAAATGAAGGCAATTTTGGAGAAGCAGAAAAATTAATAGAAGAAGCATCAGAGTTAATAAATGAAGCTCATAAAGTACAAACTAATATGATACAAATGGAAGCGGCAGGAAATAAAGTAGATGTTAGCTTTTTAATGGTACATGCACAGGATCATTTAATGACAGTAATGTTATTAAGAGATATAGTTAAAAACTTTGTAAATTTGGCAAAAAAAATAGGATAGTATAAAAAGTGTAATTGGGTATTGAAAAATTGGTAAGGGGAGATATAGATGAACAAATTAATAGGTCTAATTGAAAAAATGAAGCCTTTTTTTGAAAAGGTTTCAAGAAATCCTTATTTAAGAGCTATAAGAGATGGTTTTGTAAGTTGTATTCCAGTAGTTTTATTTTCAAGTCTTTTCATTTTAGTAGCATGTGTACCAAATATTTTTGGGTATTATTGGCCGGCTGATGTAGATACTGCATTATGGAAAGCTTATAACTATTCAATGGGAATATTATCTATACTTATGGTAGCAACAATAGCTAAGAGTTTAGCAGAAAACTTTAATAATAAATTACCTAAAACAAGGCAAATAAATATTGTATCAGTAATGATTGTAGCAATAATTTCTTTCTTATTAGTAAGTGTAGAAACTATTGAAGGTGGTTTATCAACCACTTATATGGGAACAAAGGGTCTATTGGCAGGATTTATTGTTGCATTTATAGTACCTAATATCTATAAAGTTTGTGTAAAGAATAATGTCACTATAAAAATGCCAGATGAAGTGCCTAAAAATATTTCTCAAACTTTTGCTGATTTAATTCCGTTATCAATTTGTGTATTATTTTTCTGGCTATTTGATATAGTATTTACTAATTTTGCAGGAATGTGTTTTAGTGCATGGATTTTAGAGGTTCTTCAACCATTATTTACAGCAGCAGATGGATATTTGGGTGTAGCTATTATTTATGGAGCTATGGCTATGTTTTGGTTTGTTGGAATTCATGGACCTTCAATTGTTGAACCCGCTGTAACAGCAATTTACATTGCGAATATTGAGGCAAACTTACAACTTGTACAAGCTGGGGAACAAGCTACCAATATTTTAACACATGGTACATCATATTTTGTTGCTACTTTAGGGGGAACTGGAGCAACTTTAATGTTAACAGCAATGTTTGCATTTATGGCTAAATCAAAGCAACTTAAGGCTTTAGGGAAAACATCATTTATACCTGTATTATGTGCAGTAAATGAACCAGTATTATTTGGCGCTCCTATAGTTTTAAATCCTATATTCTTTGTTCCATTTATATTGACTCCTATATTTAATGTATGGATATTTAAATTCTTCGTTGAGGTATTAGGAATGAACAGCTTTATTTATACTTTACCTTGGACAACACCAGGAACAATTGGTTTAATTTTAGGAACTGGATTTGCAGGGTTATCATTTGTGTTAGCACCATTATTATTAGTAATTGATTTTGCAATGTATTATCCATTCTTTAAGGTATATGATGCACAGTTAGTTGAAGAAGAAGCAAAGAAAAGAGCAGATGTAATTATAGAAAATGCTGAAGAAGAAGTAAAAGCTGAAGTTGCAGCAGTAAGAGAAATAGATATAGCTAGTAAATCAGATAAAGAGTTAAGTGTATTAGTGCTTTGTGCTAGTGGAGCAACAAGCAGTATGTTAGCAAACTCTATTTCAAAAGGTGCAAAAGCGAAGAATATAAAATTAGAATCAATTGCAATGGCATATGGGCAACATAAAGAAGTTATAACAGACTATGATTTGATAATTTTAGCTCCTCAAATGGCATCTATGTATAATGAATTAGAGAAGGATTGTAGTGCAAAAGGTGTAAAATCAGCCACTACTTCTGGAGTAGAATATGTAAAATTAACAAGAGATTCATTAGGAGCATTAAAATTTGCATTAGATATAATAAATAATTAATTTTAGAAACAAAGTAAATATCATACTATGAGTGTAAAAGGAGAAAAAAGAATATGTATAACTTTGGAGACGATTTTATCTTTGGTGGGGCAACAGCTGCATATCAAGCAGAAGGTGGAGCAAAAGATGATGGAAGAGGACCATGTATATGGGATGAGTATTTAAATAGACCAGAAAGTAAATTTAATGGAGATGTAGCAAGTGATTTTTATCATAAATATAAAGAGGATATAAAATTATCAAATGAATTTGGAATAAATGGAATTAGAGTGTCTATTTCTTGGAGTAGAGTTATACCAAAAGGTGTAGGAGAGGTTAATGAAAAAGGAATAGAGTATTACAATAATTTAATAAATGAGTGTATAGCTAATAACGTTGAGCCGTATGTTACTTTGCATCATTTCGATACACCATTACAATTATTCAAAAATGGTGATTGGTTAGATAGAAATAATATTGATCATTTTGTTAATTTTGCTAAGGTGTGTTTTGATAATTTTGGAGATAGGGTAACTAAATGGATAACATTTAATGAAGCATGGGCAGTAGCTCAAAATGGATATATAATTGGTAATTTTCCACCAAGCATAAAGTATGATATTCCGAAAGCTATACAATCTATGCATAATATGATGGTAGCGCATAGTAAAGTTATTGAATTATATAAAAGTATGAATCTAAATGGAGAAATAGGAATAGTTCATACTCTAGAAGGTAAATATCCAATTACTAATTCTCCAGAAGATGTTAGAGCTGCAAAATTAGATTATGTATTATCTAATCAATTTATGCTAGATTCTAATTTTAAGGGATATTATTCTAAAGAAACTATGGAAGTTATTAATGAAATTATGGATAAGAATCATGGTGAACTTAAGATTTATTCTGGTGATTTAGAGATTATTAAATCAGCATCTGAAAAAATAGATTTTTTAGGAATGAATTATTATTCAAGTCATTTCTTACAAGCTTACGAAGGTGAAAGTAATATATATCATAATGGTAATGGAGAAAAAGGGACAAGCGTTTTTGCACTTAAAGGCGTAGGAGCACGTGTAAATAATCCTAAAGTAGAAACAACTGAATGGGATTGGCCAATTTACCCTCAAGGGCTTTGTGATATGTTAATAAAAATTAAAAATGATTATCCTAACTATAAAAAGATATATGTAACTGAAAATGGAATGGGATATAAAGATGAATTTATAAATGGAAAAATAGAGGATACTCCTCGTATTGATTATGTAGCAAGACATTTAAAAGCTATACTAGAAGCTAAAGAAAAAGGGGTAAATGTAAAGGGATACTTTATATGGTCACTTATGGATGTACTTTCATGGAGCAATGGATTTAATAAAAGATATGGTCTATTTTATGTAGATTTTAATACTCAACAAAGATATCCAAAGAAAAGTGCTTATTGGTTTAAGAAAATGTCAGAAGAAAAAAGATTAGTTGATTTAAATGAAATAAGGTATTAAGGAGATGGTGTAAATGATATTATCTACTAAGGAAATGCTTTTAAAGGCTCAAAGAGAAGGATATGCAGTGCCTGCATTTAATATCCATAATCTAGAAACTTTGCAAGTGGTTGTTGAAACTGCAATGGAAATGAGGTCTCCTGTTATTGTAGCAGGAACTCCATCCACAATAGAAAGTTATGCTGGGCCAGATTATATTAAAGCAATGGCTGAAGTTGCAGCAACTAAATATGATGTTCCTATTGCTATTCACTTAGATCACTTTGAAGATGTTGATGCTATTAAGAAGAATATAGACTTAGGCTTTAAGTCTTGTATGATAGATGCATCTAAAATGGAATTTGAAAAAAACATTGAGACAGTTAAAGAAGTTGTAGATTATGCTCATAGATATGATGTAGTAGTAGAGGCTGAATTAGGTAAGCTTGGTGGAAGAGAAGATGATTTAGTTGTTGATGAAAAAGATACAATGTATACAAATCCTGAGGATGCTGCAGAGTTTGTACGTAGAACTAATATTGATTCTTTAGCAGTAGCAATTGGAACTGCTCATGGTTTGTATAAAGGAGAACCTAAATTAGACTTTGAAAGATTAGTAGAGATAAAAGAAAAGGTAGATATTCCTTTAGTTTTACATGGAGCATCTGATGTACCAGATGATTTAGTTAAAAAGGCTATATCATTAGGAATATGTAAAGTAAATGTTGCTACTGATTTAAAAATTCCTTTTGCAAAGGCAGTAAAAGAATATTTAGATGAACATAATGGTGAAAGTGATCCAAGAAAATATATGACACCAGGGAAACTAGCTATGAAGGAAATAGTTAAGAATAAGATTGAAGTGTGTGGAAGTATGAATAGATACTAGTAGGAAAAGGCTGTTGCAGTAAATGCACGGCCTTTTTCTATAAAAAGTATTAAAGTGGAAAAATATTGGAGGTATATATGATATTAGTAATAAATTTAAATGCATCTGTAGATAAGAGGTATGAAATGGAAAAGTTAGATAAAGGAGAAGTAATGCGAGCTACAACAGTGGAGAATACACCTGGTGGAAAGGGAATACATGTTGCTAATGTAGCTACAATATTAGATGAAGAATGTATAGTAACTGGTTTTTTAGGCGGGAAGACAGGAGAATTTATTGAGGAAAAGCTTAAGGATTATGGAATTAAATCTGACTTTGTAAAAATTAAGGGTGATACAAGAGAGTGTTTAGCTATAATAACTAATGATTTAATACAAACAGAAATACTTGAGCCAGGACCAATTATTGATAATAATGAACGAGTGAACTTTATAGAAAAGTTTAATAAACTAAGTGAAAGTGCGAATATTATAGTAATTTCAGGTAGTGTACCACAAAATATTGAAACTGGATTTTATAGAGAATTAATAGAAATAGCTAATAAAAAGAACAAGAAAGTGTTATTAGATACAAGTGGGATACTTTTAGTTAATGGTGTTAAAGGAAAACCTTATTTTGTAAAGCCAAACAGAGATGAAATTGAAGCATTGACTGGTAGAAAAATAGAATGTACTAATGATGCGATAAATGAAATTAGATACTTTCATAATGATGGAATAGAATTTGTTGTTATATCTTTAGGTGAAGAAGGCTCAATAGTTGGTTTTAATAATAAGATATATAAGGTAACGGTACCTAAGGTTAATGCAATTAATCCTGTTGGATCAGGTGATTCGTATGTTGCAGGTGTAGCTATTGGATTAGCAAGAAATTATAATATAAATGATGTATTGAAATTGGCTTCAGCTTGTGGAACCGCTAATGCTATGGAGAAGGAAACTGGAAGTGTTAGGAAAGAGATTGTTGATGAATTAATAGATAAAATTAGAATAGAAGTTTTGGAATAGTAGGTATTTGTATTTCAAATTTAGGTGGAGCCTGTAAATAATTTTGTGTATTCTGAATTTCCTCTTGGAAATAATGAGTGATTTTTAAAATTTAAATTTTATTTAGTTTTGTCTAAATATAAGTTTTATTGACACTTTAAATATTATCCTATATGTATATTATCCCTATTTATTGGGAATAATATATGTTAGGGAAAATATCAAAAGAACTTTATTTTAGGTTTATCCTAATTTTAGGTTCTTTTTTCATCTAAAATATCACTAAATTTGTATTTTAGCAAATGGGAAAGTAGCTCCGATAGCTTCCTTGAAGCCATTAAGACCATCAATGCAGAATATAAGTACATTTTGAACACCTCTATTCTTTAAATCATTTAATACAGATAGCCAGAATTTACTTGATTCATTAGCCCCAATCCATATCCCTAAAACTTCTTTTTTTTCCATCTAAATTGATGCCAATAACAACATATGCAGCTTTAATCACTACTTGTTTATCCTCTCTAACTTTATAATGAATTGCATCCATAAATGAAAATGAGTATGTTTTTTCTAAAGGTCTACTTTGCCATTAGGCTACCAGCGGTAAGATTCTATTTGTAATATTAGATACAGTTTCAGCACTAACATCCACTCCATAAAGTTCTTTTACTTGTTCAGAAATATCACGAGTTGTCATTCCAGTTGCATATAGACCTAATATTTTTTCCTCTATTCCATTAACTGATCTTTGATGTTTAGGAATAATTCTAGGTTCAAATTCACCATTTCTGTCTCTTGGTATATTTATTTCAACTGGTCCTAATTCTGTTTTTACTGTTTTCTTTGAATAGCCATTTCTACTATTATCAATGGATTTACTAATAGAATCGTACTTTTCATAACCTCAATTATTTCCAAAAAGGAGTTTATTTTATTCAGTTTACACAAAGCTTTTTACAGAGCTGAAAGAATTAACACAAAATAATAGTAATAAGATTTTAATAGAATAAACTGTAAGTAGTTTTTAGGTTGTAGTTAGTAGTTTTTAGTTATGGTTGAAAGATTAAATTAGTAACAAGTTACAAGTAATAAGTGACAAGTTTAGGTTGAAACTCCTTTATTAGAAACTCCTAAAGGAGTTTCTAATAATATATTTTCAAAAATTTAGCATAAGCTAAATTTTTTCCTTAACTTGTCACTTGCCACTTGTCACTATGAACTTCTAACTCCTAACTAACCAACTGGGATAGAAATAAAGCAACTGCTAAACCTATTTTTAAGTTTGCAGTTGCTTTTTTATCTCAAAAGATATATATTCTAATATTTACTATTATAGCATTATATAATAACCTTATCTTCTCTTGTTTAAAGTTGGAGTATATTGAAATTATTAAT
>ERZ773149.2853-NODE-2853-length-11517-cov-5.980806_pt1 | contig 11517 bp, 2 predicted proteins | sample MGYA00511081_ERZ773149 | MGnify/ENA primary metagenome ERZ773149 (study PRJEB29015, sample SAMEA2737846) | human gut metagenome | biome: human gut; feature: human-associated habitat; material: faeces | place: China | collected 2012 ...
CACATCCTTTCTTAACTAAATATTATTTTAACTTAGTTCGTCTTAATGTGTCCACCACTTTATACTAACACCAAACTAATATACTATTATTTAATGTTATTCATAATAAATTAAATGCAAATGTAATATATTTTAAAGATACAATTACATTCCTTATAGGATTAAAAGATAATAATGTAGGATGGTTAATTCCTGTAAATAGGTATCAAAGCATAAGTATTATGATACCAACAGAATCATTCAAAATAATAAAAAATAGTTTAGATGAGGTGAGACAAAAAAAGTTATACCAAACATACAACTAAACCTTTTTTCAATCTCTTCTAAATTCCATGATAAACTAAAAATAAATTCCATGATAAACTAAAAAATTGAGGAAAATAAAATTCCTACAAGAATTCAAATTCAAAAAGCAATAGAAAAAAGAAAAACAAATGATAAAAAATATGATGATGAAGGCGATAAACCATATTTTAAGAATTGGAGAAGAAACGGAATTAGAAATAATAAAGAAATTTAGGTAAGCAATAAAAATTTAAATAAAACATATAGAACCTTTACAATAGATATAATGAATGTATGCAAAAGAAATAATATTACTTCAGTTTGGTCAATTAACCCTACACCTAATAGTTTCGATTTTATAGATAAAAATATTACATTGGAACAACTAAATGAGAACGTCAATCAACCCACTAATTAGAAAAGTTTTTTCGTAAAATTTAATACCTTTAAGTAAAACATCATCTACTGTATGGTTCATTATTAATAGTACTAAAATAAATAACCCTCGACAACACATTTCTGTATTGTCGAGGGTTTCATGGTGGAGGCGAGGGGTATCGAACCCCTGTCCGAAAGCAGACCAGCCTGACTTTCTACGAGCGTAGTTATGTGACTAAAAATTCGGTCCTTAGTTCGCTCACAAACAAACTCCTAATTCCCTAGCTTCATAAATACCCCTCTAGCTCAAAGCTTTGCTAGACTTCGTTCCCTACTTTAATGACACCAGCTACCCAAGACGTAGGCATCCTGGACTGATGAGCAAGCTATATTAAGCTGCTAATGCAAAATTGTCTTCTGCGTTTATATTTAATGCATAGCTTATTAACGAGTCGTCCATGCTTTACTCGGCCCGCTTATCAAACCCATCACACCCCCGTCGAAGCCAAAACGCCCCCATGTTAGGTTAATAGGTTATAAACGCTTTACCTATTTAATTTTCAATTGATGATTAACATCGTGATTTTATTATAAATCATATATTTTTAACTGTCAACTTTACTATTTTTATTACTAAAAAAATGATAAGACCTATGCTTTCATAAGCCTTACCATCTTTAATATATTTTATTATATGCTTTAAACAAATTTATGATAATAAATAAATTTATTTTGCTTTTATAATTTTATTTTTTCTTTTTCTTACCTACTAATAATGCACCTGCTGCTATAGTAACTGATCCTATATATGCTAATACATTTCTTTTTCCTGTCTTAGGTAAATTATCATTTTTAGAGTTTTCTGTAGTAACTTTATCATTTGAAGTTTCTTGATTTTCAGAGTTATTTTCTACACTTGGTTTATTTTCATTTCCAGGTTTATTTTCATCTCCTGGTTTATTTTCATTTCCAGGTTTATTTTCTTCATCACCTGGTTTGCTTGTATCTTCATTTTTAGGTATAACTTCTTCTAATTTTGCTTCAAATAAACTTGCTTCTTCTAAGTCTTTTGATATTCTTATTTCTATGTAAGCTTCATCATTAGCTTCATTTTTAATAGTTTTTACAACTTTAGAAATGAATGATGTATCTTTAACCTTTATTTTATAAACTATAAAGTTTCCATCTGTATATTTATCTTCTACAGTTGCATCTAATTCCTTAATGTTATTTAAGAAACCAGCAAATTTTTCTAAGCTTACTTCTTGCACTTCCATTTGTAATGGAGAATCTTTTTCACCTGAACCTGCTATAGCTGAAACAACTTCAGTATCTATAATATCCGTAATAAAATCTACTACATTATCTTTATACTCCTCTACATTTATAGTGAAAGTATCAACTTTATTACTTCCATCTGTAGTTTTTGCTGTTATAGTTACTTGTCCCTTTGCTTTTGCTATTAATTTAACACTATTTCCATTAACCTCTATTGATGCTATATTTTCATCACTTACTGACCATTCTACATCTTTTTTATCAGCTTCTTCATTTACAGTTGCAGTAAATGTTTTATTACTTCCTACATATAAGCTATTAATTTTATTATTTATAGTTACACTTTGTGCTAATATAGTTTCTTTCTTTACAGTTACATTTATTGTTTTAGTAAATTCTGCACCTTTACTATCTGTTACTTTATATGTAACTTTATATTCTCCTGGAACATTTACATTAACTGTATTTTCTATAACATCTATTTTAGTTATAGCTCCATCTTCTTTATCAGTTGCTGTTACACCAATTAATGGATTAAAGTCTTCTCCAACTTTTATAACTTTATCTTCTGCATTTATTACAGGTAATGCATTTACAATTACTGTTATTGTTTTTCTAGCTTCTGCACCTTTACTATCTGTTACCTTATATGTAACCTTATATGTTCCAGCAACATTTTCATTAACAGTATTTTCTATAACATCTATTTTAGTTATAGTACCATCTTCCTTATCAGTTGCTGTTACCCCTTCTAAAGGTTCAAACTTTTGTCCAACATTTATAAGTCTATCTTTAGCTTCAATTTTTGGAATTGCATTTATAATTCCACCAGGAATACTTGGTTTTACTATTTCTTCATCTTTTTCAGTTAATACTTTTTTAAGTTCTGCTTTTAATTTTTCACTATTTTCTGCTGTATTTCTTATTTTTATGTTCATATAAGCTTCATTTATTTCTTGATTTTTAATTGCTTTTATAAACTTAGACATTAATGAATTATTTTTAACTTTTATTTGATATACTGTAAATTCTCCATCAACATATTCATTTTGTATTTCTGGATTTAATTTCTTAACCTTCTTTAAGAATTTATTAAATCCTTCTACAGTTACATCTTTTACTTCCATTTGTACTGGAGAGTCTTTTTGACCTGAACCATTTACTGGAGTTACAACATTAGTATCTATAATATCTTTTGCTAAATCTACTACATGCTCTTTGTAATCTTGTATATCTATAGTAATACTATCACTTTTTTCACTTCCATCTGTAGCTTTTGCTGTTATAGTTACTTGTCCTTTTGCTTTGGCTATTACTTTAACAGTATTTCCATCTGCTTCTATTGATGCTATCTTTTCATCACTAGTTGTCCATACTACATCTTTTTTATCTGCATTTTCATTTGTTATAGTTGCACTTAATACTTGGTTGCTTCCTATATATAAATTGTTAACTCTATTGTTTATAACTACATTTTCTACTAAAGTAACTTTTTCTTTTACAGTTACTTTTATTGTTTTTGTAGCTACTCCACCAAGTTTATCTACTACTTTATATGTAACTGTATATTTTCCTGGAGTATCTGTTTTAACATTATTTTCTACAACTTCTATTTCTCTTATATCACCTTGTTCATCATCAGTTGCTGTTACTCCTTCTAATGCTTTAAACTCATCTCCAACAGTTATAACTTTATCTTCTGCATGTATTACTGGTGGTTGATTTACAACTACTAGCATTTCATGTATTGCTGTTGCACCTTGACTATCTGTTACACTAAATACAACTGTATAATCTCCTGCAACTTTTGTATCAACATCATTTCTAATAACCCTTATTTTTTCAGTAAGATCTTTATCTTCTTCATCAGTTGCTGTTACTCCTTCTAAAGGATCAAACTTTTCTCCTAATTGAACTATTCTATCTTGAGCATTTATTACTGGAATTTTATTAAGTGTAGTCATTTTTGGATTTACAACAACTGAACTTTCAACTATAGTTGTTTTATTTCCACTATCTGTAGCCTTATATATAACCTTGTAAACACCTGGTATATTTGTGTTAACATTACTTTCAACTACTAATTCTATATTTTTATCTTCATCTTTTACAGTAACTCCAGCCTTTGGATCAAAACTATCTCCAACTTTTAAAGTATGGTTCTTAACACCTTCAATTACTGGTGCTTTATTACCTTTTACTGTTAAGTTTATAGATTCTTCTGTTTTTCTACCACGACTATCAGTAGCACTATATGTTATCTTATATGTAGTGTCTTGTTCTGTATCTAAATTAAGTTCTTTATCTGATGAAACACTAACATTTACTGTATTTCCATTAACATCTACAGCTTTAACGCTATCCATTAAATTAAATGCTTGACCTGCATTTATAGTAACATTTTCAAGTTTTTGTCCATTTTTAGTAATAGTAGGCCCTACAGTTGATGCATTAACTTTTAATTGTACATTTAAAGTTTCTGATTCTCCACCAAAATCATCTTTTGCTGTAATATATAAATCATATATTCCTTCTTCAGTTCCTTTAAATGATGTTATTTTTTTATCACTTGCATCTTTAACTTCTAAAGTTATTTTATCATTTTCATCATCTTTTATTTCTAAACCTTTTTCTTTTAAAACTTCTTCTGTTAATTGAATTGTTTCTCCTTCAGTAATTTCTATGTAAGACTTATCTTCTTTCATCTTTACAGTAGGATTTGTATTTAATGTTAATTCTTCATTTTTAACACTTACACTTCTTACATATTCTTTATTTGTGTTACTTACATATTTATATTCAGAGCTTTCTTCATTTTTTATTTTATACTTTCTTGATGAATTATCATTAGAAGCTTGTATATCTAACTCAAAAACATCAATTTCATTACCAGTCTTTGGTATAGAGTCTTGTGCTGTTATTAAAACATCTATTGTATTATTTTCTTTATTATAAGTATAATCTGTTATTATCTTATCTGACTTTGCTGGATTTATTAAATCCTTTATTACTGGCTTTCCATCTTGCTCTTTTAAAACTATTCCATCTAACTTTAAGCTAAATTGAAGAGCTTTTGGAATATCTTCTATATTATCTAATGATACTTTAACTGTATCTGAATCTACTTTTTTTACATCTAATACAAATTTATTTTCTGTATTTTTAGATTTATTTTCTATAATTTTAGGTGTTGCATAAGCTATTGCAGCTGTTGAAGTTGCTGCTAATGTATATACCAAAGCTGTTTTTACAGTTGGCTTCAGCTTATTATTTTTCATAACTTATCTCCTTCCGTACTTTATAGGGGCTATCATAAAAGAGATAACCCCTTTCAATTAAAAATATTATTATCTTAGTTTACTATCTGTTGTTAAATACATTTTGAATCATATCATTACTTATTTCTATAACTTCATCATATTCATTTGCTATTGTTCTTGCTGTTGAATTATTTAATTCTATTGATGGTAAGTTTGTTGGTAAATCATATAAGAATGTATCACTTACTAATCTTTGACCTACAGGTGCATTATTGCTATCTAGCTTATTGTATCTGTAAAGTTCAGCTTTTATCTTAGTTCCCTTAATATTTTTATCATCTTTTTGTTGCTCTGGAGTTATCCAATATAACCAAGTTCCCTTAGCAACTTCTCCAAGTTGTGAATTTTCTGGTAGTGTTGCTAATAAAATTGCTTGAGCATTTAAAGCAAAGTTTTCATCAGCTTCATTAATTACTAAAGGTACATTAAATGCTGGGTCACCTTTATATTCACCTGTAACTATTATAGAACCTGCTGGTATAGTCTTTCCTTCTGCATAAGTATAATCAGTTGCTAACTTACCTACACCATGCTCATAAACTTTATTTCCATTATCTATACCAATTTCTATATTATCTCCTGTTGGACCTAATATATCTATTTCTCCTATAGATATAGCATTAGCTCCCTTGGCTACTAACTTAACATATTGTGCATCATATGCCCATAATTGAGTATTTGAATTGCTTCCATTTTCATTAAAGTAAATTGTATTTTCTTTAGTTGTATCAAATTCTCCTGAATGAGCTTTTGACCAACTCTTTCCATCTTTACTTACCCAAACCTCATAACTACTTATTGGTGAATAATCAGTACCTGAATTTTTACTAAATAAGCTTCTTAATGAGAATTTCTTTTTAGGTGCTTGTCCTGGATTATATTTTAATCCTACAACAGATTTAGCATTTCCTAAATCAATAGTTACATATGGATCTCCTGAAACAACTGTACCATTATTATTAGTTGCTTTTTTAGCTGTATAAATAGTTGTTGGGTCATTATCACTTATCTTTTTAATTTCTCCATTTTGAGCTTGACCATGTCCTGAATGTTCATCAGATATATCATGTTCACTTCTTGTATTAGTATCAAATACCCAATTAGCTTCTGATATACTTCCATCATGATTTACCTTTATGTTACCAATTGTAGTTTCTTGTGTAACATTTAAGTTGTAGTCATAAGCTCTTACTTTATATTCAAAAGCTCTATTATTTATAGCATCAATAACATCAGTGTACTTAGTTAATCCATTTTCTCCATTTTTATCTCTTTCAACGAATCCAACTACTACTTCCTTAGTTCCTGTTGTTGTTGCTTCTTTTCTTATTATTTCATATCCTAAAACTTTATCTGCATCTTTTGTAACACTTAATGTTAATGGAACTTCTTTTTGATTTAAGTAAGATTTATTAATTAATTGAGTTCCATTTGCATCAACTCCAAAGCTTGCCTTTACTGCAGTATCTGAAGCCATAGTTATTGATTCTGTATTACTTCCAGCTTTTAATCTAATTCTTCTAGCATCATCATTTAAATAGTAAATAGCCTTATCTTCTTTTGGATAATTCTTTGAATTTAAGTATTCATTAGTCTTAGGACTAGCTACTAATCCCCATTTTTCAAAGAATCCTCTTAAATCCTTCTTTACTGCATCTGATGCTCTCATTATAAATGTTTGAGCTGTAGAATCATGTCCATTTTCATTTGGAGCTACACCTTTTAATCTTGTTTCTCTATATAATTTAGCATAGAATGTATCATTATCTAAGTTATTATCTGAGTTAAGATTTAACATTTTATAAGTATAGTCATTATCATATGCTAAGTGTAATTGCCAGAACATTCCTAATCTAGTTCCACCATCACTTGCTAAACCTACACTATTAGAAGTTACTTTATCATATATCTTTGTATATGTTCCACCTTCTAATCTAGATGTATTTATATCATTAAATGTTTGAGTTATAAGTGCTAATATATTATTAGTTGTTTCTGCATATGTTAATCCTGGTCTATCATGAACGTGTCCAATTTCATGAGCTATTCCCCATCCAAATAAGCTTCCATCTTTTGAATTTGTTAAGTTTCCATTTGAATCAAATTTGAAAGGAGTACCATTCATTGCACCTTCAATAGAACCATATCCTATACCAACGTGATGTGATGATGCATACATAAATGCTCCAGTAAACATTCTTTGATATTTAATATTCATACGGTTTTTAGGTGCTCTATTTTCATTATAGAATTGATTTTCACTCTTTCCACCTAATACATCTAAAGCATTACCAGTTATTTTACCATCTCCATCAAAGTCTATTGGTGCTTCAAGTAAACCTTGTTGTGAATAAGAAATTTTCATTATTTGTTCCCAAGCAAGTAATGTATCATAAAGTCTATTTACTTGAGCTTCTTCATTTCCTGATAATCCATTTTCTATTGAGCTAAGTACCTTATCAGCTGCAAAAGAAAGCATTATTCTTTCACCTTCTATATCTGTAGCATTTAAGATAGAAGTTTCTGGATCATAAGTGTAAATATTATTAACATTATCTTCTATACTAGCTGTGCTTGGATATCTATTTTTTAAAGTGCTTACATAACTCTTTAAGTCTTTAATATATTTTCTTATAGCATCTTTAACTTCTGTTTCTTTAGAAGCATCATCTATAATATTATTTACATTTAAGTGTGGTATTTTTGTTCCACCACTTACTCTTACCTTAAATGTATTACTTTCTGCAAATCCACTCTTAAGACCTATATATAAGTTTCCACCTTTTTCATAGTTCATATCAAAACCAGTTTCAGGTATTTCAATTTCATTTTTACCTACTTTTAATTCTTTTATGACCTTATAAGCAGTTCCACTTTCTGCATTAAATTGTGTTAATACTAAATTAAATTTAGTATCGCTTCTATTTGGACTTGCTATGTAAATATTAACCTTATCTCCTGGTTTTACTGCTATACCAAGAGCTTGGTAATCATTAGTTTGGCCTATAGTATTTTGAGCCCCTATACTATGTATACTTGAATCTAAAGTTATTATTTCATCTTGTAAAGAAATATCATTTAATAAGTCTTGAGCTCTTTGTAAATTCTTTAGTATTTCATCTTTATTTGGATGATATTCTAAGTTTACTGGGTCTATTGTATTTACTCTCTTAACAAGTTCTTCTACTTTTTCTCTAGTTACATCACTATTTAATGATAATTTTAAATCATCAGCAAATAAGTTATCTACATCTTTTTCTAAGCTATCATATTCATATAACTTAATTTCAGATATATTTACTTTACCTGAACCTGAACCTGGATATACAGATATATTTGGCTGTATTTGCTTAGTTGTTATAGGCTCTGATAATTTTAATGTTACTACTCTTCCACTTGTGCTTAATGAAGCATCTCTATATTCCCACTTTCCTTGTGAATTTACAAATCCTATATTACCTGTATATGGCCATGAATCTAAGTCTAATCTTGTTATTAATTTTATAGTATCTATTGTATGTTCTTCTTTAAATGTTATCTTAGGACCACATTTTCCATAGGCAGATGTATCCCAGTTATGCCAAGTCCATGCTGTAGTATAATCATTATCTAAAACAGAAATTGGATTATCTGTAGTTCCACCTTGAGTAAATTCAACATTTTCTATGTTATTAGTTAAACTTCCCACTCCATTTGGTGTATTTATAAGCTTATAGTTAGGCGTTACTGGTGGTACTAATTTAGCTGTAGTTCCAAGGTAACGTTGAGATAATCCACCTGTTCCATGGTGGTTTGTTGCTGTCATCATAATTTCATAACTTGTTGTATCTTTTAAATTTGTTATTGTATATGACGTAGCTCTTATAAAGTCATTACTATCAGCTTCTCCTGCTTTTAAATCTGTTACTCCTGTTGGAATATCATCTTCTAAATTTGAGTCTTTATACTTTTTATCACCATTATCATTTGCTTTTAACCACTCTTTAGTTCCAACTTCTCTGTAATATAACTCATAATCTTTTGCTTTTGCATGAGCTTTCCATGAAACCGTAAGTTGTTTATATCCACCTTTTACTGAAATTCCTTCTGGACCTTCTGGTGCTGTTTCTGGTATTACTTGAACTTCTATTATAGAATCAGCTCCAAAGCTGCTTCCATTGTCTCCATTTGCTTTTTCTGTTAATATTCCTGTCTTGGAATCCCAAGCTTGTGGATTATAATTTGCATCAACATTATCTGGCTTACCATCTTTATCATTTGAATTGTTTGTTTTGTTAGTATCACCTGTTGTAGCTGTGCTATAACCCTCTTGCTCATCTTTGTAACCACTCTTCCATTCTCCTGAAATTGATTGGATACTAATTCTGTAAATTCCATAAGGTTTTACTTTTTCTATTTTTAAAGAATTTTGACTTGTTTTATAAGTACTTGTATCAACTACATTATTGTTATTATCTAATTCTTCAACCTTTAATTCATAACCTGATACATTTGTTTCATGGTTCCAGCCTATTGTCATAGCCTCATTTCCAACAGCAGTTGAACTTGTAAAATTATTTATAACAGGTATATTCATTTTAGGTTTTGGAACTTCTTTATATACATTATTTAAAAATTCAACTTTTGCTATTTCAGTTAAATTCTTATTACTTCTACTTCCAGTAACTCTTATATTAACTTGACTTACCGCAACTTGCTTTCCTAAATTTATTTTTATAGTGTCCATTTGTGTACCATCAGCAGTTCTTGCTGCTGATTTAGTTACATTCGAATCATTAAATTTAACTGTTAAGTCTTGTCCATTTTCTCCTGCACCTGGTATAACAACTTCACCACTAGATGGTGCATTTTCACTTGGTGCTTGTATAACAACTTCTTCAATTGATGCTGATTCTTCTTCTGAACTAGCAGCTCTTGATTTTCCTGTTAAACTCATAGGAATTTCTATAGGATTTTCTTCACTTATTTCACCTTTAGCTTTTAAAGATACTACATCATCACTATCTTTTAGTATGTTTTTAATATCTCCAGTTACAGTTAGCTTTTCTTTATCTAAATTTATATCAACATTTTCTGGATTTATTATTGGTGTTGTATTAACTACAACTGGCTCTTTCTTAACCTTATCCATACTTTTATGTACATAACTTAAATCTGTTATATCAACTTTACCATCTCTATTTAAGTCAAACTTCGTATCTGTTGATTTACTCTTTATAGCATTTTTTAAAGCTTCATAATCTGTTTTATCAACTTTATTATCAGAATCAAAATCACCACCTATTAAAGCAGCTGGATAATGCTCAGTAGTTCCATCTTCTGATTCTATATTTTTTTCATCTGTACCTACTAGAATTCTCTTTGAAGACTTTTCAATTTCTACGTTATCCATCGTTACAGTTTGATATCCACCTCCAGATATCTCAACTGAATATGTTCCTAATTCAAGATTTTCAAAAGTTAAGTGATAGAAATTTAATTCTGTTGCACCTTCACTTAATTTATTTCTTCTATAATCTAATGCTTCTAAAGTGTAAGTTATTTCACTGTTATCTAACTTTCCACTTGTAACATTAGAACCTAATTTAACAGTATAACTTTTTTTACCTTTAGTTAATTTTACAGTAAAATTTGTTTTGCTTGAATCTGCTACCTTTATAGGACTAGCAAAATTAACATCTAATTCTAACTTTCCTGTTACCTTATATGGTGTTGAAGTTTGTGTTTCATCAGATTTATCCTCTTTTTCTGATGGCGTATCATTTTTTTCTTCACCATTATTATTTTCTTCTTTTTCAGTTTCAGTGTTATCTTTTTCAGTTTGTTCTTTATCTTCAGTAGCTGCCCCATTACTTTCTTCTGATTTGTTATCTTTTTCTAAGTTCCCCTCTTGATTATCTTCTGACTTTTCAGTCGCTGAATCAGAATTACTTTCATTGCTATTTCCAACAACAACTTCATTTACTTTGTTATTTTCTTGATTGCCATTTTTAGTATCTGCAAATGTAACACCTTGCACTTGAGTAGTAATCAAAGCTACTGCTAACATAGCTGATATTTTTCTTCGATTCATTCTTATCCTCCTTTTTATACAAAATCCTACATAAAATATATCATATTTAAGCCGTTTTTTCCAATATCATTAATTTTATTTAACTAAATTTCAAAAAAATATTAATTTAATATAATTTTTAATATTTTTTATTAAACTATTAAGTAAAATATGAATTACTCAGTTATCTTGTAAATGTAAAAT
>ERZ773149.2871-NODE-2871-length-11457-cov-6.656025_pt1 | contig 11457 bp, 8 predicted proteins | sample MGYA00511081_ERZ773149 | MGnify/ENA primary metagenome ERZ773149 (study PRJEB29015, sample SAMEA2737846) | human gut metagenome | biome: human gut; feature: human-associated habitat; material: faeces | place: China | collected 2012 ...
ACGTTGGCCGCATTCGCAAGGACTTGGCCAATGAGAACGGACTGACTTTCTGGATTGTAGGCGATCAAATCAAGAAAGGCGCAGCACTGAATGCCGTACAGATTGCAGAATACCTGATTAAAGTGGGAAATGTGAAATAATCCGCTGCTCACACAAGCTTTAATTCTTTAATATTATAATCTTTATCTTTGCGTCAATCTCCTTTCTAAGGGGTAGACCAAGATAAAGATTATTTTTTTAGAACCAAGCCTCTTCTTGCCCAAAGCTAAGCACTTTCATACCTCAGATTAACCCTTTTTATACGGAGAACCAGTACGTCCTACAACGGTGGGACGTACGTCCTGCTACAGTGGGACGTATATCCTGCTATAGTGGGACGTACGTTCTGTTGCAGTGGGACGTACTAACCGGACGTAGAAAAAAGCTTGGCCATATACAGAAAAAGGGTTAGCCTTGGGGCACGCAAGGCTTAGCCCGACAAACGGATAGTCAAACATGAAACAGCCTTTGCTGAACATATTCCATAAAAAAAGAGTATCACAGAAGAACTGCAATACTCTTTCAAATCTTTTATGATAACCGCTTATTCAGTATCCAAAGCCGATTCTGCACTTTTACCATTCGATGCCAAAGGAATAAGTTTCACCAAATCCACATCAAAAAACAAAGTAGAATAGCCCGGTATCGAACCGCTTCCGGCTTCTTCATAAGCAAGTTCGGAAGGAATATAAAGTTCCCATCTGGAGCCTACGGTCATATTCATAAGAGCTGTTGTCCACCCGACAATCACATCGCTTACCGGAAATTCGACCGGAACAGCAATGCTCGGATTCCATTCTCCTTTATAGCTTTGGTCAAAAACAGTTCCGTTTATTAACTTACCCCGATAATTAACCGCCACAGTATCCGTAAACAGAGGTCTTTCTCCTTCTCCGTTGTTTATTATCTTACAATAAACATACTCGTTCACCTTTCCCTGCTCATTCAAGCCCAAAGGAGGAAGTTTATAGGAACGGACAACTTTCCATTCACCCGGATTCGCCTTTGCCTCAGCCGCAATGGAATCCAAATATTTCTGATTACGCTCCTGCCAGTTTGCATAAGGATTTTCTTCTCCATCCGATTCACTACATGAAACAATTGCAAATGAAGCGGCAAACAACAGGCTAATCAGCCAAAGAATACTTTTATTCATACACTATTAATTATTGCAAAGTCTTCAACAGACTTGTTATACTTACTTTATCGGCAATGATATTGTTCAATTCCGAAATAGCGACACGCTCCTGCTGCATGGTATCGCGGTTGCGCAATGTCACACAATTATCTTCGAGTGTCTGATGGTCCACAGTGATGCAATAAGGAGTACCGATGGCATCCTGACGGCGATAACGCTTACCGATGCTGTCCTTTTCATCATATTGGCAATGGAAGTGGAACTTCAGATTATCCATGATTTCACGCGCTTTTTCAGGCAAACCGTCCTTCTTGACCAAAGGCATGACAGCCAGTTTTACGGGAGCCAATGCTGCGGGCAATTTCAGAACGACACGAGTTTCACCGTTGTCCAACTTTTCTTCCGTATAAGCAGCACTCATGATGCTCAGGAACATACGGTCTACACCGATGGATGTTTCAATAACATACGGAGTATAACTTTCGTTCAATTCCGGGTCGAAATATTTAATACTCTTGCCTGAGAATTTCTCGTGCTGACTTAAGTCAAAGTTAGTACGGCTATGAATACCTTCTACTTCCTTGAATCCGAAAGGCATCAAGAACTCGATATCCGTTGCAGCATTCGCATAATGTGCCAATTTATCATGGTCATGATAACGATAATGGTCATCGCCAAATCCTAATGCTTTATGCCATTTCAAACGGGTTTCCTTCCAGGTTTTAAACCAATCAAGCTCGGTACCCGGTTTAACAAAGAACTGCATCTCCATTTGTTCAAACTCACGCATACGGAAGATAAACTGACGGGCAACGATTTCGTTACGGAACGCCTTACCAATCTGAGCAATACCGAAAGGTATTTTCATACGACCGGTCTTCTGCACATTCAGGTAATTCACGAAAATACCCTGTGCCGTCTCTGGACGGAGATAAATCTTCATAGAACCGTCGGCAGTAGAGCCCATTTCGGTAGTAAACATCAGGTTGAACTGACGCACTTCCGTCCAGTTCTTCGTACCCGAAATAGGACAAACGATTTCCTCATCCAAGATAATCTGACGAAGTTCATTCAAATCATTATCATTCAATGCTTTTGCAAAACGTTCGTGAAGTGCATCGCGTTTAGCCTGATGCTCCAGCACACGTGCATTGGTGCTGCGGAACTGTGCTTCATCAAAAGCTTCTCCAAACTTTTTGGCGGCTTTGGCAACTTCCTTGTTGATTTTATCATCGTATTTAGCCAATTGGTCCTCAATCAAAACATCGGCACGATAGCGTTTCTTAGAGTCGCGGTTGTCAATCAAGGGGTCATTGAAAGCGTCAACGTGTCCCGATGCCTTCCAGATAGTAGGGTGCATAAAAATTGCCGAATCGATACCCACGATATTTTCGTGCAACAGCACCATGCTCTGCCACCAATATTGTTTGATGTTATTCTTCAACTCCACTCCCATCTGACCGTAATCATAGACAGCACCCAATCCGTCATAAATATCACTTGACGGAAATACAAAACCATACTCTTTACAGTGAGAAACTAATTTCTTAAAAACATCTTCTTGTGCCATTTTCCTTTTATGTTTATTCTTACACTTTTGTTGTTTTTCCTGTTGTCATCCCTTAATTAGGACGAAATAATGTGCAAAGTAAATGATTTTTTTCAATAAAAATCGTATTTTTGCGTGCATATCAGCAGAACATTAAGGAATTTAAATATATATGAGCGAAGATATTATCGATAAAGAAGAACAGAACGATGAAAATACTCCCGTAGCGGAAAACCAACATTCAGACTATAAGCCCGCAGATACCAAAAATGAATCTGTCAAGCATCAATTAAGCGGTATGTACCAAAACTGGTTTCTGGATTATGCCTCTTATGTTATTTTGGAACGTGCCGTTCCGCACATCAATGACGGACTTAAGCCGGTTCAAAGGCGTATTCTTCACAGTATGAAGCGATTGGATGACGGACGATATAATAAAGTGGCCAACATTGTAGGTCATACCATGCAATTCCATCCTCACGGTGACGCTTCTATCGGTGACGCACTGGTACAATTAGGACAAAAAGACTTGTTGATAGACTGTCAGGGAAACTGGGGTAACATTCTGACCGGCGACGGTGCGGCAGCTCCCCGTTACATTGAAGCCCGGCTTTCGAAGTTTGCCCTCGACGTGGTCTTTAATCCCAAAACCACCGAATGGCAATCTTCATACGACGGACGAAACAAAGAACCCATAACACTACCGGTCAAGTTTCCGCTTCTTCTCGCTCAGGGAGTGGAAGGCATCGCCGTAGGACTTTCTTCAAAGATTCTTCCGCATAACTTTAATGATTTATGCAACGCATCTATTGCCTATCTGCGCAAAGAAGAGTTCAAATTATACCCTGATTTCCAAACCGGAGGGTCTATCGATGTATCCCGTTATAATGACGGAGAGCGCGGCGGTGTGGTAAAAGTACGCGCCAAAATAAACAAGCTGGATAACAAGACGCTGGCCATCACCGAAATTCCTTATGGAAAGACAACCTCGTCACTGATAGAATCCATTTTGAAAGCAGTTGAAAAAGGGAAGATAAAAGTCCGTAAGGTAGATGATAACACAGCAGAGAAAGTAGAGATTTTGGTGCATCTCGCTCCCGGAGTATCTTCCGACAAAACACTGGATGCCTTATATGCATTTACAGACTGTGAGGTGAGCATATCACCTAACTGTTGCGTGATTGATGCACGCAAGCCACACTTTCTCACTGTCAGTGACGTATTGAAAAAATCTGTAAACAATACATTGTCCCTGCTTCGTCAGGAATTGGAAATACGCAAAGGAGAGCTTCTGGAGAATCTTCATTTTGCCTCTCTTGAAAAGATATTCATCGAAGAACGCATTTATAAAGACGTAAGATTCGAACAATCTGAAAATATGGATGCGGCCTGTGCACACATCGACGAACGTTTGACCCCATTCTATCCGCAATTTATCAGGGAAGTAACGAAAGAAGATATCCTGAAATTGATGGAAATCAAAATGGCACGTATTCTGAAATTCAATAAAGATAAAGCAGACGAAAACATCGCCCGCATCAAAGAAGAAATAGAAGACATTAATGATAAACTGGCGCATATCATCGATTATACCATAAACTGGTATGAGATGCTGAAGGAGAAATATGGCAAGAATTATCCGAGACGCACCGAGCTGCGCAATTTCGATACCATAGAAGCAGCAAAGGTAGTCGAAGCTAACGAGAAGCTTTATATCAACCGCGAAGAAGGTTTTATCGGCACAAGCCTGAAGAAAGACGAGTTTGTGGCCAATTGCTCGGACATTGATGATGTGATTATTTTCTATAAAGACGGAAAATACAAAGTGGTTCGTGTAACCGACAAGATGTTTGTCGGCAAAAACGTACTGTATGTAAACGTTTTCAAAAAGAACGACAAACGTACCATTTACAATGTGGTGTATCGCGACGGAAAAGAAGGATTTCATTATATAAAGCGATTCAATATCACTTCGATTACCCGTGACCGCGAATACGATGTCACTCAGGGAACTCCCGGTTCGCGTATCGTCTATTTCACGGCTAACCCCAACGGTGAGGCAGAAGTCATCAAGATAACACTAAAACCGAACCCGCGTATCAAAAAGATAATCTATGAAAAAGATTTCAGTGATATCAATATCAAAGGACGCCAGTCCATGGGAAATATCCTGAGCAAATATGAAGTGCATAAGATTGCCCTGAAGCAACGCGGAGGCTCTACTTTGGGAGGACGCAAAGTATGGTTTGACCATGATGTTCTACGACTGAATTATGACGAACGCGGCCAGTACCTTGGAGAATTCCAAAGCGATGACCTTATCTTGATAGTTCAAGAAAACGGAGAATTCTATACCACCAACTTTGACTTGAATAATCATTATGACCCGGGAATTTGTGTGATTGAAAAATTCAATGCCAACAAAGTATGGTCGGCAGCACTCTATGACGCTGACCAACAGGGATATCCTTATTTAAAGCGATTCACCTTTGAAGCAACTTCCAAAAAGCTCAATTATCTAGGTGAGAATAAGGACAGCCGTCCTATTCTGCTGACCAGCATCGTCTATCCGCGGGTACAAGTTATCTTTGGCGGTCACGACAGCTTCCGCGAGGCCTTGGAAATTGATGTCGATGAGTTTATCGGTGTGAAAAGCTATAAAGCAAAAGGAAAACGAATAACCACGTATGCTGTGGAATCTATCAACGAGCTACCCCCTGTCCGTTTTCCCGACGAATCCTCTTCGGCAGAAGAAGATAACGAAAAAGAGAATGATGATGACAATGAAAAAGAGGCAATGATAGAAGATCCTGACCATGGCAAGAGTGAGACAGATATCATAGATGAGATAACCGGGCAAATGAAACTGTTTTAATCCATGAAGAAAATATTCTTACTATTATTGTTGCTGCCCTTTGTCCTTGGGGGTAAAGCACAAGAAGACAGCCTGCAGACAAACCGATACGTCATGCGGGCTACCCTTTATGGAGCAGGCTATACCAATATCCTTGATACTTATCTGTCTCCGATGGAATATACCGGTCCCGAAATCCGTATTCTCAGAGAGAGTATGAGAATGACCAAATTGCTGAACGGCAACGTATCTGCGCAAAGTCTGTTTCAGATAAACCTGTCACTGACAGACAATAAAGCCGAGACAGGCAGTGAACTGGCTGGATTAATCAATTGGAATTATGCTTGGCACTATCAGTTCAGGCTGGCAGAGAACTTGAAAATCCTTGCCGGACCCATGATTGACTTAAACGGAGGATTTGTATACAACACAAGAAATTCCAATAATCCTGCGCAAGCCAAAGCGTATGTAAATATTGCAGGGTCCGGTATGGTCATCTACCGTTTCCGTATCGGAAACTATCCCCTGATAGCACGCTATCAGGCCAACCTACCTTTAATGGGAGTTATGTTTTCACCCGAATACGGGCAATCTTATTATGAGATTTTCAGTTTGAAACATGGAGGAAAAAATATCCTTTTCACCTCTTTACACAATCAGCCGGCGCTTCGTCAACTGCTCACACTCGACTTTCCTGTAGGCAATATGAATGTGCGGGCAGGATATATTTGTGATATCCAGCAGGCTAAAGTCAACCACTTAAAAAGTCACACGTGGTCTCACGTATTCATGCTGGGCTTTGTGAAAAACTTCTATCTGATAAAAAACAAAAAGAAAGTAGGAATGTCCCCAAAGGTCAGTCCATATTAAATCGTATATGATAAAGAAAATATTCAAAAAAACAGCCATCTTCCTTTTGATGATTCTCTCAGGCACTTCCTGCATCACCGAAGATACTTTCAATGATTCTCCCGATGGAAACTTCGAAGCTTTATGGAAAATCATCGATGAACACTATTGTTTCCTAGAATATAAGAATCAGGAATACGGATTAGATTGGAATAAAATCCATGCTGATTATAAGAAGCGGTTAACTTCCGGTATGAGTAATGAACAACTCTTCGATGTCTTATCGGAAATGCTGAACGAACTGCGGGACGGACATGTCAATTTGGTTTCAAAAGATCGTACTTCCCAATACCGAGAGTGGTACGACAATTATCCGCGCAATTTTGATGACAGCATACAAAGCCGCTATTTGGGAAAGGATTATAATACCGCTTCAGGACTTAAATATCAGATTTTAGAAGATAATATAGCCTATGTATATTGTGGAAGCTTCCAGTCGGGTATCGGTTCCGGCAACCTAGATCAGATTCTCAGCAAATTGGCCATTTGCAACGGATTAATTCTTGATGTCCGCAATAACGGAGGCGGCAACCTCACTACTGCCGAGAAACTGGCGGAACGCTTCACTAACGAGAAAAAGCTGATTGGCTACATGTCCTACAAAACCGGTCCCGGCCATAATGAGTTTTCCACTCCCGAAGCTGTTTATCTTGAGCCACCCATGGATCGTGTACGCTGGCAGAAACATACCGTAGTATTAACAAACCGCCGGTCTTATAGTGCCACCAACGATTTTGTGAACCGAATGAAACAATTAGACAGAGTTACCGTTATCGGCGACAAAACCGGTGGCGGTTCAGGGCTCCCCTTCTCTTCCGAACTCCCCAATGGTTGGTCTGTCCGCTTTTCTGCAAGCCCGATGTATGATCCTGATATGAAACATCTGGAATTCGGTATCGAACCGGATAAAAAAGTAGATATCACTTCCGAAGATTACAACAAAGGCATTGATACTATTATTGAAGCGGCACGTGAATATTTACATAATCACAAACAATAAAGGATTATATGCATTTTATAATGAAATAATTTGGTTATTTCAGAAGTAAGCATTACCTTTGCAACCGCTTACCGAAAGGATTGCCGCGCCTGTGGCGTAATTGGTAGCCGCGCCAGACTTAGGATCTGGTGTCGTGAGACGTGTAGGTTCGAGTCCTATCAGGCGCACACAACATTACATGTTGAAAAAACAAAGAGGCTATTTCAAAATATACTTTGAGATAGCCTTTTTTATGTCTGCAAAAATTAGAAAAGCCGAGCCTTGAGTCAACACAAAAAAACGAACGCAAGGCTCAACGTAAAAACATTAGTGCTATGACATCAAATATACACTGTTTTTTTCCTCACTACAACAAATAGGATGACAAGGTACTTCAATCCAAAATTTACTTCCTGCATTCAACTCCGATTCAACTCCTATACAACCTCCCATTTGTTCTACTATCGATTTACAAATAGACAATCCAATACCAATTCCCTGAACAAAAGAGTCCGCTTTTTCAAAACGGTCAAACACCTTATTTAATTTATCAGAAGGAATTCCGCAACCGGTATCTGTAACACTTAATATAACTGCTGCTTCCTTCACTTCATAAGTAATTTCAATATATCCCTGCGAAGTATACTTTAATGCATTCATCACAAAATGCTCCAGAACTTGAGTTATACGCTTTTTATCTAATTCAGCCCAATAATCATTCTCCGGTTTTTTTACTATAATTTTCACCTCATCACTCACTCTGGATTCACATTTCATAGCAATCTCCCGCACAAGTTCCGAAAGACTAAAAGAGGAAGTATGCAAACAAAGATAACCAGACTCAATCTTTGCTAAATCTAATATATTATCAACCAAATTAAGCAACAATTCATTATTTGCACTGATTATTTGTGCATATTGTCTCCTCTCTGAAACATCTTTTGACTCTATCAACAAATTAGAGAACCCGACAATGGCATTCAGAGGAGTGCGTATCTCATGACTTATATTAGCCAAGAAAGCCGCCTTGAGTTGATTCACTTTTTCTTTCCTTTGCTGCATTTTTCTCGATAGCCAACTCTCGCCTTAATTGGATATTTTCTTTTTCCAATTTATCCATTTTTACTACATAAGAGTGGTATTCAAGCAGCGTCTTATCTAATTCTAAACGATACCGCCGATATTCTTTAACAAAATAAGTAAAAATTATAATTAAGAATAATATGAATAATAGACTCAGATACCACATAATTCATTTTCTACATCTAATAAGGTTATACATAGTTTCTGATGCAAAAAAACATAATCATGTACGAAAAATATGCTTAGAAAGACATACTCTTTATAAAGATTTGTTCAAAAGATATAAATAAAAGTTCTTTTCTACTGATAACCAATATATTATATGACCTATTCTTTTTGTGCACTTTTAAACTCAAAAGGAGTCATCCCTGTTTTCTTCTTAAAGAGATTATTAAAAGTAGGCATACTGTTGAAGCCTGAATCTTCTGCTATCGCCTTCATCGTATAATTAGGATGCTCATTTAACAACTGAATAGCATGATTCAAACGCAAATTATTTATATATCCACTTAAGTTACCACCCGTATTTTCTTTTATCATCCTGGCAAAACGAGCATAATTCAAATGTACGATCCTCACCAAATCATCTCTTGATAAATTCGGTGACAAATATAATTTCTCATGAAGAATAGTTTCATTCAATTTACTAAACAGCTCTCTGTTCTCTGCCCATTCCATACCATTTTCCGATAAAATATCCTCTTCCCGGTTTGCAGCCGGTAAAGACTCAGACACGACATCAGTATTCTCTTTTGGAGATAATTGTTCATTTATAAGGCGTACAAGTACTTTATTCTTTGACCTGATAATACGATTATACTTCCAGCTTTTCCAAAGGAAAAAAGACATCAACAAAATAAACCCAATTGCAAAAAGAAGAAATATGCCATGCATCTTTAATCGAAAGTCCTGCTTCGCTATCTGCTTATCCCTTTCGTTCACTTTATAAACTGCATCCAACTCCAAAGCTGCATTCCTTACTTCATCTCTATACATGTGAGTAACAATATTAAGAATTGATTCACGTAATTCTGCTACTTTCTTAAAGTTATTCAAACCTGAATAGGCCGCTACTTCTTTTTGAAGAACACTTAAATATTGTTGATTAAGAGTATCCTGACTTCTCAAGACATTCTTAAAGTCTTCACATTTTTCTAATGCCTCCTTATAACGCTTAGTCAATAACAAATAAGGAGCCGCATCACATTTACCATCGGGAGTCAAAGCTGCCTTTGTTGAACTATATTTCCTGAAATAGTTATCAGCCTCTTCATATTTTCGCAATTTAAATGCTACATAGGCAAGTTTAATGTATACATACGAATATTGCAAGTCAATATATGAATCCGGATATTTTCGGGAATCAGCCATTTCATGTATCAACTTTTCACGCTCCAATCCTATAAAAAGAACTTCATCAAAACAACCATCAGAAAGAAGATAATTCATTTTCAATCCATAAAAATAAGAAAGCATTTGCATGGAAAGCATATCACTCTCTCCTTTTATCAAATCTATTGCTTGGTCAAAATAAGCATAACCTTCTCTTTTAAGCCCAAGCACCTTCTTATTTTCTCCCAAACAAAACAATAATTTAGCTTCCGATCCCTTATTTCCATTTTTACGCGCTAAAGCAATTCCTTCTGTAGCATATTTAACACTCTGCTCAAATCGACTTAACAAGAAAGATATTTCCGCTAAATCTATTGTCATTTCTAAAAGATGAGAAGGATCAGTACCTTGAATAGAATCAATGACATAGGCTTTTCGGGCATAAACAAAAGCAGATTTATTCATATACATATTCCGATAAGTCCTACTACGCAAATCATTTATCATATTCGATGGCATGCAGTTCAAGTTCTCTGCTTCGTCAAGCAATTGTAAAGCACGTTTAGGCTCTTCAATATAAATTTTCGCAATATATTCCTCAGTATAATATTCGTGAGTCGGCAATACATTTTCTTGTGCAACAACAGATTGCGCACCTGCAAAGAACCATGCATACACAAGTATTATTAAGTAATAGTAGTTCATTTGATGATGTTAGATTCTGAGACAAAGATAAAATATAATCCACTATACAACAAATGTGCTAAAGTTATTATATAAAAAATCTTCTTGCAAAAATATATCATTACTTTATTGGGCTATCTAACAATTAAAAACTACATTTGCATATAACCTAAAAAATCACACTCATGGATACACTTTTACCGTATGCATTGCTATGCTTTACTTCCTTTTTCACATTAACCAACCCATTGGGTACCATGCCGGTATTTTTAACAATGACTAAAGGAATGTCTGATGAAGAACGACAACACATCGTCAAACGTGCTACCATCATTTCGTTTATAACCCTCCTTGCCTTTACTTTCTCCGGGCAATTCCTCTTTAAGTTCTTCGGTATATCCACCAATGGTTTTCGAATTGCAGCAGGATTTATAATATTAAAGATTGGTTACGATATGCTTCAGGCCCGTTTCACTAATACAAAGCTAAAGGATGAAGAAATCAAGACCTACGCAAATGATATATCCATAACTCCCCTTTCTATCCCCATGTTATGTGGTCCGGGTGCGATAGCAAATGGTATCATGCTAATGGATGATGCCAATACCTGGAGTATGAAAGGTATATTAATAGGAATGATTGCTTTGATTTATTTCATCACCTACCTTATATTAAGAGCTTCAACTCGATTAGTCAATATTTTAGGAGAAACAGGTAACAATGTTATGATGCGTTTAATGGGACTTATCCTAATGGTTATTGCCGTAGAATGTTTTGTAAGTGGATTACGCCCTATATTAATCGATATTATACAGTTGAGTAGAGTATAAATACAAAAAAAGCCTCCGAATCATTTGACTGACTCGGAGGCTTCCATCAAAAACGGCGGC
>ERZ773149.2875-NODE-2875-length-11432-cov-4.430518_pt1 | contig 11432 bp, 12 predicted proteins | sample MGYA00511081_ERZ773149 | MGnify/ENA primary metagenome ERZ773149 (study PRJEB29015, sample SAMEA2737846) | human gut metagenome | biome: human gut; feature: human-associated habitat; material: faeces | place: China | collected 2012 ...
GCCGGGAAATAATGCGGGCAACGGTGTTTAATTATATCGAATGTGATTACAATCGCTGGCGACGGCACAGTTGGTGTGGTGGTCTCAGTCCGGAACAATTTGAAAACCAGAAACTCGCTTAGAGCTGTGTCCATATTACGAGGGTAGGATCATTATAGTCAGTGGAAAGATAACCATGAGAGAGAAGGAAAGGAAAGAAATAAAATCAATATTTGCGGCATGATTAGTAAAGGATTCCCCGTCATGTTGTTCAAGTGTTAAATAGCCTGCAATATATCTTTTGAAATCTGAACTTCCCATCTTATTGATGAAAAAAGCAAGATCATACGAGGATGCATTCTGAATCTCGCACCTGTTTTTTTAATATTATCCTCCAATCGAGAAATATCACTATTTAGTTTCTTTTTAAGAATCGCTATTCTTTCCTGATATTCCTCCTTCATAACCTGAACTGTTTTTTATCGATTGTTTTTATAGTAATGTTATATCCACTAGTTTTAATGCTGATCATTTAGTTGCTCAGAAAAGAAAGAAATGAATCTGGATGATTCGGGCACCAAAGCCATTGTTTTCTGCCCACGCAAGCGCCCCGAAAGCCTGAAGTTCTGCTGCCAGTACGCCTGCTGTCTGAGTGTCCCCGGTGACGCTCAGTGGCAGAACAAGCAGCCCCAGCCCCGGCGTGCCACTGGCCTACTGAATGTGGATTTCACTTCCGTCACCGCCCTTCAACTGAATAACAGGAACAATACCTGCACCGGATGTCTCACAGCCCTCAAAAGTACGTCCAGATTTATCAGCAAGAAACAGAAGGTCATGAGGTGCGCTGAACGTCAGGCAGGTTCCGTTACTGGTCAGTTCACTGATTTTGTTGCTGAACCCGGTATATCCGCCGGTTTTCCACAGCCAGGAAGGAAGCGTGTCATCATAAGGAGTGATGGTACTCCCTGAAAATCCCCGACGGGCTGCCATCCGGCATCAGCAGAAACTTTTCCGCAAATTAATAAAGAAAGAGAAAAGACAACAATAAATAAAATATCAATTACAGTATTCTGACGCACATCCACACCCCTCAGAGACACCTTCACCTGTATTATTCACTCGTGATGAAATTTCTTTTATTTTTCTGTAAATATCACTGAAGTCATATTCCACCATCACATGACCTTCAATCCCCCTGATATGAAATTCACAAAAAATACCTTTCTGAACGACGAAACTGATGTCTTTTATATTCACCAGAAGATTTCGTCCCTGCCTGCTGACAAAGTGAATAAACACGCCTGCCCCTCAACACAAAAACATGAACAAAAGAATGAAAAAAGTTGAAGTTAAGAAGAAAAACACTTCCGGAGTCTGAAAAATGCGATGTCGGCACATCATTTATCAGAAATACAATGAAATTACTTAAATGTATTTAATTTTATTTTTCAGGAGTGACTTACTGATTACACAGCTGGCGTTACCTGTACTCACAACAAAATGTATCCACTTTTTCCGGTCTGCCGAAATAAAACCCCTGCAGATAATCCACTCCCAGAGAGCACAGACAGTTCACCTGCGCCTGTGTTTCCACACCTTCTGCCACCGTATCAATACCCAGCTTTCCTGCCAGCCCGACAACACTTTCCACGATATGCCGGGATGTCTTTTCACTCAGAATGTCCTGTGTGAAACTCCTGTCCATTTTTATATAACTGACCGGGAAGTACTTCAGGTACGACAGTACGGAACATCCTGTTCCGAAATCATCCAGCGCAAATGCCACTCCGGCATCACACAGCCGGCTCAGTTTCTCTTCGGTCTGTCTGTCCATGTTAAACGGCTGCCGCTCCGTCAGCTCCAGAACCAGATGTATGCTGTCATGCCCTGCCAGCGCCAGACACATCTGAGTGAACTCACGCTCAGCCAGCAGGGCCGGCGTCACATTCACGGCAAGCCGGAAACCACGCGGCAGCACGGGTTTAACCTCCGAAAGCCCTGCCACCGCACGGTTCAGGATTTTTTCCGTCAGAGGCAACAACAGACCGGCAGATTCCACCCGGTTAATGAAATATGCCGGCGGAATGATTTCGCCTGCAGGCATGTGCCAGCGAACCAGAAGCTCTGCACCGGACACAGTAAGGTCTGATGCAGAAACCACCGGCTGGAGATACGGTTCAAACTCCCCGTTACTGAGCGCGCGCATCAGTCTTTCTGCAGATACAAAATCATTGTCCATACTGTCGGTCTTCCATTTTATGAACCTCCCGGTCCAGCCCGGTCATCAACAGCATCCTGAAATCCCTGACACCCACATTCTCTGCCAGCCGGGCATAATGCCAGTACAGCCCCCGTTCACTCTGTTTCAGATTCAGGGGACGGTCTCTTCCTCTCTCAGAAAGACGCTTCAGTGCCAGTCGTTGTCCGGACGTCAGACAGAATTTACCGGTACGAGCTGTCTTTCTGTTCAGTGCCATGCGGACCGTTCTTTCCAGGCACGACAGCGACATGCATCCGCTGTACACCGGGCAGACATTTCGCAACACCTTCAGCATTTCCAGCCTTTCCGGTACCAGAACCAGCATTTCACCGGACATTTCTGCCCTCAGTTCACGTATCCAGGACAGATGACGCCCCCAGCCCGTAACAGGCTCTGCACTCAGCGCCACAATAATCAGGTCCCAGCCATGCCGGGCACAGGGATACCCCGGAGGTACACGGTAAACGTTGTGTCCCTGTGCGGATAACAGGTGCCACAGCCCTGTCAGCTCATACCAGCAGGTTCCGGTCAGAAGAATTTTTTGTCTCACACTTACGACATTCACCACATCAGTACCGCACAGAACATCGCCAGTGTCAGTACCAGACATGCCATACAGACACCAACCACCCACCACATCGGTATTAATAGTTTTTCGTTGCCGGACCATCAGAAATACACAACTACCAGCGTCAGATTACCCTGCCAGCGTTTTACCTGCCCCTGACAGCAAAATCCAACGGATAATTAACAGAATGATAACCTTCAGTCAGACGCCCGCGATAATCCACCTCTGCATCCACCGCCCGTATATCCACGCGAATACCATCACCGGCCCCGCGGGTGACCACACCACCTGCATCCAACTGACCCGGATTGCCAAAATCCAGAGCGGCGACCAGCCCAGCCTTAAAGGCTGAATAGCCCTTAACCATGGCACCGGACTCATACACACGCACCGTGAAGTCACGCGGCGATACAGCCCCACCCGTGGACTTGCGATAAGTCCCGAATTTCAACCGACCACTGTTGCCGGTGCTGTCCGCATCCACCACCACAAATACGCCACATAAGAATAGAAATCGCCCTCACATTATTTTGATAGTTTACTATAATTAAAAATTCCACTACCAAAACATTTTTGGAAAAAACACAAAAAAAAACACTTTTTTAAATAGTTTTTCTCTACTAAAATTGAATGCAATAAGATTGTCATTATCATTAATGATGGTTCTGCACATGGATTATGTAGCAGTTGCAGAAATTGTACCATTACGAATAAAGCTTACTAAGAAAACATGTAATCGATGAGTTATTAACCTGGTTTATAGCAAGTACTGAGATAAGCAGTCATTATGATTCATCATCATATTTACATTTAATGACAAACAGAAATGATTAACAACTAATTCATAATTGACAGATGTATATAATAAAGTATTACAGCTGCTTTCTTTGCATTGAAGGTACACATAGCATTTAAACGCATTTTTATGGTCAAACAGTGGTGATATTTTCATCACCTTATATTATTTGAGGTGAACCCAGCCGGGGTGGTCGAAAAACCGGAATAAATACCACGCATGTTATTCTATGAGGCAGACAGATAATATGCCTCAGGATAGTCCCGACACATCAATCACATATTCAATATAATGTCATTTAACAAAAAATCTTGCCCCACATTTTTCAGAATAAAGAAATTCTTTATAGCACAAACCATTCATTGTATATTTTTGCGACCTCATATAAAAGGATATCATTTTCTGTAGTTTTATTTTAACTGATACCATCTTATGAAGATGTTTATATACTCACCGACACAATAAAAGATCACTTGTCAATATCTGTGCTCACAATCACCGGAAAACGATTAAATACTGATATATAAATCACACTGGTTGACTGAGGTATCAATAAACTGTGATTAGGTGATGTAATTGTTCTTCATTTGCCAAATGAGGAGTTTCTGCTGATGTTGGTTATTTTACGTTATGCCTGACTGTACTGTTTTTTCAGAGGGGTAATTAAAAATGAACAAAGTTTATTCTCTGCGCTACAGTGATGTGGCTCAGGGTTTTATTGCTGTATCTGAATTTGCCAGGAAATGTGTTCATAAACCTTTCCGACGTCTGAGCTTTCCGGTTGTATTACTGTCCCCCGTCCTTTTCTCTGCAGGAAGCCTTGCGGGAACAGTGAATAATGAACTTGAGTATCAGTTATTTCGTGATTTTGCTGAGAATAAAGGTATGTTCCGCCCGGGTGCAACGAATATCGCCATTTATAATAAGCAGGGAGAGCTTGTCGGTACGCTGGATAAAGCGGCTATGCCGGATTTCAGCGCTGTGGATTCGGAAATCGGTGTGGCGACACTGATAAACCCGCAGTATATCACCAGCGTGAAACATAACGGGGGATATACAAACGTCAGCTTTGGTGATGGTGAAAACCGTTACAATATCGTGGACCGGAATAATGCGCCGTCACTGGATTTTCATGCTCCCAGACTGGATAAACTGGTGACAGAGGTTGCCCCGGCTGCGGTGACGGCGCAGGGGGCAGTGGCTGGCGCATACCTGAATAAGGAGCGCTATCCTGTTTTTTATCGTCTGGGGTCCGGTACTCAGTATATTAAGGACAGTAACGGACAGCTTACACAAATGGGAGGGGCATATTCCTGGCTGACCGGCGGGACTGTCGGTAGTCTGTCATCCTATCAGAATGGAGAAATGATTAGCACCAGTTCAGGTCTGGTTTTTGATTACACACTTAATGGTGCAATGCCCATTTATGGCGAAGCCGGTGACAGTGGTTCGCCTTTGTTTGCTTTTGATACTGTTCAGAATAAATGGGTGCTGGTTGGTGTTCTCACTGCGGGGAATGGGCCCGGGGGAAGGGGAAATAACTGGGCTGTTATTCCACTGGATTTTATCGGACAAAAATTTAATGAGGACAATGATGCCCCGGTCACGTTCAGAACATCGGAAGGTGGTGCGCTGGAGTGGAGCTTTAACAGCAGCACCGGAGTTGGCGCGCTGACACAGGGAACCACCACATATGCCATGCACGGGCAGCAGGGAAATGACCTGAATGCCGGTAAGAATCTGATATTTCATGGGAAGAATGGTCAGATTAACCTTAATGATTCGGTTTCACAGGGAGCAGGTTCCCTGACGTTCCGTGATAATTACACCGTAACAACCTCTAACGAAAGTACCTGGACCGGTGCCGGTATTATTGTGGACAATGGGGTGTCCGTAAACTGGCAAATTAACGGTGTTAAGGGCGATAACCTGCATAAAATTGGTGAAGGTACGCTGACGGTACAGGGGACAGGTATTAATGAGGGCGGTCTGAAGGTCGGTGACGGTAAGGTTGTACTGAACCAGCAGGCGGACAATAAAGGACTGGTGCAGGCGTTCAGCAGTGTCAATATTGCCAGTGGCCGGCCGACCGTGGTACTGACTGATGAGCGGCAGGTAAATCCGGATACCGTCTCGTGGGGATATCGTGGGGGCACGCTGGATGTTAATGGTAACAGTCTGACGTTTCATCAGTTGAAGGCGGCAGATTATGGAGCTGTGCTGGCGAATAACGCTGATAAACGGGCCACAATCACGCTGGATTATGCCCTGCGGGCTGACAAAGTAGCACTGAATGACTGGTCGGAATCACGTAAAGGAACTGCCGGAGATTTATATAAATACAATAACCCGTACACAAATACGACGGATTATTTCATTCTGAAGCAGAGCACCTATGGTTATTTCCCCACGGACCAGAGCAGTAACGCCACCTGGGAGTTTGTGGGACACAGCCAGGGAGATGCACAGAAACTGGTAGCAGAGCGTTTCAATGCTGCAGGGTATCTGTTCCACGGACAACTGAAAGGCAATCTGAATGTGGATAATCTCCTGCCGGAAGGCGTTACCGGTGCTCTGGTGATGGACGGCTCTGCGGATATCTCCGGTACATTCACCCAGGAAAACGGGCGTCTGACACTGCAGGGGCATCCGGTTATCCATGCATACAATACTCAGTCTGTGGCTGACAAACTGGCTGCCAGTGGAGACCATTCGGTTCTGACTCAGCCCACGTCATTCAGTCAGGAGGACTGGGAGAACCGGAGCTTTACCTTTGACAGGCTGTCACTGAAGAACACCGATTTTGGCCTTGGTCGTAATGCCACGCTGAACACCATGCTTGAGGCAACAGATTCGACGGTTACACTGGGCGACAGGCGGGTTTTTATTGACAAAAATGACGGTAACGGCACGGCCTTTGCGCTGGAAGAAGGCACATCAGAAGCGGTGAAGGATGCAGACCGTAGCGTGTTTAATGGCAGTGCTGTCCTGAACGGGAAGACGACGCTGGATATCATGAACGCAACCTTTAATGGTGATATCAGTGGTCATGCCGGCTCGCATGTGGAGTTGTCGCACCGGAGTCACTGGAATATGACGAAAAGCTCCACGCTGGATTCGTTCAGAAGCAAAGGCGGGACGCTCTCCTTTGTGACAGACAACTGGTCGCCGAAAACGCTGACGGTAAACACACTGCATGCCAGCAGTATGAATATCGCCATGGGGGTCAGCACTGCCGACAACACGGGCGACCGGATTGATATCCTGAATAAGGCAACGGGTGAACATAACACACTGGACCTGTCCTCCCTGTTTGACCAGACTGTCACACTGAAAAATGATCTGACTCTGGCATCTGCACCGGTCGGAACTTCTCATGAATATTTTTCTTTTGCCAGCCTGAACCGGGGTTTTACTGTATACACCCCTGACACACAGATACAGGAAAAAGACGGGAGAGTTTTCTGGCAACTGAAAGGTAATGCTGATTCAACTGCGCCAGGTGTACCTTCTGAACCGGATAACGACGCTTCGGGAGATAGCATGCAGCCTGTCACACCGCCGAATGATGCTGGTTCGGGTCAGGATAATGTTATGGTGGGCGATAAAAATAATAATACCACCGGTACAACTGTAAACGGTAATACACTGTTTAAAGGCGAAGATAACCTGCGTCTTCTGAAGAAAACACGAGCCATGTTTGCTACCCGTGAGTACATTCTCAGTGACAGTGCTGACCGCTGGACACAGGTGGTGGATAACAGTGATGCAGACGGCGGTGCATGGGCCATGACAGGGTACAGTCATGGTGGATATGACGACTTCAGCCTCAATCAGAGCGGACTGAATGTGGGATTCCGCCAGTCTGCTGCCGGTAATGCCTGGTGGGGGATGGGGGCAGAGTTTTACCGGGGGCACAGCAGCACAGATGACTACCGGGATGATTTCAGCCTGTGGGGTGTGCATGTTCTGGCGGGCAAATCCTTTGCCGGTGGTCTGTTTGTGGATGGTATGACCGGATACCGGGAGCTGTCTGAAGATTACACTATTCAGGGAGAGCTGAGTGACCTGTCCGGCAGGGCAAAAAGCCATATCCTGACAGCGGGTATCCGTGGTGGGTGGAAGATGCATGCAACCCCCCTTGATATGTCGATAACACCGACTGTTTCACTGAACGGTGCCCGGGTGGACGGAAATCGTCTGCAGGGCAGGGAGCGGAGCGTGGAGCTTCATGATGGCGATGCCTTGTGGCTGAAAGCCGGGATTGAGGCAAAAAAAGTATCCGGAAACATGACGCTGAAGGCTGGTGTCTGGCGGAATATCACGCTGAACGATATGCCCGGAATGACCCTGCATGATGACTGGAAAGCCCGTCACTATGATGCAGAGAAGGCTGACCGCTATACCGTTTCTTTTGGTATCAACGGAAAGCTGACAGAGGAGCTGTCAGTGCAGGCAAAAGTAAACAGCAGTTTTGATGGTTACTTTAGGACGAATGTGGCAGGAATGTTTGGTATTCGCTATGATTTTTGATAACAACAGTCACTAATTTTTTACTAAAGGGTATGTAACCACCTACCGTATATCCCGGTGTCTTTCTGTCGGGATGTACGGATTGTAGTCCACGGCACAACCAGAACTGTCGCAGGCGCGGTTTCGGCAGAGACTGTCGGATGCCGCCGGGCAGCTGGTTCAGGAATGGAATTTCGGGTCTGTATATAGATTTGTTTAATTGCCTGATTTTGATATGTTCAATCCTGCATCAAATGAAGGTTAATTTATGGACGAAAAACAGTTACAGGCTCTGGCTAACGAACTGGCCAAAAACCTCAAACCCCTGAAGGCCTCTGTCAGTTTGATCGGCTGCTGAAAAAGCCCAGCGTTGAAATCGCTCCCAATGCAGAAATGACACACCATCTTGGGTATGAGAAAAACCAGTCCAGACCGGGAACTAACTCCCGCAACGGTTATTCCCCAAAGACCGTTATCACAGGCGACGTTCCACTGGAACTGCGTACTCCGCGCGATCGTGACGGTACCTTCGAACCACAACTGGTAAAGAAACATCAGACCCGTATTATCGGGATGGATGTAAGCGGCTCGCCAGAAGCGTATTGATATTTACTGAGAGGTCAGATCAATGTAAGCGTCTTATCTGGACCGTCTGGCAAATTCCCGATGCTTTGGACAAAGTATCCACCACTAAATTAATAGTGGGTGATAAAAATGTCAGATATACAAAAAATGCCTCTCCGGGAAGGCCCAAAGGGTGCCTGAATTCAAACAACGACTCACAGAAGCATCATTCCAGCCAGGCGTTTCAATTTTCAGACTGGCCCTGGACAATGGTATTAATGCCAATCTGTTGTTCAAATGGCGTCAGAAATGGCGGCAGGAGAAGATAAAATTGCCATCATCGGAATCAGGCAGAGAATCTCAGCTAATTCCTGTTACGATTGATGCCGAACTTCCAGCTGCTCCGGCTAATGAGCCACTGACGGCAAGACCATCAGTAACACCGGAAATACACAACATCTCCAGTGAGATTACGTTCAGAAACGGCCCCCTTCGGTTCAAGAGGTTCGTATATTCTGCACCACATCAAAACTCAGCTTTTCTTATTTTTTTGTTAATCATGTTAATAATTAAAAATCACAACAATAAAGATTTATTACCATTATCCACTTTTACAGAATTAATAGCCAACAATAAAAAACGAGTGAGAGATAGTTTCTATGTTTCTCGAAAAAACCACAGAATATAACTCTGACGAAAACAGCAACCTCCAGAGCAAAACAACAACCCTGCGTTTTGCATCAAAACTTGTAATAAAAGATAAAGAAATGCAAAATATATTTTTGTATAAAATTTGTTTTATTATTTCTTTATTTCCTGCATTTTCTGCCCCTGCGCCATTGTGTTTTGGGAGCCAGCAGGGTGCACAGTGAAACTGATATTGTACAGAAACTGCGCGGAACTGGATAACGACCAGCTTAACGAGATCATCGAGTGGGTTCGGCTCTGTCAGCGCTGAATGCCACCATCAGCTGCACAAGCGGCCTTTTTTACGCCCCTTGTTTAATTCCCGCACTACCTGGACGTTCAGGTGATGCTGTCCATCTGTACAAAAAACAACAAAAAGACTTGTTAACAGGTCATATAAGGAGTATATTTGAGACTGGTTAAATAGTCTTGAGAGGTGGCCTATGCCTAACATTATTCTCAGTGATACAAGCGCCAGTGTCAGCGAGCTGAAGAAAAATCCGATGGCGACAGTCAGCGCCGGTGATGGTTTCCCGGTCGCTATCCTGAACCGTAATCAGCCTGCTTTCTACTGTGTACCCGCAGAGCTGTACGAAAAGATGCTCGATGCCCTGGACGATCAGGAGCTGGTTAAACTGGTAGCCGAACGCAGCAACCAACCGCTGCATGATGTAGACCTGGATAAATACCTATGAGGTATCAGGTAAAATTCAGGGAAGATGCGCTGAAAGAGTGGCAAAAACTGGACAAGGTTATTCAGCAACAGTTTGCGAAAAAGCTAAAAAAGTGCTGTGACAATCCGTATATTCCTTCCGCAAAACTGCGCGGGATAAAGGACTGCTACAAAATAAAATTACGTGCGTCAGGTTTTCGCCTGGTCTATCAGGTGATTGACGAACAATTAATTATCGCTGTTGTAGCTGTGGGTAAACGTGAGCGCAGTGACGTTTATAATCTTGCCAGCGAAAGAATGAGATAATGCTGGTGATAAAATGAATATAAAGCAAATTACTGATGAAGCAGAAAAATCAATTACAGAAGATATGCAGAAAGCAATAGATGCCAAAGATCAATGGCAGGCAGAAATGTTTTTCAACTGGGCAGTAGGCACCCTGAATTTTTGGCAAAGACTGGCAAGTTTCATTGTGCATCAGGAATCAGATTTATCTAAGTGGAATGAGGTAAATAAATACCGGGATGATGCCTCAGAGAAATTGGAAGAGCTTGTTTCAATGGATCGAGTTCTTTTTTAAAGTGAGGTATTGATGATTACCGTTACGACTAGTGAGACGAACGGAAAACGTAAATGGTCACACCGCGCCCGGACAAAGGACGCAATGACTGCCATCATCCGGACGATAAACAAGCATTTTCCGCTGTCACACAATTTCATCCCTGATGATGTCGATAACGCCCCGATACTCTTTGCGGCTGTCGTCAGCACACCGGATGTTACAGTGGCAGATCATATCTGGAAACCGATGTGGCAGAAGGGAATTCGCTGGAACGTCAAAAGTTCCGCTGTAACCGTCACGCTCCATAATTCTTCACTCTGAAGCCGTTACCCGCGCAACTTTGGACACTCAGGTTATTCTGTCCAGATAATCACAGTGGTGTTCGTGATGCCCCCTGCGAAAGTGGAACTTAGTAGCTACCATGCTCGCTTTCGTATCTACGGATGAAGAGGTTCACCTGCCTGTCCAGTAGCTCAAGAGATAAGTTCGGTGATAAGCCCTGCCACATAGCCCTCATCAATGATAATTTTGTGTTTGTTCAGTCTGATATTTTCTTTCCTGTTACAATAGCTTTTTATATCAGCCAGTCGCTCCGCCCTGTGATTTTAAATCTCACCTTCGGAGTGAACCAGAACGTGTCGGATTTGCTCCACTTTAAGCATATCTTCCCACAGTTTCCACAAGGTGCTCTCCTGATTCATATCAAAACCGGCTTCGCGCCGAAGAAACAGGTGGTTAAATACCAGCGTGATGTCAGAGAAGTCGCGCTGGCACTCGAGCTCAACCCTGACCATTTGCGTAAATGGATACGGTTGTAAAAGCAGGAACTTC
>ERZ773149.2876-NODE-2876-length-11428-cov-7.085026_pt1 | contig 11428 bp, 11 predicted proteins | sample MGYA00511081_ERZ773149 | MGnify/ENA primary metagenome ERZ773149 (study PRJEB29015, sample SAMEA2737846) | human gut metagenome | biome: human gut; feature: human-associated habitat; material: faeces | place: China | collected 2012 ...
TATCGACAGTCAATGCACTGAGGATATTTAATTCATCTTTTGGTGCTATTTTTCGCCGTTCTGAAGAAAACCTGTATATCATCCCTACACGAGAAAATGAGGGTGAAAATGGAGATATTGGGCCATTAAGGCCATTCGGCATCAACTTAAGAACAGGAGTTGTGTCTGTTGGTAATGGTGCCAGGATTGATGGCGGGCTGGCACTTGGCACGAATAACGCGTTGGGTGGGAACTCTATTGTTCTTGGTGATAACGACACCGGATTTAAACAAAATGGCGATGGTAATCTGGATGTTTATGCTAATAACGTCCATGTTATGCGCTTTGTTTCCGGAAGCATTCAAAGTAATAAGACCATAAATATTACGGGGCGTGTTAATCCCTCGGATTACGGTAACTTTGATTCCCGCTATGTGAGAGATATCAGACTTGGCACACGTGTTGTCCAGACCATGCAGAAAGGGGTGATGTATGAGAAAGCAGGGCACGTAATTACCGGGCTTGGTATTGTCGGTGAAGTCGATGGTGATGACCCCGCAGTATTCAGGCCAATACAAAAATACATCAATGGCACATGGTATAACGTCGTACAGGTGTAATTTATGCAGCATTTAAAAAATATTAAGTCTGGAAATCCAAAAACAAAAGAACAATATCAGCTAACAAAGAATTTTGATGTTATCTGGTTATGGTCCGAAGACGGAAAAAACTGGTATGAGGAAGTAAGTAATTTTCAGGAAGACACGATAAAGATTGTTTACGACGAGAATAATATAATTGTCGGCATCACCAGAGATGCTTCAACGCTTAACCCTGAAGGTTTCAGCGTTGTCGAGGTTCCTGATATTACCTCCAACCGACGTGCTGATGACTCAGGTAAATGGATGTTTAAGGATGGTGCCGTGATTAAGCGGATTTATACGGCAGACGAACAGCAACAACAGGCCGAATCACAAAAGGCAGCTTTACTTTCCGAAGCTGAATCCGTGATTTTGCCGCTGGAACGCGCTGTCAGGCTGAATATGGCGACGGATGAGGAACGCAGCCGACTGGAAGCATGGGAACGCTACAGCGTTCTGGTCAGTCGTGTGGATCCTGCAAATCCCGAATGGCCGGAAATGCCGCAATAAGTTGTATGATCTCTGGTGTGAGCTTACATATCTATAGCACAGAGTAAAGCCTAATCTGACAGTCCGCTATGTGCCAAGAGCTGACGTTACTACTACTCGACCTAAATCATTAAATAGTGGTAATTGGGTCTGGTGCTCAATCGAACGAAATCTCATGTTAGGCGAAAAAAAACGTCTGAAAAATCGATTAACACATACACCTGTGTACTATGGGCCGTTATTCAATTTAAAAGGAACCATTTCCGATATGATTCACTGTCCATAATGTTTTGATTTATTAAAAAAGAACCTTAGAGTGTGAAACCATTACGTTGAGTGGCGAACACCATTAATAAATTCTGCTTATACTTACAGTATATATTATGTTCACGTCATATAACCATGGCAAATAAGATATTGCACATCAAGCATGATTATGATAGTGATTACGAAAATGAAGAATCTTAGATAAAGGATTAGTAAGTGGTTACATATAATTCAATGTTGTTACCCCCCCTAAATCTTGGGACGAATTTGAGGATATGTGCAAAAGTTCATTCCAACTGCGATGGTCCAATCCTAATCTGAACAGACATGGACGGTCAGGGCAGCGGCAGGATGGAGTTGATGTATATGGTGATGACTCTCTTGGGCGTTTCGTTGGAATTCAGTGTAAAAATACAGTATCAGGAATCAGTACGGCGACAATCGATGATGAATTACTCAAGGCTGAAAAATTTCGCCCAAAAATTACGGTTCTTTACATCGCTACGACAGCGCCCAGGGATGTTAGCATTCAGCGCTATGTAAGAACACTCAATGATGCCAGACAATTAAAAGGCCTGTTTCCTGTCGATGTGGTTTTCTGGGAGGATATTAGCTTTGATTTAAGCAAAGACCCAGCTGTACTCAAAATGTACTACCCGCAAATGTTCGAACGACACCAACCGACGAGGGAAGAATTTTTGCGCAAGAGAGATATCTCAAATTTGTCGAGATTGTTGAATTATATTGATTTTTATTCAACAATAGACCATTTGCAGTGGGGCGCAAAATACATTCATTCATTAATTATTGAAGAATACGATAATATTTTGAACATTTTAAACTCACCTGTTTTTCAACTGAATGATACAGCTTTAAAGAATGTTACAATTGATTTTGCAACGGCTTGGCGTGATCTAATTATCTTGTTTAGAAAAGCTCCATATAATTATTCAGCACCAAATGATACTTATAGTTTTATAAATCCCGGTGACCACTGTCGAAATCAGGAGGAAAGCGATTTATACGACGAAATCACGCATAGCATGAGTAATCTCAAAGATAAAATTAGTACTTTTTGTGACTTTATAAATAATCACTACCATGAAATAAACTTAACCGAAACGAGCGAGCAAGCCAGGATATATTATTAATACTTTTTTCTTAAGGGCTGCACTCACGGCCCTTAACACCGTCAGACTGTCATATTTTGCAATCGATACGCAGTTAGGTACTTTCTTGAAGTCCGTTCCTCGCTCATAGCTGACATTCAGCTCAATTAACCCGTCCACTTCGCTCCAACAGAAGACGTAGCTAATCACACTGTGTATTAAAGAAAGGGGAAACGATCATGTTGAGTACAAAAACACGAAAGACCATGATAAGGAAAATATGCGTAGAGTGACTTATTTTATTGATTTAAATAATATTTATGGGTGTAAGTGCTTTGAAAAAAACAAAAATTGAGAAGATTTAGCTAGTGCCAAAATAATTTGGACACCGCCCGTCATCAGACCCGCTACTACACTTATCACCCCAGCCCAAAAAGTTTCAATGAAACAAGATACATATAGTACTTCATGGCAGAATAATTTACTCATAGGCTTCTCCTTACTGACGTAATTGTTAAGTAACACGTTGAGGTAACGGATAAATGCGACTATTGGGAGAGCTGTGATGAGAATTGTAGTCATAGGAATTGAACCTATGGATGCACTAGCTAAATTCACTCTTCACGAATTATACAGCATTGTAGTGAGTTTGTAAATACACGCCCCCAAAAGTCAATCAGTCCGCTCCATGAATGTTGTGTCAGTACTACTAAAGTTAAACATGCTAAAATAGGTTCCCAATATTCGTGGGTACAATCACTATTTGTGTAACTGGCGGAAGCGCTGGCATAACGACGATGCCTATTCGGGGGGGCTTTAATATGGTCCGTTTTAACTTACTAGAAAATGCGTTGGATTCAGTGGAAACCGGGCTGGACTACTTTAACAAAGCGCTAGAAGGGCATGATCGACGTGACTACAAACAGTGCCTGCTTAACCTCTTTCAGGCCGCTGAGCTATTATTGAAGGCCGTAGTTTCGCGCAATGGGTCTGGAGCGATTTTTAATCCAGCATCGCTTCAAGAAAAATGTGTGGATCCGGCGCATCCAACCGAGTCAGAATTACACCAGTGTAAATCTGTCAACGTCAGCCAGCTTTGTAAGCTGTTAAAGACATATTACCCAGCCGAATTTTCTGAATCTGCATTACAAATGATGAAAACGGTGGGTCAGTTGCGTAATAACCTTCAGCATTTTGCCCTTGAGGTTCGTCCGCAAGAACTGTCAATGCAACTGAGTGAACTGTACCAACAAATTTTTCGTCCCGCATTCGTCATAATTCAGTCAGATGAGACCGAAAATTCATGGAACTCTGATTTACGTCAAGACATCATCGCTCTTGAGCAACAATTCCTTGATATAACTGTTAACCAGGAATACACCCTTGCACTTTGTCCCGTTTGTGAGAGTTTTTCACATTTTATCCTTTACCAAGGTGAAAGCTTTCCGGCACGGACTCACTGTATCTGTTGTGGTTTCAGCCTGAATAATCTGCAAACTTGGGATTTTCAGGAATGTCCTGAATGTAGTGTCCCATCCGTAATTTATTTACCGGAACAAAGGGCCGGTGTCTGTCTCTGGTATAAATGTGAATACAGCAAGATGGATGGTTTTGTTCCTATGGAGCCTTGTGAATGTGGTGCATTCCGGATGGAAGGTCATTGCAGTAACTGCGATCTTGAGGAATAGTAAAATCGTCCGATGAGAATGTACAGCAGCCTGGTCGATGATTTCTTGATGAATCGCTGAAATATCCGGTATTACTTGACAACTAAATCGCACATTTCTGTTTCTGGCAATTTGAAAGGTTTACTCTATGCCCCAGAATTCAGCACATACATAAAAACACCATTTCAGAACGCGTCTTGATCCAAAGAACGACTGTATGATAGATAGGCGTCGTCGTGAGGACAGGAATGATCTACCCCCCGTTATTCATACAGAATGCTGTTAGTAATGTCCGCAGATCGCTCAAAGCAGACTGTCAGATTTGATAGCGTTTTGGCTATGTAAATTGTCAGTCGGGAAATAAGTGAGTACAAATCATGACAGGCGGGCGGATTGTCCGCCTTTTCTTTATCTGTTGTTTCATCCACTGACCAGCCAGGTCAAATAGCGTCTCATGCTCTGCACAACAGAAAATAGTTGCACCCATTAACCACGGAGTTAAACGGATGAGTGACTATCATCACGGCGTGCAGGTGCTGGAGATTAACGACGGCACCCGCGTCATTTCCACCGTATCCACTGCCATTGTCGGCATGGTCTGCACGGCCAGCGATGCGGATGCGGAAACCTTCCCCCTCAATAAACCTGTGCTGATTACCAATGTGCAGAGCGCAATTGCAAAGGCCGGTAAAAAAGGCACGCTGGCGGCATCGTTGCAGGCCATCGCTGACCAGTCAAAACCGGTCACCGTTGTCGTGCGTGTGGAAGACGGCACCGGCGACGACGAGGAAACGAAACTCGCGCAGACCGTTTCCAATATCATCGGCACCACTGACGAAAACGGTCAGTATACCGGACTGAAAGCCCTGCTGGCGGCAGAGTCGGTAACCGGTGTTAAACCGCGTATTCTCGGCGTGCCGGGACTGGACACCAAAGAGGTGGCTGTTGCACTGGCATCAGTCTGTCAGAAGCTGCGCGCTTTCGGGTATATCAGCGCATGGGGCTGTAAAACCATTTCCGAGGTGAAAGCCTACCGCCAGAATTTCAGCCAGCGTGAGCTGATGGTCATCTGGCCGGATTTCCTCGCATGGGATACGGTCACCAGTACCACCGCCACCGCGTATGCCACCGCCCGTGCGCTGGGTCTGCGCGCTAAAATCGACCAGGAGCAGGGCTGGCATAAAACGCTGTCCAACGTCGGGGTAAACGGTGTTACCGGCATCAGCGCGTCCGTATTCTGGGATTTGCAGGAGTCCGGTACCGATGCTGACCTGCTTAACGAGTCTGGCGTCACAACGCTGATTCGACGCGACGGTTTCCGATTCTGGGGTAACCGTACCTGCTCTGATGACCCGCTGTTCCTCTTTGAAAACTACACCCGCACCGCGCAGGTGCTGGCCGACACGATGGCTGAGGCGCACATGTGGGCGGTGGACAAGCCCATCACCGCAACGCTGATTCGCGACATCGTTGACGGCATCAATGCCAAATTCCGTGAGCTGAAAACAAACGGCTATATCGTGGATGCGACCTGCTGGTTCAGCGAAGAATCCAACGATGCGGAAACCCTCAAGGCCGGAAAACTGTATATCGACTACGACTATACCCCGGTGCCTCCTCTCGAAAACCTGACCCTGCGCCAGCGTATTACCGATAAATACCTGGCAAATCTGGTCACCTCGGTTAACAGCAATTAAGGAGCCTGACCGATGGCAATGCCGCGCAAACTCAAGTTAATGAACGTCTTTCTGAACGGCTACAGCTATCAGGGCGTTGCAAAGTCCGTCACGCTGCCAAAACTGACCCGTAAGCTCGAAAACTATCGCGGTGCGGGGATGAACGGCAGCGCACCGGTAGACCTCGGCCTTGATGACGATGCGCTGTCAATGGAGTGGTCGCTCGGGGGCTTCCCGGATTCGGTTATCTGGGAGCTTTACGCCGCAACCGGTGTGGATGCCGTACCGATTCGTTTTGCAGGCTCTTACCAGCGCGACGATACCGGCGAAACGGTGGCCGTCGAGGTGGTCATGCGTGGACGTCAGAAAGAAATCGACACCGGCGAGGGCAAACAGGGAGAAGACACCGAGTCGAAAATCTCCGTGGTCTGCACCTATTTCCGGCTGACGATGGACGGTAAGGAGCTGGTCGAAATCGACACCATCAACATGATTGAGAAGGTGAACGGCGTCGACCGGCTGGAGCAACACCGCCGCAATATCGGCCTGTGATTTTCATCCGGTCAGCCTGGCTGACCGGTTAACCCCGATTCAGAAGTGAGAAAACCATGAACAAAGAAAATGTCATTACCCTGGACAATCCGGTCAAACGTGGTGAGCAGGTTATCGAACAGGTCACGCTGATGAAACCCAATGCCGGGACGCTGCGCGGTGTCAGTCTGGCTGCGGTCGCAAACTCCGAAGTCGATGCACTGATTAAGGTGCTGCCGCGCATGACGGCACCGATGCTGACCGAGCAGGAAGTCGCCGCGCTGGAACTGCCTGACCTTGTGGCGCTGGCCGGTAAGGTGGTCGGTTTTTTGTCGCCGAACTCGGTGCAGTGACGTTCCCGAAAAATCTGTCGGTCGATGACCTGATGGCGGATGTGGCAGTGATATTTCACTGGCCGCCATCAGAACTGTATCCCATGAGCCTGACCGAACTCATCACATGGCGCGAAAAGGCGCTCCGGCGAAGCGGAAACACGAATGAGTAACAATGTAAAATTACAGGTATTGCTCAGGGCTGTTGACCAGGCATCCCGCCCGTTTAAATCCATCCGCACAGCGAGCAAGTCGCTGTCGGGGGATATCCGGGAAACACAAAAATCACTGCGCGAGCTGAACGGTCACGCATCCCGTATTGAGGGATTTCGCAAGACCAGTGCACAGCTCGCCGTGACTGGTCATGCACTTGAAAAGGCACGGCAGGAGGCCGAAGCCCTTGCCACACAGTTTAAAAACACCGAACGTCCGACCCGTGCTCAGGCGAAAGTGCTGGAATCCGCAAAGCGTGCGGCGGAGGACTTACAGGCGAAATATAACCGCCTGACGGATTCCGTTAAACGCCAGCAGCGGGAACTGGCCGCTGTGGGAATTAATACCCGCAATCTTGCACATGATGAGCAGGGACTGAAAAACCGTATCAGTGAAACCACCGCACAGCTTAACCGTCAGCGCGACGCGCTGGCGCGTGTCAGTGCGCAACAGGCAAAACTTAACGCAGTCAAACAGCGTTATCAGGCAGGAAAGGAACTGGCCGGAAATATGGCCTCAGTAGGCGCTGCCGGTGTGGGGATTGCGGCGGCGGGAACGATGGCCGGAGTTAAGTTGCTGATGCCCGGTTATGAGTTTGCGCAGAAAAACTCAGAATTGCAGGCCGTGCTCGGAGTGGCAAAAGACTCCGCCGAAATGACCGCACTACGCAAACAGGCGCGCCAGCTCGGCGACAATACCGCCGCCTCGGCGGATGATGCGGCCGGTGCACAGATAATCATCGCGAAAGCGGGTGGGGATGTTGATGCCATTCAGGCGGCAACGCCGGTCACGCTGAATATGGCGCTGGCGAACCGCCGCACGATGGAAGAAAACGCCGCCCTGCTGATGGGGATGAAATCCGCCTTTCAGCTTTCAAACGATAAGGTCGCTCATATCGGGGATGTTCTCTCCATGACGATGAACAAAACCGCCGCCGATTTTGACGGCATGAGCGATGCGCTGACCTATGCCGCACCTGTGGCAAAAAATGCCGGTGTCAGCATTGAAGAAACCGCCGCAATGGTCGGGGCGCTGCATGATGCAAAAATCACAGGCTCAATGGCGGGGACGGGAAGCCGTGCCGTGTTAAGTCGCCTGCAGGCACCGACGGGAAAAGCATGGGATGCACTCAAAGAGCTTGGCGTGAAAACCTCAGACAGTAAGGGGAATACCCGACCAGTATTTACCATTCTGAAAGAAATGCAGGCCAGTTTTGAGAAAAACCGGCTCGGTACTGCCCAGCAGGCTGAATACATGAAAACTATTTTCGGGGAGGAGGCCAGCTCAGCCGCCGCCGTGCTGATGACTGCCGCCTCAACCGGAAAGCTGGACAAACTGACCGCTGCGTTTAAAGCCTCAGACGGGAAGACCGCAGAGCTGGTAAATATCATGCAGGACAATCTCGGCGGTGACTTTAAGGAGTTTCAGTCCGCTTATGAGGCGGTGGGGACTGACCTGTTTGACCAGCAGGAAGGCGCACTGCGTAATCTCACGCAGACGGCCACAAAGTATGTGTTAAAACTCGACGGCTGGATCCAGAAAAACAAATCACTGGCGTCAACCATCGGCCTCATTGCCGGTGGCGCACTGGCGCTGACTGCTGTCATCGGTGCCATTGGCCTCGTAGCCTGGCCGGTTATCACTGGCATCAATGCCATCATCGCGGCAGCAGGCGCAATGGGGGCAATCTTCACGACGGTTGGCAGTGCTGTTATGACGGCCATCGGGGCGATTAGCTGGCCGGTTGTGGCCGTGGTGGCCGCCATTGTCGCCGGGGCGTTGCTTATCCGTAAATACTGGGAGCCTGTCAGCGCATTCTTTGGCGGTGTGGTGGAAGGGCTGAAAGCGGCATTTGCGCCGGTGGGAGAACTGTTCACGCCACTTAAGCCGGTGTTTGACTGGCTGGGTGAAAAGTTACAGGCCGCGTGGCAGTGGTTTAAAAACCTGATTGCCCCGGTCAAAGCCACTCAGGACACCCTGAACCGTTGCCGTGACACGGGGGTCATGTTCGGGCAGGCACTGGCTGACGCGCTGATGCTGCCGCTTAATGCGTTCAACAAACTGCGCAGTGGTATTGACTGGGTACTGGAAAAACTCGGTGTTATCAACAAAGAGTCAGACACACTTGACCAGACCGCCGCCAGAACTCATGCCGCCACGTATGGCACCGGTGGTTATATTCCGGCGACCAGCTCTTATGCAGGCTATCAGGCTTATCAGCCGGTCACGGCACCGGCTGGCCGCTCTTATGTGGACCAGAGTAAAAACGAATATCACATCAGCCTGACGGGTGGTACTGCGCCGGGGACACAGCTTGACCGCCAGTTACAGGATGCGCTCGAAAAATACGAGCGGGATAAACGTGCGCGCGCCCGTGCCAGCATGATGCATGACGGTTAAGGAGGTGACGAAAAATGATGCTCGCGTTAGGTATGTTTGTTTTTATGCGCCAGACGCTGCCACACCAGACCATGCAGCGTGAATCAGATTATCGCTGGCCGTCAAATTCCCGTATCGGTAAACGGGATGCCTACCAGTTTCTCGGTGTGGGTGAGGAAAACATGACGCTTGCCGGTGTGCTTTATCCCGAACTGACCGGCGGCAAGCTGACGATGACCACGCTCAGGCTGATGGCAGAGGAAGGACGGGCGTGGCCGTTGCTGGATGGCACCGGCATGATTTACGGCATGTATGTCATCAGCAGGGTGAGTGAAACAGGGAGTATTTTCTTTGCAGACGGCACACCCCGGAAAATTGATTTTACGCTGTCGCTCACCCGCGTTGATGAATCACTGGCCGCGCATTATGGCGATATCGGTAAACAGGCGGAATCGCTCATCGGTAAGGCTGGCAGTATGGCGACCAGATTCACGGGTATGACGGGGGCGGGATAATGCTGGATGCGCTGACATTTGATGCAGGCAGTACGCTGACGCCGGATTACATGCTGATGCTCGACAGCAGGGATATTACCGGCAATATCAGCGACCGTCTGATGAGCATGACCCTGACGGATAACCGGGGCTTTGAGGCTGACCAGCTTGATATTGAACTGAACGATGCCGACGGGCAGGTCGGGCTGCCGGTTCGTGGCGCTGTCCTGACGGTGTATATCGGCTGGAAAGGTTTTGCCCTGGTATGCAAAGGGAAATTTACCGTTGATGAGGTTGAACACCGGGGCGCGCCGGATGTGGTTACCATCCGCGCCCGGAGTGCAGATTTTCGCGGGACGCTCAATTCCCGCCGTGAAGGCTCCTGGCATGACACCACGCTCGGTGCGATTGTTGAGGCGATAGCCTCCCGTAACAGGCTGGAAGCCAGTGTCGCTCCGTCACTGGCCGGAATTAAAATCCCGCACATCGACCAGTCGCAGGAGTCCGATGTGAAATTCCTGACCCGTCTTGCTGAACGCAACGGCGGTGAGGTGTCGGTAAAAATGGGAAAACTGCTGTTTCTCAAAGCGGGGCAGGGGGTGACGGCCAGCGGTAAAAAAATCCCGCAGATTACCATCACCCGCAGCGACGGCGACCGTCATCATTTTGCGATTGCTGACCGTGGAGCCTATACCGGCGTAACGGCAAAGTGGTTACACACCAAAGACCCGAAACCACAAAAGCAGAAGGTAAAACTGAAACGCAAAAAGAAAGAGAAACACCTGCGCGCACTGGAGCACCCGAAAGCGAAACCAGTCACGCAGAAGAAAGCGCCAAAAGTACCGGAAGCGCGCGAAGGTGAATACATGGCCGGTGAGGCTGACAACGTTTTTGCCCTGACCACGGTATATGCCACGAAAGCGCAGGCCATGCGCGCCGCTCAGGCGAAGTGGGATAAGCTGCAACGGGGCGTGGCGGAGTTCTCCATCAGCCTGGCTACCGGTCGGGCAGATATTTACACGGAAACACCGGTCAAAGTGTCAGGCTTTAAGCGCGTCATAGACGAGCAGGACTGGACAATCACTAAGGTGACACATTTTCTGAATAATAGCGGCTTCACGACGTCCTTAGAGCTTGAGGTCAGGCTTTCTGATGTGGAGTACGAAACAGAAGATGATGAGTGATGTTTTTATTTTATCTGTTTGTTTTATAAGGATAAATTAACTAAAATGGCACCATCAACAAAACCGGAAGAGGTGCTCGCGATGTTTCATTGTCCTTTATGCCAGCATGCCGCACATGCGCGTACAAGCCGCTATATCACTGACACGACAAAAGAGCGTTATCACCAGTGTCAGAACGTGAATTGCAGCGCCACGTTCATCACTTATGAGTCGGTACAGCGATACATCGTGAAGCCGGGAGAAGTCCACGCCGTAAGGCCGCACCCGTTGCCGTCAGGGCAGCAAATTATGTGGATGTAATTACAATCAGGAAGCCCCTCAGTCGAGGGGCTTTTTTGTCGATGTGGTCAATGTGTGGACGTGACCAGAAATAAATCCTTTTATTTCATGTGATTAGATATCAAAAAATGTCACCAATAACTGACATTGCGGTGTTTCTCCAGATGTGGCCCATCTGAGGCCGTGTT
>ERZ773149.2877-NODE-2877-length-11427-cov-4.424200_pt1 | contig 11427 bp, 6 predicted proteins | sample MGYA00511081_ERZ773149 | MGnify/ENA primary metagenome ERZ773149 (study PRJEB29015, sample SAMEA2737846) | human gut metagenome | biome: human gut; feature: human-associated habitat; material: faeces | place: China | collected 2012 ...
TGTCGCTCTCAAGCGACTTGTTTACTCTATCACATGTTCGTTTCTTTGTCAACAATTATTTTTGTTTTTTTCAAAACTTTTCAAATTGTTTATTCAGAAGAAACAATTCCTTGCGACAGCTTAGTTAGAATACCACTATAAAAAGAATCTGTCAACAATTTTTTTGAACTTTTTTTATTTTTTTGTGTTATACTTAATAAACAGCCCTGAATCAGGCTTTATAAAAAACATCTTATACTATAGAAGAAAGAGGTCATTTATCTTGAAATCTCAATCTAGTCCTTCAACTGCAAATACAAATGCCGGCAATCCATTAGGCATTGCTCCAACCGGCCGCCTTCTTGCTAAATTTGCAATCCCAGCTATCATCAGCATGCTGGTCAATGCTCTCTATAATATAGTAGACCAGATTTTTATCGGTCAGGGTGTCGGCATGCTCGGAAATGCTGCCACAAACATCGCATTTCCAGTCACAACCATTTCAACCGCCGCTGCACTGCTCCTCGGAATCGGCGGTGCATCTAACTACAATCTTGAAATGGGAGCTGGAAGAGAACGAAAAGCAAGCGAGATTGCAGGAAGTGCATTATCGACACTTGTTATTATAGGTACAGCCATTGCCGCAGCGATTTTAATCTTTTTGAAACCACTGCTTATCTTTTTTGGCGCAACAGATAATGTGATGCCTTACGCAATCGATTATGTAGGCATTATTGCTATCGGACTTCCATTCTTCACCTTATCCGTCGGCGGCAACCACCTGATTCGTGCTGACCGCAGTCCCACTTATTCTATGGTCTGCACTCTGATCGGAGCGATCATCAACACAATTCTTGACCCACTGTTTATCTTTGGTTTCAAATGGGGAATCAAGGGCGGTGCATGGGCTACTGTCATCGGCCAGTTTATTTCTGCCATGCTGGTTGTACTTTATTTTGCAAAATTTCGCCATATGCATCTGGAAAGAAATATGTTTAAGCCTCAGCTGATCCACCTCAAAGCAATCTCTTCGCTTGGACTTGCTTCGTGCATCAACCAGATTGCAATTGGTGCTGTCCAGATTGTAATGAATAACACTCTTCGTTATTACGGAGCGTCTTCTGTTTATGGAAGTGATATCCCGATTGCATGCGTTGGGATTGTGTCAAAAGTAAATATGGTTTTTCTTGCGATCTGCATTGGAATTGCCCAGGGTGCACAGCCTATCTGGGGCTTTAACTATGGAGCTAAAAAATACGACCGTGTTCGTCAGGCATATCGTTATTCTGCAACGGCATGTACGATCATTGCCACATTCTTTTTCCTGTGCTTCCAGATCTTTCCACATCAGATTATCAGCATGTTTGGCGGCGGAAGCGATCTGTACTTTAAATTCGCAGAAAATTATCTGAGGATTTTTATGCTCCTGACTTTCGCAAATGGTATCCAGCCGATGTCCTCCGGATTTTTTACTTCTATAGGAAAGGCTGGCCTCGGTATCATCATGTCTCTCACCAGACAGGTGATCTTCCTGCTTCCATTGATCATTATCTTTCCTATGTTTATGGGAATTGATGGCGTTATGTATGCAGGACCGATTGCCGACGCAGCTGCATTTGTACTGGCGGTTGTTTTTGCCCGCAGAGAACTTGGAAAAATGAAAAAAGCATAACTTTCCATATTTCAAAAGAACAACAAAAGCTGTATTTCAGGTTTTCTCCTGCTAATACAGCTTTGGCTTTAAAAATCTATTATTCACAGATATATTCTTCTATTTCTGTTACTCGGTTCCCCTTCTGTTCCTTCCATATCATAAGATACAGTTTATAATTCAAAGAATCACGCGCAATCGTAAAAGGTTCTTCTCTCAGAAGATCTGCACGAATTCCCTGGCTCTTCAACTCCCTCTGACGCTGTTTTGCTCTTTCCAATGCTTGCTGATACTTCCGTTCCATATCATCTCCAAAAAATCTTCTTGGATAATCTGCCGTTGCCTGCTGCAGTCTCTCTGACAACAGATCTACAATTCTGCTGTGCTTCGTCTGATGCAGCATAACTGCAAGTCTCTTCGCCCAGAATTTCGCAGGATGCTTTCTATAGAATTCTAACATTTTCAGTAAAGAAGTATCCTCACATTCCGCTGCCAGTTCTTTCATATAAACAATTGCTTTTTCAGAAGGTATCCAGGGATTTTCTCTGGGCACGATATATTTCTCCGGTACTGCCGGATAGCAGCAATAATTTAATGGTGGAAATTCTACAAGTGCCGCCAGTTTTATTTCTTCTTCCGTGCAATATGCCTCACCAAGATAATCATATTTATCCCTGAGAATCGCAAGACGATACTCCAATTGTCGCAAATATTCATAGTCTTTTACCCAGAAATGACCAGTATATGCATATTCATACAGATGGACTTCCAATTCCAGATCCTCAAAAAACAATGTCAGCACTGTATCATCCTGTTTTATGACAAGCACAAATCTGCCATCCTGCCTGGTCATGGATGCCTGCAGTTCTCCCTGATAATCGCTGTGATATTCCCCCGTCATACGAACATTTCGAAAAACCAGAAAGCTCTCAACCGCATCATTCATCAGATATACCAATGGAATATCCATGCTGGCCGATGCCTTATCCGATATTCTTCCCGATTCTGTCCGTATCTTCTCCGGAATGAGCAGTTCAAATTGATCCTGTTCCAGCAACTGTGCCAGTTTTTCCAAAGTTTCTTCTGTCATTTTTCTCCTAACATTCTCTAATACTTCTATTCCCTGCTTTTATATTTTTACCGAAAATCAGCTGATCTGCCATTTCACATGGCTTCCATTCTCATCTTTGTTTACGAGCAACTGATCTTCAATCTCCTGCTTCAGTTCTGACACATGAGAAATAATTCCAATCAGTCTGGAACCTTCTGCCATTTCCTGCAACACACGAACCGCCTGATTGCGTGAATGTTCGTCCAGTGAACCAAAGCCCTCATCAATAAACATCATGTCCAGGTTGATTGCAGCTGAACTCTGCTGAATCTGATCCGCCATTCCAAGCGCAAGCGACAATGCCGCCATAAAGGATTCTCCACCGGAAAGAGTACGAACCTCTCGCTCCTTCCCTGTCACAGTAGAATACACCATCAGATCAAGCCCCCGGTTTTTACCCTCACCAGCTTTTTCCAGATCATACATCCGGAGTTCAAACTGTCCGGCAGACATTTCCTGAAAGCGCCTGTTTGCAGCATACAAAATGCGTTCCAGATAATAGCGCTGCACATAAGTCTCAAGGTCCATACGAGATCCACTGACATTTCCTGAAGTCATACGGTACAACGCGTCGATTCTGGCATGTTCCTCCACGATTGATTTTCGCTCTTCCAGCCTGGATGAAAGTGTATCAAAAATTTCTCTGTCATCCTTGTTATCTATTCGCAATTGGTTATAAATCTTTTCTTTCTCCAAATATTCCGTTTCTGCAACTTCTTTTTCTTTCTGAAGTTCTTCCAACACTGGACGTTTTGATTCCCCAACTGCATTCTGCGCAGAATCTCGTCTTGCCTGTGCTGCAGTCTTTTTCTCATTATATGCATTGACTGTTTTCTGCAAATCCTCTGCCGCTTCACGGCTGTACGTCTCCACAAGCTCTTTCCATTCAGATTCTGTCATCTGCTTTATTTCCATTACTTCTGTATAAGAAGTTTTTCGATCTTCCACACACTTCTTCTGTTCCGGAATCTCCTGCTGGTAACGGCTGATCAGTGTTTCTGCCTGTTTCTGCGCATTTGCGGCTTTCTTCGCTTCTGACAGAATTTTCTGATATACTTCTTCTGCCTGTTTTTTGCTGTCTTCAGCCTGAAGCAGTGCCGCCTTTGCCTCTTCTTCTGTCTTAAATTCAGTGGAGCCTTTTATGTTTTCCAGTGCGGCTTCACTTCCCGCCAGTTTTTCAGCAGCAGCTTTTTCTTTCTCCATGCACTCATCATAAGTATCCTGCAACTGTTTTTTCTGTTTCTCCATATTTTGAAGTGCTTCACGGATTTTTACCAGAAGGCGTGCACTCCTCTGTAAGTTGTTCAGTTCTTCTGCCAGCTGCTGCTTCCAGTTTTCCAGAGAATCGTTCATTTCCGTCACACTTGACTGCTCTGTTATAGAAGAAACACTTCTATGCAAACGTTCCTGGAGCTTTTGTACACTGGCAATATAAGTATCTTTTCGTGTATCGTATTCTGATCTGGCCGCCGCTGCATCCCCAGCAGCTTTTTCCTGATCTTTACGCAGTTTATCCACATTTGTCTGCATATTTTGCAGTTTTTCCTCAGAGATATCCACAGATTCCACACCTTTTTTCGCAGGATGTGGATGTTCTGTAGAACCGCACACCGGGCAGGGTTTTCCCGATTCTAATTCTGCGGCAAGAAAACCAGCCTGCGCATTCAAAAAATGCAGTCTTACTTCTTCGTATTCTGTGTTTGCATCATTATATTTTTTCGTTATATTTGCATAAGTTTCTCGTGTTTTAATTGCTTTTTTGCGGCACTGTTCTGCCTGATTTCTCAAGTTCTGAACATCCACGATCTCCTTTGAAACCGCATCTGCTTCCTGCTTTTTATTCTCTGCGAGTACCAGCTTCTTATCCACTTCAGCCAACTCTTCACTCTGTTTTTTCCACTGTGTTTCCTGCTCTTCCAGAGCCTCCTGCTGCTTGCGTACTTTCTGTGTGTTTTCTGATGCCAAAGCACAGTTTTTCCTGTCTGCTTCTGCCTGCACACGCAGGCTCTTTATCTGATTCAAAAGCTCCAGTGCCTTCTGCACTTTTTCTGCAATTTTGCTGTAACTCTGCAATTCCTGATCACGAATCAGCTTTTTCTGCTCCTCTGCTTTTTCCGCTGTTTTCCGCGTTTCTTCCAATATTGGCAACTGTTTTTCCTGAGTCTTTAATGATTGTTCCAGTTCTGCCAGCCGTCTCTCCGCATCATTTAAGAGAACACCGGTCTCTCTGATCTCATACGCATTTCTGATACGGCTGATCAAGGCTGTTGTTTCCACTATTTTTGCTTCATCACCTGCACATTCCTGCAGTTTCTGCTCTGCATCTTCCAGCTGTATAAACCATTTCAGAACCTCTTCTGCTCTCGTATATTCCTCTCTTTTTTCATCCCTGCTTTTCCCTGATTTCCGATAATCTTTTTCTGCCAGATCAGTATGTTTTTCCAGCCAGTCACACAGTTTTTCCACTTCTTCCAGAAGGTCAGTAAGGCGTGTCATCTCGCCCTCTTCCAGTTGTTTTTTCAACTGTTTCAGAGTCTCTGATTCATATGTTTCAGGTATACGGATCCTGCTCACTTCTCCCTGACATTGTGTTTTCAAAACTGCGATTTCTTTCTCTTTTGCACGCTTTCGATTCCCCAGTTCTGCCACAATATCCTGATACATTTCTGTGTTAAAAAGCTTTCGAAAAATCACTTTTTTGTCATCTGATTTTGCACGGAGGAGATCCATAAATTCTCCCTGCGCAATCATAGCAACCTGCATAAACTGACTCTTTGTCAGGCCTACGATCTCCTGCAGTTTACGATCCGTTTCTTTTGATGGATATTCCATTCCATCCGGCATGATCAGACTTACAGAGCCTGTAATTTCACGCTGTTTTCCTTTTCCTGCTCCTCGTGTGATCGTTTTCAGATGACGTGGTACGCGACGTACTGTATAAATTTCACAGTTCTCTCCACTTCCTTCCGCAAAGGCCAGTTCTACCGCCGGCTCACAGCCAAAATCCACATACTGGCTCTGCAGAACTACGCCTTCTTTTTTGTTTAAAGAAGAGCTGGCTTCGCCATATAAAGCAAAAACGATCGCATCAAAGATCGTCGTTTTTCCCGCTCCGGTATCCCCGGTTATAAGAAAAAGATTCTGATTTACTTTCTCAAAATCAATTGTAGTTTCTTTACCATATGAGCCAAATGCCTGCATTTTTAAACGTAAAGGTTTCATTTATTTCACCCCCTGAACCGTATGTAGTACATCCTGCAAAATCATCTTTTCTTCTTCGTCCAGATCTTTCAGGAAAGAGCAGCACAGCTCATACGGATCCAGCAATTCTTCTGTCTGTAACGTTCTGGTATAATCCGTTTTCCGCTGATTTTCCCTCCGGATCTCCAGCAGATTCGGAAATGCCAGACGGATACGTTCCTGCATATCGATCACATCCAGATCCGCCTTATCTGTCAGGATCACAGTCACATAATCCTTACAGGATTCTTTCAAAACCTCCTCCAGAGTTCCTTTTACAACCTTCACCTGTCGCAACGGTTCAAGCGGTAAAATTGTTGTTTTTATCTCTCCTTTTACACCCATTTCTACTATAATAATGCCTTTTTGCTGCTGTGCTTCACTCACAGAGCAGGCAAGCGGAGTTCCGCAATAACGGTATAATTCACTGCCAACTTTCATTGGTTTATGGATATGTCCAAGAGCCGCATAATCAAATTTTTCCAACACGTCTGCTGATACTTCATCGATATTTCCGACCGTACGCATCTCGGAATCCATACGTTCCACATCCTCTGCATTCTTACCGGAAGGAAGATAAAACTGGTGGCTGACAAATACATTTCTCTCGTCTGAATTAATTTTTTCACGTCCGATCAGACGATGAAGTGTTTCATTATAAGAAAGATTGTTTCCATTCTCATCCACTCCCACAACCTGTTTCACCATGGATGGTTTCACAAACGGAAGGAGGTAAAAATTCACCTCTCCGTATGCATCATTCAGTGTTACTTTTTCGATATATTCTGACTCTGTACGCGGCGGCTGTCCCACCATATAGATATTCTGCCCGGAAAGGACTTTGCGGAAACAGTTGACTCTCGGAGCACTGTCGTGGTTTCCGCTGATCATCATAATAACCGCATCCGGCACTGCTTCGGTGAGTCCGACCAAAAAACGGTCAAAAACCTCCACCGCCTCCGCTGACGGAACTGCCTTATCGTAAATGTCACCCGCAATTACCACCGCATCCGGCCGTTCCCTGCGTGCCAGTTCTGTAATTTCATCCAATATATATTCCTGATCTTCCCGAAGATCACGGTTCATCAGTTTCAATCCTATATGCAGATCCGATAAATGAAAAAATTTCATAAACATATTCCTCCATCAGCCATGTTACTGTTTTCCGTAACACGGCATCTCTTCTGTATACATCATAACATCTCGATGATCTGCCTGCACCCGACGAACAGGCAATTATGAACACCTATAAAAATGGCTCTCCTGATTATCAGCCATCTGTTTCTCAGGAAAATTTGCTTAAAGAATTAAACTTAAAGCACAACCTTTGAATAAAATTTCATTGGTTGTGCTTTAATGCAAACTATTTTCTATTTCTGATTTGTTTTTTTGCCTCTTTTTCAAGATCATGAATGGTATCTAAATACGCTTGCTCGACAGGCGCAATTGTTTTCTCTTGATATTTTCGATATTCTTGTTTTGCTTTTTCAAGTGCCTGCGTATGACTAATCGTCCCACTATTTTGCAGAAGTTTTCTGTTACTCGAAGACAAAATTGTATCAAGTTGATTTATGTAGTCCTTCATATACATAGGTCTACGCTCAAGAGCGCTGATTTCAGCAAAATCGAAATATCCGGAAACAAGATTATTAAGAACTTTAAGTTCTGTTTCAGTCAAATAATTCTTAGCAATACCAATATCTTTAAGTGCCGGTATTTCACCTGCAAATGATTTCAATCCCATAAACGGTTTTTCTGCATCAGCACGCTCATATATAACTTCTGCAGCTGTATGTCCGTGAGCTGCAAAATGCAATTTATTTTGAACAATCTTAAAAAACCTGACTGATTCCGGTGCCTTCGGATTATAATCGATACTTGTTGCATATAAATCAAGAACCTGTCTATAAAGAACTTTTTCAGAAGAACGAATATCCCTGATACGGTCAAGCAATTCTTTCCAGTAAGAACCACCACCATTTCCTTTTAAACGCTCATCATCGAGGGCAAATCCTTTTTGCATATATTCTTTTAAAATTCCTGTAGCCCAAATTCTAAACTGCGTACCACGAAGAGATTTTACACGATACCCAACAGAAATAATAACATCAAGATTATAAACTCTTGTAATATTATTCTGAGTTTTCCCCTTCATTGCACCATGAGGACTGGTTGTTGCAATTTCTGCAACAACCACTTTCTCATCTAATTCTCCTTCTGTAAAAATGTTTCTGATATGTCGGGAAATCGTAGATTTATCCCTCTGGAACAATTCTCCCATCTGTTCCTGTGACAGCCAGACAGTATCGCCATCAAAAGTTGCCTCAACTTTTGTAACTCCGTCGTCAGTTGTGTAAATAATCAATTCTGTATTAGAGTTCATGATATCTCTCCTTCAGGAACAATTCCTTGTCCAGTCACTCTTTTTGTTATTTCAATTTTTCTGTCAGCATACTCCTTGCATTATCTAGTTACTATTTTATCATTAATTAGGCATTTTCGTCAATTTAATAGAATTTTTCTATATGTGAAAATATCAAAAAAGGTGCGTCCCATCTCTGAGACTGCACCATTTCCTTTAAAACACTTTGTTATTAGCTTCAAAACAGTATTGAAGACATTATCTCTGTTCTATTTGTGTTTCTTCAGAATCCTTGTCTGCAGCGGTGCCATGACTTCGCTTTCTGTTCCATAAAGCAATTCATACTCTGCCGGAACCGGAACAGCCTGTGGCTTACGCGCATAGTTCTGGATGAAGAGATATTCGGTATCCTCGTTTTCTCTTACTGTTACAGAAACTCCTTCCGGAATAATCTCTATTGGAGATTTCAGACCTGCTTCTGCTGCTACTCTGCCATAGAAATCCTGGTAGAATCCAAGCTCCATGTCCGCGCATACATAATATACACGCCCTTTACCGAATGCTTTGTGTGTCAGCACCGGGTATCCCTGATAGAAGTCCTCGCCATAACGCATCAGCACTTCTGCATCAGAAACTTTGACCAGTTCGCAAAGGTTTTTGCAAGTATATACGTTGCTGATTCCAAGATGGCTTCCTGCCTCCGGGATCGCATGGTTTTCTTCCCAGTCATAAAGCGCATCTGTCTCTGTGCTGCGGAGTCCTGCCACATCCATAAGCCCATACGGAGTTCCGCCAAGGAAGCATCTGTCGGTGCCGTCAACCAGTCCCGACCAGTAGGAAAGCACCAGAGTTCCGCCGTTTTCCACATAAGTGCGAAGCTTTTCTTCGTATCCATCTTTGAACATATATGCCATCGGAGCCGCCAGAACTTTATAATCGGAAAGGGAATGTTCCATTGCGATCACATCCACATTCAGCCCCTGTTCTCTCAGAGCACGGTAGTTTTTCTGGACTGCTTCGCGGTAGTGCATATCTACATTTCGTGGTCCCTGCACATCCGCGATCGCCCAGTCGTTCTCACGGTCATAGAGAACAGCCGCCTGCGATCTCATGCTGGTTCCAACCGTCTCCTGGATCTGCTCAAGAGCCTCGCCAACCTCTGTTACTTCGCGGAAAACGCGGGTATCATCTCCGCCATAATGATCGATCACTGCACCATGGAACTTCTCCGAAGCTCCCTGGCTCTGGCGAAGCTGGAAATACAGCACGCTGTCAGAACCATGTGCTACAGCCTGGAGAGATGCAGCCAGATGCATTCCCGGTTTTTTAAGTTTGTTGATCGGTTTCCAGTTCGTTGCAGACGGACAGGATTCCATAAGAAGAAATGGTTCCTTCCTGATACTGCGCATCAGATCATGCTGCATTTCCGCATCAACTGCAGTAAGATATTCTTCTTTTTTGTGCCAGCTTGGATAATTATCCCAAGATACCACGTCCAGAACATCCTTGAATTTTTTGTAATCCAGACCGTCATAATCATACATCAGATTTGCTGTTACAGGCAGTTCAGAACCACCCTCGCGGATCGCATCAACCTCATTTTTAATGAAGTCGATCGTCTGGTATGTCACAAATCTCTTCCAGTCAAGCTTCAGTGCATGAAGTTCATTTTCGCCTTTAGTTGACGGACTTTCAATCTGGTCAAAGCTATTATATCTATGGCTCCAGAAAGTAGTACACCAGCGTTTATTAAGGTTTTCGATCGTGCCGTATTTCTCTTTCAGCCATTCACGGAACTTCGCCTGGCACAGCGGGCAGTGGCATTCCCCTCCAAACTCGTTAGAGATATGCCACAACATAACTGCCGGATGTTTGCCAAATCTTTCAGCTAATTTCTTATCAATCGCATGTACTTTTTCTCTGTATACCGGAGAGGTAAAGCAGTGGTTATGTCTGCCGCCGAAGAATCTTCTTGTTCTGTCCGGGTCCATACGAAGGACTTCTTCGTATTTGTCTGCCATCCATTTTGGTCTTGCTCCTGACGGAGTTGCAAGAATGGTATGAATTCCCTCTTTATAGAGATTATTGATGATTTCTTCCAGCCAGTCGAAGTTATATTTTCCCTCTTCTGGTTCAAGAACTGCCCAGGAAAAAATTCCTACTGATACAGTATTAATGTGTGCTTTTTTAAAATATTCAATGTCTTTCTGAAGGATATCCGGGCGGTCAAGCCACTGCTCCGGATTATAATCTCCACCGTGAAGGTAACGTCCGTATTTAATCTGTTTAGCCATTTTTTCGCCTCTTAAAGTCCTTTAAATACAAAGGAAAATTCCATCTTTTTGTCAGTTTTGAGTAAATATTCTTCGTGTGTGCGAGCACCCCAGCTGTCATCACCACCGATTCCCATCTGGTCTTTTGCAACACGTACAACAGTGTAATGAACCTCTGGAAGTTCGTATGGATGCATTGCGTTTTCCATCTCATGTGGAGTGTATGGAAGTGCTGAGAACATCATCGGGCCATTGTTTTCGTCCATCTCAAAGAGCATTCCTCTGCCCTTGCGGTCAGTTACTTTTGCCCAGCGTACTTCTTCTTTTGCGCCACATTCCTGCGGTACCATATATCTTGCAATATTATCTGCAACCATATTTGCATAAATACCAAGTTTTGCACCTTTTTTACGATCAGAATAGGTCTCTGCCTCGCCAAGTCCGTACCATTCCACACGATTATAATCTGCGTTGAATTTAAATATCACACCAAATTCCGGCATATCTCCGAGTTCTTTAACAGGATCATAAGCAAGAGTTGTCTTTACTCTTCCATCACCAAAAACCTCATAGGAAAGGCGGCATTCGCTGAGTGGTGTGGTCGGCATAAGATAGGTGTAGGTTACTTTTACAGTCTTTTCATTTACTTCTACTTCCGGTATATTTGACGGGCCATATGGTCCCTTGCGGAAATCTTTGTGGCTTAAGTACATGCTGGCAATTTTCCACTGTCCATAGCGCATTCCCATAAGATTTCCACAGTCATTATCTGTTGGTGCACGCCAGAAGTTTGGTTTCGGGATTGCCTCGA
>ERZ773149.2879-NODE-2879-length-11415-cov-11.748063_pt1 | contig 11415 bp, 7 predicted proteins | sample MGYA00511081_ERZ773149 | MGnify/ENA primary metagenome ERZ773149 (study PRJEB29015, sample SAMEA2737846) | human gut metagenome | biome: human gut; feature: human-associated habitat; material: faeces | place: China | collected 2012 ...
CGGTAATGTTTGCAGATCCGTTATTATGCGGACTTTTTGACCGCATTCCGCACTTTCTTTCCGTTGACATAGACTTGCGCGTGGCTCATCGCCCCGTCGAACATCAGCACCACGCGCTTGTCCGCCCCGAAACCAGGCACGTCGAAATGCAGCCTGTACCAGCCTACGCCAACGAAAGGCAGTCCTCCCGTACGTCCGGACTGGTTCTGGGCTTCTTTCTGTCCGTCCTGCTCGATGGCCATGAACTGCCGGTCGTTGTTCGCATCGAACGGCCCGCTTATCGCCCAATCGTGGGGCACGGACACGCGTTTCCACTTTCCGTCGTCCACCTGCACTCCGCCGAACGACTCATTGTCCGCACGGGTAAACCGCCATCCGTCCCGCAACAGCACCGTTTCCCGTTCTCCACCGGCCTGCATCCCCAAACAGAAGAGCAAGCCCCACACATACAATAACAGTTTTTTCATATTTCTCAGGTTAATGATGAACAGGTTCGTCAAGCCAGCGAATAGACCACGTCCATGACTTTCCGCCCGATTTCCTCCGCCTCGGCCTGCGTGGCTGCCTCGGAATACACACGGATAATCGGCTCTGTATTGCTTTTACGCAAATGCACCCATTTGTCGGGAAAATCAATCTTCACTCCGTCGATGTCGTTCACCTCTTCGTCCTTATACATGTCTTTTACTTTCTCCAGAATAGCATCCACATCCGTCTCCGGCGTCAGGTCGATACGGTTCTTGGCCATGAAGTATGACGGATAGGTGGCACGCAGTTCGGACATTTTCTTTCCCGTCCGGGCCAGATAGGTCAACACGAGGGCAATGCCGACCAATGCGTCGCGCCCGTAATGCGCCTCCGGATAAATCACCCCGCCGTTACCTTCCCCGCCAATCACGGCACGGGTCTCTTTCATCTTGGCCACCACGTTCACCTCGCCGACCGCAGCCGCGCTGTATTCCCCTCCGCGCATACGGGTCACATCGCGCAAGGCACGGGTGGAACTCAAGTTAGACACCGTGTTCCCCGGCGTATGCTGCAACACATAGTCCGCCACCGTCACCAAGGTATATTCCTCGCCGTACATCGTCCCGTCCTCGCAGAACATGGCCAGACGGTCTACGTCCGGGTCTACCACGAATGCCAGATCGTGGCCGCCTTTTTGCATCAAAGCCTTGATGTCGCCCAAGTTCTTTTCCAAAGGTTCGGGGTTATGGCCGAAGTCCCCCGTCGGCTCCGTAAACAGCCCCGTGACCTGCTCCACTCCTAATTGTTCCAACAACCGGGGCAGGATGATGCCGCCCACGGAATTGACCGTGTCTATGGCCACGCGGAAATGCGCCTTGCGAATCGCCTCCACGTCCACTAATTTCAGGTTTTTGACCAAGTCGATGTGCTTTTGGTCGTACGTCTGGTCTTCCCGATAGTGCCCCAGATGGTCCACGTCGGCATATTCAAACGCCTCTTCCTCGGCCAGACGCAATACTTCGTTTCCCTCCTCTTGATTGAGGAATTCCCCTTTTTCATTCAATAATTTCAAAGCATTCCACATCCGGGGGTTATGCGAGGCCGTGATGATGATGCCGCCGCAGGCTCTTTCCATCGTTACAGCCAGTTCGGTGGTCGGCGTGGAGGCCTGTCCGATGTCGACCACATCGAACCCCATGCCCATCAGTGTGCCGCACACCACGTTCTTGACCATCTCGCCGGAAATGCGTGCATCCCGTCCCACCACGATAGTATTGCTCTTCACCGTAGTCGTCCGGCGAATCCATGCAGCGTATGCAGATGCAAACTTCACAATATCCAACGGATTCAGCGTGTCGCCCACGTGGCCACCGATAGTTCCGCGTATGCCTGAAATAGATTTAATAAGTGTCATAATAAGAGTCTTTATGTGTATAATTGAGTTTCATAATAATTTTACTTGGGGCAAAGATAGATATAAAAACAATAAACGGCGGACATCACCTAAGAAATTCTTGGTAGAAATTTATTGATGGGAGATTTTATTACTATCTTTGTACTTATCAAACCTAAACGAAATATCATGAAACGTAACATTGCACTCGGTATTGCATTTTGCTCTTCTCTCTTCGTATGGGGACAAGGGGAAAACGCAGCGCAAACCTCTGCCACCCCAGAGGCCTTAAGCCAGAAAGTAGAAAAATTCGGTACGGCCATTCCCCAAGAAAAAGTCTTTCTCCACATCGACAACACCTGCTATTTCGTAGGCGACACGATATGGTATAAAGCCTACGTCACGCGCTCAGACCGGCAGACCCTGACCGACCTCAGTAAAATATTATATGTAGAACTGCTCACACCCGACGGTTATCTGGTAGAACGTCAACAGGTGGAAATGCCGGACGGGACGGGACACGGGGCTTTTGCGCTTACCGACTCCCTGTACGCCGGATATTATGAATTAAGGGCATACACCCGTTGGATGCTGAACTTCGGGCAGTATGAACACCCGCATTCAAAATGGACGGAACTGATGTTCTACTTTAAATCAATGGCCAAAGACTTTTTCCGGGATTATGATAAGATTTATTCACGTGTATTCCCGGTATTCGACCAACCGCAAACTCCCGGAGATTACGTCAAAGACATGACGCTCAGGCCGATGCGAAGATACTTCAAATCCGACAAAGGCAAGCCGAAACTCGACCTCCGCTTCTATCCCGAAGGAGGAGACATCGTGAAAGGCACTACCGGAAGAGTAGCGTTCGAAGCCAACACCGAGGAAGGAAAACACATCGATATCGAGCTATCCATACAGGATAAAAACGGGAAGGAAATCGCCCGGACCAAAACCACGAACCGGGGACGCGGCATATTCACTTTACCGGACATATCGGCCGGAGAGAAATATAAAGCCGTATTCCGATACGAAGGGTATGATTATACATACGCATTGCCCGAACCGGAAAAGGAGGGCTGCGCCATGGCTGTCGTACAAAAAGGGGAGGTCGTCAACGCCTCTATCCAATCCTCCGGCCTTCCGAACCCGAAACCGGTTCTCGGCCTGCAGGTCATGCACAACGGCGTATCGAAAGCCTATTATGACATCAAGCTCGACGACGGCGGCAAAGCGACCGTAGAAATTCCGTCCGACCAGCTTCCTACGGGAGTAAACCAGTTTACGCTGTTCGACGGGAAAGGACGTGTGTACGCCGACCGCCTGATATTCGTCAACCACCACGAATATGACACACCGCAATTAACCGTCGACGGGGTAAAAGCACAATACGAACCTTTCGAGCCCATCTCCCTGCAACTCCAACTGACGAACCCGACCACCGGCACGCCCAATGTGTCATTGGCTATACGGGACCATGCCACGGACGAACTGACATACGACAACGGCAACATCCTCACGGAAATGCTGTTGGGAAGCGAACTGAAAGGTTTCGTCGAGAATCCGGGTTACTACTTCGAAGCGGACGACAGTATCCGCCGCCAGGCACTTGATCTCCTCATGATGGTACAGGGATGGCGACGTTATTCGTGGAAAACCATGTCGGGCGTCGAACCCATGACCATCCAGCACATGCCGGAACAACTGCAAACCATTTCCGGTTGCGTGAACAGGATAGAAGACTTCCGGTTGGCCTACGGAACGTATGTCAAAGAAGAAAACTGGTTACCCGGAACAGGAACCATGCGCGCTCCGGACACTTCCGTAGAACGGGACGCTACCATAGAAGACATCATGGAAGCCGCAGACCACCCGAACCAAGAAAACAATGGACTTGAATCCGGCAACACCACAGACAATAACCCACTGACCCAAATGCTTCGGGACAACCAACGTGATCCGTTCACCACGGGTTCCATCATGAGCAACCTGAAAGAAGAAGTCAATGTATGGCCCACATTCATACAAGGCAACCAGACCATGGACCTCATGCAAACGACGGAGAATGGAATGTTTTATATGAAGACGCCTTTACTTTATGACAAATACATCCTGTTCCTTCCGGCTGCGGACAAAGATAAAGGAGAAGACTACATCAAGGACAAAATGAAGAAAGACTTCACCAACGAGGAGGCTTATCCGGACTATTTTGTCAAATTAAACCGGTTCAATCCCTTATTCCCCAAACCGTACAGCTATTACCAGGATGCGCCGCGCTATGACGCAGACGAACGGTTCGACAGCCAAGGCGGCCAAACATCTTTCACAGACCGCCAGCTTGCCACGATAACCGTACGCACCAAACGGGGAGGACTGCGCAAGCTCGACCTTAGCAAACCGGCCTTGGTAGTCGACGCTTACGAGGCATTCAACCTCACGGCCGACTATGGCATGAGCACCGGTACGCACAACTGGGTCACCTTTCCGCAGCAAGTCGCCCTGACCTATATCGGAGACATGGGCATGGACAGGGACTATTTCCTACAAGTCCGGTACGACGGTAAACCGATAAACCTGAAGAGTACCCGCAAAAACGTTGCTCCGCCACGCATGGCCAACGGCACGCAAATTGAGATTCCTCCCGTCATCACGGCCGGAGAAGGCAAAATGGAAGCTTACAGACACCTCCGAAACTTGGACAAGCTTTATATTTACACGGATTACGCTCCCCGCGAACAAGGCAGCTCCAGGTACAAAGGCGACAACCAACCGGATGTCATCATCGACTACCGTCTATTTCCCAACGACGGCTACCAGCCGACATACCGTGACCGACGTTACGTGTTGGACGGATACGCCGTATGCGAAGATTTCTACAGTCCCGACTACAGCCAAAAGCCCCTGCCGGATACGAAAGACTACCGTCGTACCTTATATTGGGTCCCGAACATGAAATTCGATGCCGAAGGAAAGGCCACCGTCAATTTGTATAACAACAGCAAACCCACGGTACTCAGCATCCAAGCCGAAGGCATTACGACCACGGGCACCCCCATCGTATGGAACAGCAAAAATTAAAACCAGAACTTACCCCCAATCCCTAAAAGCCATGAGGAATTACACTTTTCTTAGCATGTTCAGGAAATACGTGAACTCCAGCCTGATTCTGATTATCGTCACGATTGTAGCCATGATAGTGGCCAATTCCGGTTGGGGAGACGCCTACCGTTCCTTGTGGGAGAAGCCGGTCAGTTTCTCTATCGGTAACTTCAATCTGTTCAGCCACGGTAAAGAAAGCCTCAGCCTGATGGACTTTATCAACGATTTCCTCATGGCTTTGTTTTTCTTTTCCGTGGGACTGGAAATCAAAAGGGAAATCCTGGTGGGAGAACTGTCTACACTGAAGAAAGCCTTGCTCCCCATCATCGGAGCCTGCGGCGGCATGGCCATCCCCGTACTGATTTTTTTTCTCACCTGCCCTGACGATGCCCTTATGCTACGGGGGACGGCCATCCCCATGGCTACCGACATCGCGTTCTCATTGGGGGTACTCTCCATGTTCGGCAAACGAGTCCCCATCGGCCTGAAGATATTCTTGGCGACGTTGGCCGTGGCCGACGATTTGGGCGGCATTCTGGTCATTGCCGTTTTCTATTCATCCGAACTACATTTGCAATACCTGGCTTATGCCGGTCTCCTACTTGTGATTTTAGCCATCGGCAACCGACGCCATGTCATATCCAAGATGTTCTACATCGTCATCGGAACATTTGTCTGGTACTCCCTGCTGAATTCCGGCATTCATGCCACCATAGCCGGAGTGGTCGTAGCATTTTTCGTTCCGGCACGCCCCGGAGTCTCCGCCCTTCACTTTGTCAAACATCTGCGAAACAAAATCAACCGTTTCCCCATAGACCAGGCAACCACCAACCACAAGGGGACTACTATCCTGTCCAATGAGCAAATCATGTTGCTCAAAAACATAGAACATGCCTCGGACCGTACGATCAGCCCCTTACAGGATTTGGAAGACGCTTTACAGAACCCCATCAACTATTTCGTGATTCCGGTCTTCGCTTTCGCCAATGCAGGAGTGAACTTGGAAGGCATCAGTATGGACAGTCTGCTCAACGGCGTAGGCCTGGCAGTCTTTTTAGGATTGGCCGTCGGGAAGTTCGTAGGCGTATTCTCGTTCTCCTGGCTGGCAGTCAAGTTGGGATTCGTCCAACTGCCCCAAGGCTGCAACTGGAAAAACTTTTTCAGCGTCTGCATGCTGACGGGCATAGGTTTTACCGTCTCCATGTTCATTGCCGACCTCTCTTATTATAATATAGGTATAGAGGGCAGCACGCTCCTCAATGATGCGAAACTGGGTATCCTTTGCGGTTCCATCGTAGCCGGTGTTTCAGGCTGGATACTGCTGGCAGCCCATCTTCCCCGGCAAGACCTTGGAGAGCACAATGAAGACCTGCCTTAAACAGAACCCTTATTTTTCCGCGTAAAAACTGCCTTTTTTCTTTTTTTATCCCCGATATACAAAAAAAGAAGGCAGTTTTTACGTCTTTTACCGTCCTGCTGCGTCATTATTACAGATTGCAGTCTAAAAAACATGAATGAAATATGAAACAAACCCTAAACAGTCATCCGGAAGAGGAACCGAATCGGGAGATAGCCGCATTGATGGAGAGCGAAAGACCTCACTTGCTGCAATACGCCTGTTACCGGCTGGGGAACGTGGACGATGCCGAAGATGCCGTACAAGACATTTTCCTGCAACTGCATACTAAAAGACAAGATGCAGGAGGGCAGCCCTTGGCAGACTTGCGCAGCTACCTCTATCGAAGCCTTTCCAATTTCTGTACCGACCGGCTACGCCGACGGCAGGTACGAGCATTCGTACCGATAGAACAAGTGTCGCACATCTGTGAAGAACAAGTGGAAAACTTCGAACGAGAGTTCCGGCTTATCTCGACCCTGCTGGCGGGAATCCCCGAAGAACAAGCCGAAGTCATCCGGCTCCGCATCCACGGCAACAACAGTTTCTCAGACATTGCCGCCATTTTGGACATTCCGGTCACGACCGCCAAATCCCGATTCCAATACGGAATCGAAAAAATCAGAAAAGGAATCAAATCCTAAAGTACAAAACCCTAAAAAAACAGAACATCATGAAATGTGAAGATTTTAAGAAATATATGGCCGACTTATGCGACAAGCAAACCGACCCGGCCATTACAGAAGCTTGCAGACAACACATGAAAGAATGTGCCGCATGCCGTGCTTATTACGAAGACTTCATGCACACGGTAAACTTACTTACACCCAAACACGCCCCCTCGTTCGGGAAAACCCAACCGGCCGTCAGCATCTCTCCTCTTCAGACGACGGCTAAACCGAAGGAGCATCCGTCACACAAATGGATACAAATAGCGGCAGCCGTGGCCATCTTCATGGCAGGATTAGGCACGGGACTCAGCAACTTCTTCTCAACCCAGGCAGAGGCTGTTCCTTCCATCCCCCTCATTTTCGACCAGTCTATCAAGAGTTCACGCAGTGCGGCCAGCTTCTCCATGTCGGTTTACGCCCGTACTACGCCTAACGAAAATTTCGCCTACATCAATCCGGAATCCGGCTTCATGAGAATCAGCCTGGAATCCTTGCGCCAAAACCAAAAGACATTCTGGCGGTTGGAAAAAGAAGGAGGACGCACCATCGTTTCCGACGACGGGAAACAATACATGTGGACCACAGGCGGCCTTGCCGTATATGGTGACGAGAAGTGCAATTTTGCAGAAGGATTTTCTTCCTTGCTTCGTCCGGAAACACTCTTGGAGCAACAAAAAGCGGCACTATCCGGCAACCCGCAAGCACACGCGGAAATGACGGAGACCGATTCCACCATCACCATCGTGACCCACACCGATGTGTATGGCAACGCCATCAGTGCGTCCTTGCTTGAGAAAGAAGAAAAAAGCTACCGGTGCACAACGGAAAACATCTTCTCCAAACGGGACGGTCTGCTGCAACAGGTGCAGATTTGGTGGGAACGTGACGGCCAAAAAACATTGGTGTTGAAAAGCGAACATATTGTCTACAACTTGCCACTCGTCCCCAACGTGCTCGTGCAACGCCCCGACACCACACAAGTGACCTGGCTGTCCGCCCACACCCCGGCCATCAAAGCCCCGGTACGCCTGAGAAAACTAACGAACGAAACCGCCCGGGAAGCCGCACAAAGAATCCTGAAGGCCCTTACCGACGGCAAGCCCCAAATGGCCGGCGAAGCACTCTACTATTACACGGGCCAACTTCCTACACTCACCGAAAACATGAAAGGCTGTAAGGTTTCAGCAGTCAGTCAAGCCAAAGAAAAGAAAGACTATATAGGCGTCATCGTGTTCTACAAACTGACGACTCCGGACGGAAAGACTGAAAACCGCCATATCGCTTTGCGTCGCGACAACCCGCAGGGAATATGGATGGTAGACGGCGGACTATAAACAGAAAGGAGAGGAACCGGCCACGGTATCCTCTCCTTTTATGAAATACAGTCCATCGTCATTGACGGCCCTGCCGGAGTCAGCAGACCTCAGAACCGGGCTTCACCTCGCGGTCTACGGTAATGACACTCAGCGACTCGTCATAGTTCAGCGCCGAGAGTATCATGCCTTGGCTTTCGATGCCTTTCAATTTGCGGGGAGCAAGATTGGCAATGAAGCAAACCTGCTTGCCCACCAGTTCCTCGGGCTTGTAGAATTTGGAGATACCGCTCACAATCGTGCGGTTTTCCAACCCGTCGGCAATCTTGAAGCACAACAGTTTGTCCGCTTTGGGCACTTTGGTGCATTCCAATACCGTCCCCACACGGATGTCCAGCTTCTGGAAGTCCTCGAATGCGATATTCTCGCGGATGGGCTTGGCTTTATAGTTGGCTTCCTCATTGGCTTTTTTCGTGTCCAGCAACTTCTGTACCTGCGCTTCGATTACGTCGTCTTCTATCTTCTCGAACAACAATTCCGGCTTGGCCAACCGGTGACCGGCCTGCAAGAGGTCCGTCCGTCCCAAGCGGTTCCACTCGAAACTTTCCATATTCAACATCTTACGGAGCTTCTCGCTGCTGAAAGGCAGGAACGGCTCGAAAGCGACGGCCAGATTGGCCGTGAGCTGCAAAGAGATGTAGATGATGGTCTTCACCCGCTCAGGATCGGTCTTCACCACTTTCCAAGGCTCGCTGTCGGCGATATATTTGTTACCGATGCGTGCCAGGTTCATCGCCTCCTTCTGCGCGTCGCGGAATTTGAACGCGTCGAGCAATTCTTCCACCTTCGCTTTCACGTCCTTGAACTCATCCAGCGTCTGGCGGTCATACTCCGTCAGCTCGCCGCAGGCGGGCACCACACCGTCGTAATACTTCTGCGTAAGCTGCAAGGCACGGTTCACGAAATTGCCGTACACGGCCACCAGTTCGTTGTTGTTACGCGCCTGGAAGTCTTTCCACGTAAAATCGTTGTCTTTCGTTTCCGGGGCATTGGCCGTCAGCACATAGCGCAATACGTCCTGCTTGCCCGGAAAATCGCGCAAGTACTCATGCAACCACACCGCCCAATTACGCGACGTGGAAATCTTGTCGCCCTCCAGATTCAGGAACTCGTTGCTCGGCACGTTGTCCGGCAGGATATAGCTTCCCTCGGCCTTCAGCATGGCCGGGAACACGATGCAATGGAACACGATATTGTCCTTCCCGATGAAGTGCACCAGACGGGTTTCGGGATCTTTCCACCACGTCTCCCACGAATCGGGCAGCAACTCCTTCGTATTGCTGATATAGCCGATGGGCGCATCGAACCACACATAAAGCACCTTGCCCTCGGCACCTTCCACCGGCACGGGAATGCCCCAGTCCAAGTCACGGCTCACGGCACGGGGCTGCAAACCCATGTCGAGCCAGCTCTTGCACTGCCCGTACACGTTGTTACGCCATTCCTTGTGGTCTTCCAGAATCCACTGGCGCAGCCATGCCTCGTGCTTGTCCAACGGCAGATACCAATGCTTCGTCTCGCGCATCACCGGCTTCGAGCCGCTGATGGCACTCTTGGGGTTAATCAGGTCGGTGGGAGACAGCGACGTGCCGCACTTCTCGCACTGGTCGCCGTATGCCCCCTCTGCATGGCAATGGGGGCATTCGCCCGTAATGTAACGGTCGGCCAGGAAAGTATGTGCCTCCTCGTCGTAATACTGCATGGAGGTTTTCTCCACGAACTCGCCCTTGTCGTACAAGGTACGGAAAAACTCCGAAGCCGTCTCACAATGCACTTTGGACGTCGTGCGCCCGTACACATCGAACGAAATGCCGAATTCCTCGAAAGAGTCCTTGATGATTTTATGGTAACGGTCTACCACGTCCTGCGGCGTGATGCCCTCCTTCTTGGCCCGGATGGTGATGGGCACGCCATGCTCGTCGGAACCGCCGATGAAAAGCACGTCTTCCTTCTTCAAACGGAGGTAACGCACGTAAATGTCTGCCGGAACATACACCCCTGCCAGATGACCGATGTGCACCGGACCGTTGGCGTATGGCAAAGCCGACGTGACGGTTGTTCTCTTGAATTTCTTTTCCATTTTTTATATTTTAAGCAATTATATCCTACACTATCGGGTATTAGATAAACCACTCACGCTCGGCAGAAGCAAGCAAGCTTGCCTCTGCTCTCGCTTAATCGTGGTTTTCATGGCACAAAGTTACGGAATTATTCCTAAATCTCAGGCCAAACCTCCCGACAAATGCCATACGCCGGACACTTGATACCAACGGAAGCCACCTTGCCCTCCTGTTGCACGGAAAAGGCCGACAAGTGACAAAATGTAAGCTATGTGTCTTTTTCATTGAAAAAGAAAATGAGATTTTGTGTGCCAATAAGTTGACTTTTACGACTGACCGAATACATTTATTCACAATTCTCTGCTATTTTTTACTTGTTTTAAGCCAAACGGCGATTCAATCTCAGCCGAACGAAAAACCGTTCGGCTGAAAAAACACTTTTTTTGTCCGCACGTCGCAGCGAAGAGGTCTGCCCAAAGGACGAGCAAACACTTGAAAACGGGATGTCCGCGTGCCGCCACAGCCTCTTTCCACTCTATTCGATGTCTTTCCGCTGTCAAAAGCGGCATGTCAAAATGACGCGCAAACGCCGCCCCATGCTTGCGCGCCCTTTACTTTTCTACGGATGTCCTGCCCTCCGACAGGACAAAAAGAAACGGAAAATACCCGGTGGCTGACAAGCAGCTTCTCCACTGACGCACAAGAATCGCGTATTTTCAAAAGCCCCCGCCCCCGAGGCCGTACGAAGGATTCTCGCAAGGCGTAAATTAACAAAATGAAAGAAGGAGTTTTATTTCATGCTTTGAATTAGCAAATTGTAAACCTTGTCACTTTTAACGAGGCTGTTGCATTTTCATATCCCTGCCTTTATCAGTTTTATTTCCCCATCCTTATTTTCCACAAAAGCCCAAAGCCATCCTTTATCGACAGTCATACAATGTATATTGACAAT
>ERZ773149.2881-NODE-2881-length-11405-cov-2.417445_pt1 | contig 11405 bp, 6 predicted proteins | sample MGYA00511081_ERZ773149 | MGnify/ENA primary metagenome ERZ773149 (study PRJEB29015, sample SAMEA2737846) | human gut metagenome | biome: human gut; feature: human-associated habitat; material: faeces | place: China | collected 2012 ...
ATACATTTTTTGATATGAAAAATAATATACCGACGGATGTATATGAGTATGAGGAAGCGGTGGAAAAAGATCATGTGTTAGTTCCGTTTTATTTAATTGAGACTTCGACACAGATTTCAGATGATGGAATTACATATGCGGATTTGGACGAGGAAGAGAGGGAGGCATATGAAGCAGAGTTTGTCGAAGATGGAGGAGTGCCTGAACATATTCCGCCGGAGAGAATAAATAAATATATTTTTAATGTCGATACGGTTGATAGAATGATTTCAGATTTGATGAATAACGGCATTAGACATAAAAATGGAAATCATGTCGGGAAGACAATTATTTTCGCACAAAATAAATTGCATGCAAAATTTATTGTTGATCGATTTAATGAATTATATCCGCAATATAAAGGTAATTTTTGCAAGTTGGTGGTTTGTGATGAGCCATATGCAGGACAAAATCTTAAGGATTTTAAAAAAGCGGATGACTATCCGTTTATTACGGTGACTGTAGATATGCTGGAAACCGGGATAGATGTGCCGGAAATTACAAATCTTGTTTTTGCCAAGAAAGTTTATAGCCGGATTAAATTTGAGCAGATGTTAGGTCGAGGAACAAGACTTTGTGAAAACCTTTTTGGGGAAGGCGAGGATAAAAAAGAATTTGTTGTATTTGATTATATGAGGAATTTTCAATTTTTTGACGAACATCCAAAAGGAAGAGAAGCAGGGGAAGTAGTTGCTCCGGTTGCGGCAAGATTTATCCGAATGGTCCAGATGATCAAATGTTTGCAGGATGCAAATTATGTAGATGTGAAGTATCAGAATATTCGGGAGAATTTGATAGATCATGTCGTAGATGATGTGAAAGCTATGGGAACAGAAAGGGTTGAAGTGCGCTTAGAACTAAGGTATGTAGAAAGATATAAAGAACGAAAACAGTATGAATGCCTTGAGGAAATTCATAAAGAAGAAATTATAGATCACCTTGCAAAACTTGTCGTATCAGATGAGAAGGACGAAGCGGCAATTAGTTTTGATGTGCTTATGTATGGACTGATGTTGTCAGTTATGACAGGAGGAAAAAATTTAGGAAGATTAAAAAGGTATGTTGTTGGTAATGCAAATATTCTTTTGAAAGAATGCGCTACGATTCCGGATATAAAAGTTAGAATTTCGGAATTGAAAGAACTTGTATCAGATCATTATTGGGATGTTCAGGATGTTTTGAAATTTGAAGAAACAAGAAAATCTTTACGTGAAATTATGAAATACATTCCCGCGAAGAAAGAAAAGCTTCATTATTCAAATTTTAAAGATATAGTTGTGTTTAGAGAAGAAGGAAGATTGACGAGTCTGTCTGCATCTGATTTTGAAGATTACCGGGCAAAAGTAAACGAATACGTTGAAGCACATAAAACGACGCCGGCGATTAATAAACTCCTGCATAATGAACCGATTTCTGTGGAAGATTATAACGAGTTAGAGCGAATATTTACTGTAGAATTAGGGACGGCAGAAGATTATGAGATGAATTATCAAGATACACCGTTCGGTTTGTTGATTCGTAAAATTGCAAAGATGGATCGGACTGCTGCATATGCTGCGTTTTCCACATTTATTTTAGAAGAAAGACCAAATACAGAGCAACTTCATTTTATTGAACAAGTTGTAGATTATGTCGTAGAAAATGGGTATATTAATAATGTTCTTGATTTGATGAAAACGCCGTTTGACAGACCATATAAATTTAGTTTGATTTTTACATATGAAGAACAGGTAAAATTTGTTAAGATTATTAACAATATCAAAAATAATGCTCTTGTTACTTAAATATAAAAGATCAATTAAGTCGGCAAAGAGACTGCTGCTTGAGTTTGAAGTTTGTATTTACTGAAAAATATAGCAACTGGGCTTGTAATACTTTTTCAACACTCGTTTTTCCACTACATTGATCAGAGCATACAATCCCATTGCCATAATACAGAGCAAAATAATCGACATGAGAAGCCAATCCATCTTAAATACCTGACTGGAATAGATGATCAGATATCCAAGTCCGCTTTTGGCAGCGAGAAATTCTCCGATAATGACTCCCACAAGACAAAGTCCGATATTGACTTTCATATTGCTTATGATTGCCGGAACAGAGGAAGGCAGTACAACTTTTGTAAGCGCATGCCTGCGGTTTCCGTGCAGTGTATATATCAGTTTGATCTTTTCCTGATCGACATTGATAAAGGCGGTATACAGATTCAAGATACTTCCGAAGATGGCGACGGACATTCCGGCAATAATAATTGTTTTTGAAGTTGCGCCGAGCCATACGATCAGAAGAGGGGCAAGCGCGGATTTCGGAAGGCTGTTTAGCACAACGAGGTATGGTTCCAGTATTTCCGATAGCTTTTTACTATACCAAAGCAAGATTGCCGCAAGGATGCTGAGCAATATGACGAGTATGAAGCTGATAAATGTTTCGTATAAAGTAATCCCGATATGAAGGAAAAGAGATCGGTTTTTCAACATTTCCAAAAAACAAAGAGTGATTTTTGAAGGACTGCTGAAGATAAAGGAATCTATAATTTCAAAACGAGCGCATAATTCCCATAAAAAAAGAAACACAGTTAAAATAAGGACACGGCTGATCAAAACTGTGATCCTATGACGGCGAAGGCGCGTTAAAAAAAGTTTTTGTCCGTTAGATTGATCATTCATCTTGATTTAGCTCCTTCCATATTTCGTTAAAATATTGTTTGAATTCCGGGGCATTTCTTCGGTTTAGCGGGGTATCGTTTTCGATGGAAAATGCAATCGGAACAATTCGGGCAATATGTGCGGGGCGTTTTGTCAATATGATGATCCGATCGGCAAGGCTGATTGCCTCTGAAAGGTCATGGGTTACAAGAAGCGCGGTTTTTCCTGAATGTTTGATGATTTTTCCGATATCATCGCTGACGGTAAGACGTGTTTGATAATCGAGAGCGGAAAAAGGTTCATCTAAAAGGAGCAGTTCGGGATTCGGCATGAGAGTGCGGATCAGAGCTGCTCTTTGCCGCATTCCACCGGATAATTCAGACGGGCGGGAGTTAATAAAACGCTTTAATCCGTATTGACGCAGAAGTTCTTTTGCCCGTTGTTTCGTTTCCTGGGATACACTTTTGTTGATTTCAGCGCCGAGCAGGACGTTTTTTAAAATGCTCCTCCATTCAAAAAGGTGATCATGCTGAAGCATATAGCCTATTTTGGCAGATTTTCTGAAAGATTTTTCCGATGGTTCGCCGTCTAGGAAGATTGTTCCGTTCTCTGCCTCTATAAGTCCTGCGATTAACGAAAGAAGTGTGGATTTCCCACATCCGGAAGGTCCGACAACGGCGGCAAATTCTCCGGGGGCAAGCTGAAAAGAAATATCGGATAAAGCTTTTGTTTCTCCGTCTATTGTATGATAAGAATAACTGATGTTGTTTAATTCCAGTAAAGGTCTCACAGAGTCACTTCCGTTCTTATTTAAGTATCTAAGATTAATGTATGAGAGCCGGCGGCAGTGTGTGAATATCGACATATCGGAACTTGATCTGATTTGGAAATGAAACGGATTGACATTGTAATTTGGAAAAAGAGATGATATCTTATTATAAGTAGAATAAACAAAAAGGTAACGCAGCATATAGGAGAACAGTTAAGATGAATGTTCAGAAAATCAATTATCAAAAGGAATTAGATAAAATATTGAAACGTCTTGAAGGCCGTGTCCCGACTCTTTTGATCCATAGCTGTTGTGCGCCGTGCAGCAGTTATGTGCTGGAATATTTATCCCGCTATTTCAGGATCACGGTGCTTTATTATAACCCGAATATTTATCCTGAGAGCGAGTATACAAAGCGGATCATAGAGCAGCAGAAACTGATAAAAGATATGCGGTTTCAATATCCGGTCTCATTCCTTGCGGGAAAGTATGATAAGGAGAAGTTCTATGAAATGGCAAAAGGGATGGAGCATTTGAAAGAAGGCGGCGCACGATGCATGAAATGCTATGAACTTCGGCTTGAAGAGGCGGGGCAGCAGGCAGCGGAAGGCAGATTTGATTATTTTACGACGACTCTGAGCATCAGCCCTCTGAAAAATTCGCAGAAGTTGAACGAGATCGGAGTGCGAGTCGGGAAAAAGTACGGCGTAGAGTATTTAGTTTCGGATTTTAAAAAGCGGAACGGATATAAACGGTCTGTAGAATTATCCGAAGAATATGGGCTCTACAGGCAGGATTACTGTGGATGTGAGTTTTCAATGAGAGAACGTGAGCATAGAGAAAAACAGTTTTTATAAAAAGTATGGACATTTCGCACGTTAATGTGTTAAACTAGGTGAAAAATGCAGAACAGAAAAGAGGAGATGAAATGGCACAACTATGGGGTGGTCGTTTTACGAAAGAAACAGATCAGTTAGTTTATAATTTTAACGCTTCGATTTCTTTTGATAAGCGTTTTTATAAACAGGATATCAGAGGGAGCATTGCTCATGTGACGATGCTTGAAAAACAGGGGATTCTGACAAAAGAAGAGAAAGATCAGATCATAGAGGGTCTTGAAAGTATATGCAGAGACGTAGAGAACAAAACGCTTGAGATCACAGAAGAATATGAAGATATCCACAGCTTTGTAGAAGCGAATCTGATCGACAGGATCGGAGATGCGGGGAAAAAATTACATACAGGGCGAAGCAGAAACGATCAGGTCGCTTTGGATATGAAGCTTTATACGCGAGATGAGATCACACACCTTGACAGTTTGTTAAGAGAACTTATGGAAGTTCTTTTGAAATTGATGGAAGAAAATACAGAGACATATATGCCGGGATTTACACATCTGCAAAAGGCGCAGCCGATTACTCTGGCACATCATATGGGAGCTTATTTTGAAATGTTTAAGCGCGACCATCAGAGGATGCGGGATATTTATAAAAGGATGAACCTTTGTCCTCTCGGAAGCGGAGCTTTGGCGGGAACGACATATCCGTTGGACAGAGAATATACAGCTTTGCTTCTCGGATTTGACGGTCCGACTTTAAACAGTATGGATTCGGTGTCGGACAGAGACTATCTGATTGAACTTCTGTCTGCCATGTCAACGATTATGATGCACCTTAGCAGATTTTCGGAAGAAGTGATCATCTGGAATACAAATGAATACAAATTTGTTGAGATTGACGACGCTTACAGTACGGGAAGCAGTATTATGCCGCAAAAGAAAAACCCTGATATCGCAGAGCTTGTACGAGGAAAAACAGGACGCGTTTACGGAGCTCTCACTTCACTTTTGACGACGATGAAAGGGATTCCGCTTGCATATAATAAAGATATGCAGGAAGATAAAGAACTTGTATTTGATGCGATCGATACGACCAAAGGATGTCTTGCATTATTTACAGGAATGTTAAAGACAATGCGTTTTAACAATGCCCGCATGGAAGAAAGTGCAAAGCACGGTTTCACAAATGCGACGGATGCTGCGGATTATCTCGTAAATCACAATGTTCCGTTCAGGGATGCCCATGGTATCGTTGGAAGACTTGTATTGTATTGCATTGAGAAAAATATTGCTTTGGACGATATGTCTTTGGAAGAATTCAAGGCGATTTCTCCTGTCTTTGAAGAAGATATATATGAGGCGATCAGTATGAAAACATGCGTGGATATGCGTAACACAATCGGCGCGCCGGGGAAAAACGCAATGGAAGCGGTGATCAGAGCAGAACGGCAATATTTGAAAGAACAGCCTGCTTTATAAAGAATTTCGCAGAGTCAGGCTTTTACAGATAGAAGATACTATAGAGGTTATAGAGGCAAGCGGAAGCTGACGTGGATATGGCGCTATAGTAAGAAAGATAACAGGAAAAATAACAGTAAAAGGAGAAAGAAGATGGAACAGAAATTAAAAGTATGTATTTTAGGTGCGACAGGAATGGTAGGTCAGAGATTTATCTCTCTGCTGGAAAATCATCCGTGGTTTGAGGTAGTAACACTGGCTGCAAGCCCGCGTTCCGCAGGGAAGACATATGAAGAAGCAGTCGGAGACCGCTGGAAAATGGACACTCCGATGCCGGAAGCAGTCAAGAAGATCGTTGTACATAATGTCAACGAAGTAGAAGAAGTTGCAAAGACAGTTGACTTTGTATTCAGTGCAGTTGATATGTCAAAAGATGAGATTCGTGCGATTGAGGAAGCATACGCAAAGACAGAGACACCGGTTGTATCTAATAATAGTGCCCACAGATGGACACCGGATGTACCGATGGTAATCCCGGAAGTAAACCCGGAACATTTTGCAGTCATCGAAGACCAGAAAAAGCGTCTTGGAACTACAAGAGGATTTATCGCAGTAAAACCAAACTGTTCGATCCAGAGCTATGCGCCTTGCCTTGCAGCATGGAAAGAATTCGGGCCGAAAGAACTGGTTGTTACAACCTACCAGGCAATTTCAGGTGCAGGAAAGACCTTTAAAGACTGGCCGGAAATGGTAGAAAATATCATTCCATTCATTGGTGGAGAAGAAGAAAAGAGCGAGCAGGAACCGCTTCGTGTTCTCGGCAGAGTTGAAAATGGACAGATCGTAAAAGCAGATTCTCCGAAGATCACATGCCAGTGTGTACGTGTACCGGTTCTTAACGGACATACCGCTGCCGTATTTATCAATTTTGAAAAGAAACCAACCAAAGAGCAGCTGATCGAAAAACTGGAAAGTTTCAAAGGCTTCCCGCAGGAAGCAGAGCTTCCGAGTGCACCGAAGCAGTTCATCCGCTATATGACAGAAGACAACCGTCCGCAGGTGAAACTGGATGTAGATTATGAGAACGGAATGGGAATTTCTATCGGACGACTCAGAGAAGATTCCCTTTACGATTATAAATTTATCGGACTTTCCCACAATACAGTCCGCGGTGCGGCAGGAGGAGCTGTTCTCTGTGCTGAGACACTGACTGCAAAAGGCTTTATCACAAAGAAATAGCTTTTGCAGGAAAGTTTAAAAGAAGTTAACTTTTCTTTCTTCTGATTCAGTGGTAGAATGAAATTATACCAGTGTAAAGGAAGAGTGAAGGTGGGCTAATATGAAAAAAGAAATGCAGAACTATACACAGAACAGAGAACTGTCCTGGCTGAAGTTCAATCAGAGGGTACTGGAGGAAGCAAAGGATTCTTCAGTACCCCTTCTTGAAAGAATGAAGTTTGTATCCATTTTTACAAGCAACCTGGATGAATTTTTTATGATCCGCGTAGGAAGCCTGTATGATATGTCGCTTACGGATAACAGCACGATCGACAGCCGTTCGGGGATGAATCCGAAAGAGCAGCTGGATGCAATCTTTGCGGCTGTAGCACCATTGTATAAAGAGCGGGACAAGACTTACTCGGAGATCAAGAAGCTGCTGAATCCATACGGTGTCTGTGGACTATCGATAAAAGAGCTGGAGCAGCAGGAAAAGAAGTATGTGAAAAAGTACTTCAAAGACCAGATCCTACCGATCCTGTCTCCACAGATCGTGGATGCCAATCATCCATTCCCACATCTGCTCAATAAGGAACTGTATGTGATCGCAAGTCTGAAGCAGAATGGAACTTCCATGATTGGAATCGTACCGGTTCCACAGTTTGTGTCAGATATTTTATATCTTCCGGGCCATGATATCCGTTATATCCGTATGGAAAAGGTGATCATGGAATATCTGGATGTGGTGTTCGACAAATACGAGGTATCGAACAAGAATTATATCTGTGTGACAAGGAATGCAGATGTGTCGCCGGACGATGAGGCACTGGAGATCAATGATGATTTCCGCCTGCTGATGCAGGAAACCCTTCACAAGCGCCGCAGAATGGCAGTAGTCCGCATGGAGACAGCGGAGCCGCTGGATAAGGAACTGGAAAAGTATTTCTGTGACAAATTTAAGATCACACCGGCACAGATCTACCGGACCAAGATGCCGATGAAGCTGGATTATATTTTTTCGATTATGGATAAGGTTCCGGCATCGCTGAAACGTTCTCTGATCGACGAACCGTTTACTCCGCAGCCGTCCCGCTATCTGACGGATGGAAAAGTGATTCCGCAGGTAAAGAAAAAAGATATACATCTTTCTTATCCGTATGAGAGTATGGATCCGTTTCTGCGTATGATCAAGGAAGCGGCTTATGATCCGACCGTTCTTACGATCAGGATCACAATCTACCGTCTGGCAAAGAAGGCACGGCTGGTAGAGTACTTATGTGCGGCGGCCGAGAACGGCAAAGAGGTTACGGTTTTGATCGAACTGAGAGCCAGATTCGATGAACAGAACAATATTGACTGGTCCGAACGTCTGGAAGAAGCAGGATGCCGTGTGATTTACGGATTTGAAGGTTATAAGGTGCATTCCAAGATCTGTCTGATCACTTACCGGAACCGCAACAATATCGAATACATTACGCAGGTGGGAACCGGAAACTACAATGAAAAGACAGCGACGATGTATACGGATGTGTCGCTGATCACAGCGGATAAGGGAATCGGAGAGGATGCAGCCGTCTTCTTCAAGAATATGTCTATTGGCAATCTCAATGGAAGCTATCAGCACATTATTGTTTCACCGACCAGTCTAAAACCAAAGGTGCTTTCGCTGATGGACGAGGAGATCAAAAAGGGAACGAACGGACGGATCATCATGAAGATGAATTCTGTGACGGATGTAGATTTTATTCAGAAGGTTTCCGAGGCATCAAATGCAGGGGTGAGGGTGGATCTGATCGTTCGTGGGATCTGCTGTATTCTTCCGGGAGTCAAAGGGTACACAGAGAATCTCCGTGTGACCAGTATTGTCGGACGTTATCTTGAGCATCCGCGTATTTTCCTTTTTGGAACAGGAGCGGATCAGAAAATCTATATCGGTTCCGCAGATATGATGACGCGTAATACGGAAAAACGCGTGGAAGTGGCATGTCCGGTTTACGATGAAACTATCAGGAAACAGCTGACACATATGCTGAAGATCATGCTTGCGGACAATGTAAAAGCGCGAGAATTAAAGAGTGACGGCAAATACTACATGAAAGAAAAAGGAACTTCAAAAGTCAATTCCCAGGAATATTTTATGCGTGAAGCAATCACCGTCAGACATCCGGAAGGACGGACAAAACAAAGCTTCGTTGATAAAATCCGGAAGATTTTTCGAAGAAAATAATTTGTTTTATGTTCTGAATATGATATGATAAAAAAGTGGAGCTGGTATCAGCTTCACTTTTTAAACGCTGTGTGAGTTGCTATAGCGTGAAAATACAGGAGTACAAAATTATTATATGGGTAAATCGGTATATATTGCAGAAAAGCCGAGTGTGGCACAGGAATTTGCCAAGGCACTGCATTTGAATTTGAAAAGAAAAGACGGATATCTGGAATCAGATGAGGCGATCGTAACCTGGTGTGTTGGTCATCTTGTCACGATGAGTTATCCGGAAGTATATGATGAAAAGTATAAGAGATGGTCTTTGCAGACACTGCCATTCATTCCGCAGGAATTTCTCTATGAGGTGATACCGGGAGTAAAGAAGCAGTTTGAGATCGTAAAAGGAATACTGACCAGGAAGGACGTAGACCGGATTTATGTCTGTACCGACTCGGGAAGAGAAGGGGAATACATTTACCGTCTGGTGGAACAGATGGCAGGCGTAAAAGGGAAAGAACGCCGGCGTGTGTGGATCGATTCCCAGACGGAGGAAGAGATCCTCAGAGGAATCCGTGAGGCGAAGGATCTGTCAGAATACGATAGTCTGTCAGCTTCGGCTTATCTCCGTGCGAAGGAAGATTATCTGATGGGAATCAACTTTTCCAGACTTCTGACACTCAAATATGGAAACAGCATTTCAAATTATCTTGGGAATAAATACACGGTTGTATCTGTCGGACGTGTGATGACCTGTGTCCTTGGAATGGTCGTAAGGCGGGAACGGGAGATCCGTGAATTTGTTAAAACGCCGTTCTATCGTGTGATCGAATCGGTAAATGTAGACGGACATACTTTTACCGGTGAGTGGCGTGCAGTGAAAGGTTCGGCTTATTTTGAGTCTCCAAAGCTCTATAAAGAGAATGGATTTAAAGAGAAAGAGGAGGCAAAAAAGCTGATAGCTGTTTTGAAAGAGGGAACATCCCCTCTTACCTGCCGGATTGTATCCATCGAAAAGAAAAAAGAGAAAAAGAATCCGCCACTTCTGTTTAACCTTGCAGAACTTCAGAACGAATGCTCCAAACGGTTCAAGATCAGTCCGGATGAAACGCTCCGCATTGTGCAGGAGCTTTACGAGAAGAAGCTTGTCACCTATCCGAGAACAGACGCCAGAGTGCTTTCGACAGCAGTATCAAAGGAGATCACAAAGAACCTGAACGGGCTGAGTAAATACCAGATGGCTGCACCATATATGCAGGATATTCTGCATTACGGAGCATATAAAAATCTGGCAAAGACGCGTTATGTCAATGACAAGCAGATCACGGATCATTATGCGATCATCCCGACAGGACAGGGACTTTCAGCATTGAATTCGGTATCTGCAACAGCTCACCATGTGTATGATGTGATCGTCCGGAGGTTTCTGAGTATCTTCTATCCTCCGGCAGTTTATCAGAAAGTGGCGTTGATAACACAGATCGGAAGAGAACAGTTTTTCTCCAACTTCCGTGTACTTGCGGAAGAAGGATATCTGAAGGTGGCAGGGGTCCCTGTCCCAAAGAAAAATGCAAATGGAAATGACGCGGAAGGAGATGGAAGTGATAACAATGTGGATCTGGATGCCGCATTTTTTGCATCCATCCAGAAGTTAAAAAAAGGTGATATCCTGGATGTGAAATCACTGGATATTAAAGAGGGAGAAACTTCACCGCCGAAGAGATACAATTCCGGTTCCATGATCCTTGCGATGGAAAATGCAGGACAGCTGATCGAGGATGAGGAACTTCGTGCGCAGATCAAAGGAAGCGGGATCGGAACCAGTGCGACCAGGGCGGAGATCCTGAAAAAGCTCTTCAATATCAAATATCTGGCACTGAATAAAAAGACGCAGGTGATCACACCGACGCTTCTTGGAGAAATGATCTATGATGTGGTGTTGAATTCTATCCGTTCACTTCTGAATCCGGAGCTGACGGCAAGCTGGGAAAAGGGGCTTAACTATGTGGCAGAGGGAGAAATTACATCGGATGAATATATGACAAAACTGGATCATTTTATTGTCAGCAGAACCAACGGAGTACTGGGACTGAATAACCAGTATCAGTTAAGAAGCTGCTATGACAGGGCAGCAGCATTTTATAAAAAAGAAACCAAAGGCAGAGCATCGAAAGGAAAGAAAGATTGTTTCATGTTCCAGTCCTTATCAAAGAAGGCTACTAAGTGCGATTT
>ERZ773149.2886-NODE-2886-length-11388-cov-3.436072_pt1 | contig 11388 bp, 8 predicted proteins | sample MGYA00511081_ERZ773149 | MGnify/ENA primary metagenome ERZ773149 (study PRJEB29015, sample SAMEA2737846) | human gut metagenome | biome: human gut; feature: human-associated habitat; material: faeces | place: China | collected 2012 ...
TCTGAGTATTGCGTCTGTAAAAGGGAGGATTACCTCTACCCAGCTGGTACTGGCCGGAATTGCCACTTCCGCCTTGTTCTCCGCACTGACGAATCTGATCGTTTACGGGTTTAACAATGGTTCCGATAAGACCAAGATGGCGCTTTACTGGATGGTAGGCTCCTTAAGCGGAGCTACCTGGAGCCGGGTAAAATATGTGTTCATCGTGTCTGTTGTTATGATGGCAGTGATTCTGTTATTTGCGCGGGAGCTGGACATTCTTCTTCTGGGAGATGATGTGGCAGAAACGCTGGGAGCAGATACCAGACGCATCAAGCTGCTGATCATTCTGGCCTCTACCGTGCTGACCGGAGTGGTTGTTTCGGTCAGCGGTGTCATCGGCTTTGCAGGACTTGTGGTGCCTCATGTGATGCGTGGATTTGTGGGCTCCGGCCATAAGCAGCTGATCCCAATGTCTATTCTGGGCGGTGGTCTCTTTGCTATGATCGCGGATCTGATCTCCCGCATCATCATTGCGCCGGAAGAGCTTCCGATCGGTGTCATTGCGGCATTTTTCGGAGCTCCGTTTTTCCTGTATCTGATTCGGAAAGGAAGTGTGGGCCGATGAGCTTAGCTGTAAAAAATCTGGATTATGAAATCGGAAATGAGCGGATCCTGGATCAGATTTCCCTCGAAATCAAAGAGGGGGAATTTGTGGGACTGGTTGGACCGAATGGCTGCGGCAAGTCCACACTGCTGAAGCATATCTACCGGATCTATAAGCCTAAGGGGCAGACCGTCTTTCTGGATGGGAAAGATATCATGGACCTTTCAGCTAAAAAACTGGCGGGAGAACTGGCGGTCATGGCGCAGGAAAATCAGCTGGAATTTGATTTTACCGTTCGGGATATGGTTATGTTCGGACGTTATGCCCACAAGAAATTTCTGGAGGGAGATACGGCAAAGGACCGGGAGCTTTGTGAAAAATGCCTTCAGAAAGTAGGACTGAGCGGCTATGAAATACGCTCCTATTTAAGCCTTTCCGGCGGAGAAAAACAGCGTGTCCTCCTGGCCCGGGTACTGATGCAGGAAAGCCGCTACATTGTTTTGGATGAACCGACCAACCACCTGGATGTGAGCTATCAGTATCAGATCATGGACATTTTAAGGAATCAGGATGTCACGGTATTCTCCTCCATCCATGATCTGAATCTGGCTGCGCTTTACTGTGACAGGATCATTTTTCTGTACCAGGGAAAGATTGTAGACTGCGGCACACCGGAAGAGGTATTGACGAAAGAAAATATCCGAAAGTACTTTGGCATCGAAGCCCAGGTGACAAGAAATGCAGCCACCGGGAAAATGCAGATTTATTATCTGCCGGGGTGGGTGAAGGAAAAGGGCTGAACCGGAACCGCGGACAGATATGCCTGCTTGACGAAAAGATGGAAGAAAGCTATAGTAGAAATAGTTTTGTGAGAGAGAAGAGACCGCGGATCAGACGAAACTCAGGTCTCTTTTTTTCATAGACAAAGATGAGTATGTATAAAGGAGTTGTTTTATGTTACAACGAATCAATGAAACTGATTTCCCAGAAATCTACCGCATTATGCAGGCTAGCTTCTCGGATGACGAATATCGCCCTTATGACGAGCAGCTTGCGCTTTTTGAAGAACCGGAATACCGGATTTATTATATGCCAGCAGGCTTTCTTGCCGTCTGGGAATTTGAATCTTTCATCTACATCGAGCATTTCGCAGTAGATCCAGCCCTTCGCAACAGCGGGACCGGCTCCGCCATGCTGCAGGAACTGGTAAAACAGTACCAGAAGCCAATCTGCCTGGAGGTGGAACTTCCGGAAGATGAATTAACCCGCAGACGCATTGGCTTTTATGAACGCAATGGGTTTGTATTTAACGAATATCCTTATATCCAGCCACCCATTTCCAAAGGAAAATCTCCGGTGCCGCTGCGGATTATGACATATGGAGAGGCCATTACGCGGGAGACATTTGAAGCGATGAAAAATGTGCTCTACCGGAGTGTGTACAAGTACGGAGTATCATGATCCCGGACTGGAAATACAAATTCGCGACGGAATGTCTTGCCTGTTGTGGAAAGCAAGGCAGCAGGCCTTCTTTGGTTCAAAAATTCGAACTGGTCAAATGGTTTACACATAACGGGCCTGGTGTTATATTTGAGACAGATACATAAAATCTGTCTCATTTTTTATTTGGAGGAATCATATGATGCTTTACGAAAACACAAGAACTGTTTACGATCTGGTGCACAACGCGGCGGCAGAGCACGGAGACCGTGTTTTTTTGCAATATGAAGAAAATGGAATTATTTTCCGTGTAACCTACAAAGAATTCGCAGAAGAGTGTGATGCCATTGCAGCCTGGGCCAGGGAAAAGCGTGCGCAGGTGGGCCACAAGTTAAAGGTTGGTATTCTGGGAGTCAGCAGTCATCATTATCTGGCAGTACTGCTTGGCGTGATGAGCGGAGGCGATACCGGAATTCCGCTGGATGTCCAGCTCAACGCACAAAAGCTGGCAGACTGCTTAAACCGTTCCGATGTGGACGTACTGTTTTATGACTGGGATTTCCACCTGCTGACGGAGGAAGTGCAGGAGGAATGTCCGGAAGTGGTGGAGTATATTTCCCTGCAGCATGGAAAGCATGTGAACTGCTCCGATAAGATCTTAAAAGCCTATGAGGGGCAGCATGTGGAGTCTGACGCAAAGGCCGATGAGTGTGCCATGATCCTGTTTACCTCCGGGACCACAGGACGCGGAAAGGGCGTGATGCTGTCCAATGGAAACCTCATGGACAACAATTTCTGCACCACAGACAACAACCATCCGGAGCGGGAAATTTACTTAAATGTCCTGCCGATTCATCATGTGTTCTGCTTAAATGGAGATGTGTTTACCGTTATGCGTTATGGAGGAATCCTCTGCTTGAATCGTGATATGAAGAAGCTGGCAGAGCATATATTACTGTTTGAACCGACGGTCATCCGCATGGTTCCGATGATGGCAAAGGCACTTTACAACCGCATTGCTATCTTAAACCGGCAGCGCCCGGAGATGCCCATCCGCAAGGTAAAAGAGCAGGTGCTTGGTACCAGGCTTCACAAGATCATCAGCGGCGGCGGATACCTGGCACCGGATCTGGCAGCCAATTACCAGCGCCTCGGTATTGCTATTGCCCAGGGCTACGGCATGTCGGAGTGTTCCCCGAAAATTTCTTCTCCGGACTGGACAAGACCGGATAAGATTGCGTCCGTGGGGCGTATTGTAGACCGCTGTGAGGTGCGTATCGTGGACGGCGAGATCCAGGTCAAGAGTCCGTCTGTCATGATGGGATATTACAAGGAACCGGACAAGACTGCGGAGGCCATCACACCGGATGGCTGGCTTTGTACGGGAGATATCGGCCATGTGGACGAGGAGGGCTTTCTGTACCTGACCGGTCGGAAAAAGAACCTCATTATCTTAAGCAACGGTGAGAATGTGGCACCTGAAGAGCTGGAAAATCTCTTTGAGGATGAGCGTCTGATCGAGGATATTCTGGTGTACGGCGAGGACGATACGATCTGTGCGGAGGTATACCCGAATTTTAAATATGCGGAAGCTGCAAATATTGCCGATATTGAGAGCACGGTGGCTCAGATTATCAAAAAACACAATGAGGAACTGCCGACGTTCAAGCGCATTCTGCGCAGCAGGATAAGAGAAGTTCCTTTTGCAAAAACCTCTTCCAAAAAGATTATCCGCAGCCAGTATCTGGAGGGAAAACAGAAAGAAGAGCAGGAGGAGAAGCGTTTCCGTATGCCGGAAAATGAGCTTCAGAATCAGATTTATGACTGCATTGCCGCTGTACTGGGGCACCGTCGTTTTGGCATTGATACAGAGCTCTACGAGGCAGGACTGGATTCCCTTGGAAGCGTGCTGTTACTCACGGATCTGTACCAGATCTTAAAGGTTTCCATGACCCTGGATGACCTCTTACAGCATGCTTCGGTGCTGAAGCTGGAAGAATTTGCCCGGGAGGGAGCCGGCGCAGAGCAGGTGGATCACACAGTGCGGCAGGTCTATCCGTTAACCAATCTGCAGCTTTATTTTGCCTATGTCATGCGTGGAAATACTACGGCAAATCTGCCGTTTCTCTATAAACTGGACGAACGGACGGATCTGCGCCGCTTAAAGTTTGCGGTGGAGCAGCTTTTTGAGGTGCACCCGGAGCTAAAGGCCATCATCCAGATGGCAGAGGGCCGTTACCAGATCATCCGTGATGATAAGAGAAAGATTGACATTCCGATCGTGAGATTAAGCAATGTCCAGTGGGAGGAAACGAGAAAAGGATTGCTGTATCCGTACCTTTACGGAGAGGGTGAGAACCTGTTCCATATCGGTATTTATGAGACGGATTCCGCCAATTATTTCTTCTTTGATATTGCCCATATTATGGGGGACGGTATGACCATGAACGTGCTGTTTGAGGACTTAAACCAGCTTTATCTCGGTAGGGCTGTGGAGCCGGAAACCTACACCTTTTACGAATATATCCTGGATGAAAAGGATCGGGATGCGAGAGGACTCCGGACAAAGAATGAGGCGTATTTCCGGGGCCTGATGAAGGACTTTAAGATTCGTAAGAGCATCCTCACCCGCAAGGACTGCTACAGCCTGGAGCATGGCGTGGACGCTGATTTAAAGGGACGTTTTACGAGCCTGAATCGCCGTAATGTGAGCGCATTTTGTAAAAAGCTTGGCGTTTCGGAAAATGTATTTTTCCTGACGGCCTATAACTTAAGCATTGGCCTGTTCAGCAACGAAAAGGATACCGTTTCCTCCTCCATTCACAGCGGAAGAACCGACAGCCGCTGGAACCGCCTGGCAGGACCTTTGTTCCTTACCTATTTCTTCCGGAACAAGGAAGGTGTGGATCAGACTGTGCCGGAGCTTTTGAAGACGAATGCAACGCAGATCATGGATACCATGCGCTGCTACATATCGAACCTGCACGCAGATGAGATGTTCTTCCAGTACCAGGGGGATATCTTAAATATCGATACCGTGGGAGGGTATCCGGCAGAACGCCTGCGTATGCAGCTGGATTCCCTGCCGTTCCATCTGCAGGTATTTACTGATGCGAAGGGCTATTACTATGAGCTGCGCTACTGGGAGAACCGGTTTGACACCCGCCAGCTTCATGATTTCCTGACGGTGATGGAGTCTCTGATGGATGCTATGCAGGAGGAGACACTGGTGCGCCGTTTAAGTCGCCGCCTGCCGGACCGTCTGTTTCCGCTGCATTACACCATTACTGTGGGAGAACTGAATCAGGCAGCGAAAGGCCAGCTGGTGACCGGCGTGGATGGAAAAGAACCGGTTAAAGTTTATGTGTTTGATGAAAACTGCAGGAAGAAGCCGTTTGGTGCCTGGGGAGAGCTGTATGTGATGGACTGTAAACCGGAGCAGGTGCTGGATGAGATCACCAATCCATATGGGCCTGGAAAACTTTACGATAGTGGGCGGACCGCGAGAATCCTGCCGGACGGTTCCCTGGATTTTCTGGAGCAGGGTGGCAGGACCATCATGCAGGAAGGTCTGACTGGTCGTCAGTTCCACGATCTGTATCAGATCGAAACGGCTTTAAAACAGGTGCCGGGTGTGGAGGAAGCCGCCGCCTATGTGCGTTATGCTGATGGCAACAAGCTGGTACTGACAGCAGAAGTGAAGGGCACTATGGGGCAGAATGCTGATGTACTGAAAGCACAGGTGGAGGCGCAGTGCGGCAAGGCTCATGTACCGGATATTCTCTGGAAATGATCAAAATATTTATTGAAAATTCAAATAAATAGCAATAATGAATTAATGAATACAATTAGACAAAAACTGCGAGAACCGATAAAATGAAAGGACAAAATCATTTACGGGAGACAGAAAAAATGTTCATTGACCTTCATTTACATGAATCCGCTTATTCGCCGGATAGTCAGATGACGCTGGACGAGCTTGTGCAGGCAGCACGGGAAAAGGGCCTTGGCGCTGTGTGTATCACCGATCATGACAGTATGGGACTGGCGGAGTATGTGAAAGAGTATTCCAGAGAGCATCAGTATCCGGTGCTGGTCGGGGCGGAGTTTTTCTCACTCTGGGGAGATATTACGGCGTTTGGCATTGACGCGATCCCGGACCACCGGATCAGCGCCCAGGAGTTTATTGATTACGTCAATGAAAGAAACGGATTCTGCGTTTCCTGTCATCCGTTCCGCAACAATAACCGTGGCCTGACGGAGCACTTAAAAGATGTTCACGGTCTTGGTGGTGTGGAGGTGCTGAACGGAAGCACGGATCTGGAAGCGAACCGCATGGCTCTGAAATATTGCAGAGAGCTTGGACTCCAGCCAATCGGTGCCAGTGACGCCCACTGGACATCCCAGGTGGGTAAGTTTGTGACCTGGTTCCCGGATCCGGTTTATACCATGGAAGACCTGGTATCCCAGCTAAAAAGCGGACGCTGCAAGCCGGCTGTCTGGGAGGAAAACGGCTACAGTATCGTAGATGATTTTTAACGATTTTAAAGGAGAAGGAAGTATTATGAGAAAGAAACTCGCAGTAGCATCATTTGCGGCATTCCTGGCAGCAGCCAGCCTGACTGCATGCGGCAGTTCCAAAGATGCGCAGACAACCGCAGCCCAGACTGAGGTACAGACCGAAGCGGCAGAAACCGAGGTACAGGAGGAAAAAACGGAGACTGAAGCCTCTGCAGATGACAGAGCCTACGAGGGAACAACCCTGAATGTTATGCTGGCTTATGGCGGTGCGGAGAAGTCCTTCGATGCGTTTACCGAGAAGACCGGCATCAAGGTAGAATATGTGGAGATTTCCACCGGAAAAGCGCTGGCACAGATGCAGGCCGAAAATGGAAATACCACGGCAGATGTATGGTTTGGCGGCGGTGTAGACAGCTATATTTCCGCAGCTGAGCTTGGCTATCTGGAGCAGTATGAATCTCCGGAAGCAGAGGCGATTGATGCAGGTTATCGTGATAAAGACGGTTACTGGACCGGACTTGCGCTGGTTCCGGCAGGCTTTCTGGTAAATAACGATGTCCTGGAGGAAAAGGGACTGGAAGCACCGAAAACCTGGGAAGATCTGGCAGATCCGAAGTATAAAGACGAGATCATTATGGCATCTCCGGCTATCTCCGGTACCCAGTACGCAATCCTGAACGGAACCCTCCAGGCATGGGGAGAAGAGAAGGGCTGGGAGATTTGGACTGCCATCAATGACAACGTGGATTTCTATGCAAAGGGCGGCGGTGAGCCGGGCCCGAAGGTATGCGCAGGCGAGTACGGAATCGGAATTCTTGCCATGACAGGCGGCACATTTGCACTGGAGAAAGAGTACCCGGTTACCGCAGTTTATCCGGAAGATATGATTCCGTGGACTCCGGCGCCGATCGCAATTTTCAAAAACTCTGAGAACAAGGATGCGGCAAAAGTATTTGTGGATTACTATCTTTCCAAAGAGGGTCAGGAGGCTTTAAGAGAAGCAGACGCAAGAGTTATGGCACGCGGTGATGTAGATGTTCCTTCAGAGATCGGAACCGTAGATACCACGAAGCTGATCAAGCAGGATGTACTCTTATTTGGCTCTGAGAGAGAAGCTCTTCTGGAGAAATGGGATGAGCTTGCAGGCGAAAAGGACTCATAAAAAAATATGAAACAGGATATGAAAATCATCCGCAGAAGATGCCGGACAGCTAAGATGCTGGACCGGCTCCTTCTGTTTTTATTGCTTGCGGGGATTGCCGTTTTTATCCTGTATCCGCTCATTTCCCTGATTGGAAGGAGCGTGTTTAAAAACGGCAGGTTTACCCTGGAATACTACCGGCTGCTTTTCACCCGCGCCAGTTTGAAGCTTTTGAAAAACAGCCTCTGGGTGGCGTCAGTCTCCTCGGTGCTTACCATGACAGGAGCTTTTTTCATTGCGCTGCATCTGTATACATCCAGTACGAAAAGACGGAAAAGGATGGAAAACTGCCTGCTTCTTACCATGATCTCGCCACCCTTTGTGTCAGCGCTGGCGTTTATCATGCTGTTTGGAAGACGGGGACTGATTACCTATGGCCTGCTTCATATCAGCGCAAATCCGTACGGCTGGCAGGGTATCGTGATCCTTCAGGTGATCGGAAATCTGTCCTTTACGGCGCTGTTTCTTCTGACCTTTTTTGACGGGATCGACGGGCGGCTGATCATGGCATCGCGGGATCTGGGGGCGGATTCGCTCCATACCCTGCGACTGGTGATCCTTCCGGCTGTCCGGCCGGGAATGCTGTCGGTACTGTTTACGCTTTTCACCATGAATCTGGCAGATTTTGGAACACCGGTGGTGATCGGCGGAAAATATAAGGTGCTGGCAACAGAGGCTTATCTTCAGGCTATTTCCTCCGCTGATCTTGGTAAAGCATCGGCAATCAGCGTGCTGCTTCTTCTCCCGGCAGTAGCGGCTTTCTGGCTGTATGGAAGGGCACTTTCCTCAGCCGGTACCTTCAGCGGGGCAGGGAAGATGCAGACAGAATGGAACGGAGATTACCGTCTGCCTCCGGTGCTTGCGTATCTGGCGGCAGGCTGCAGTGCAGCGTTCTTTGTCGTGATGACACTGAAATATGGAAATACGTTTTTGAACACAGTTTCCAATACCTCTACAGGGCATATTCAGTTTACGTTAAAGTACTTCCGGGACCTTCCAAGGTCCCAGATGAGTTCCTTCTGCCATAGCCTTGTGTGTGCGCTGGCAGCAGGACTTCTCTCCAGCTTTGTGGGAATTTTGCTGGCTTATTATACCAGGAGGAGAAAAATCAGGGGGATGGCAGCAGCGGAATTTGCGGCTTCCCTGCCTTATATCATACCGGGAACCTTTTTTGGCCTCGGCTATGTGGCAGCATTCAGCCATCCGCCGTTTCTGCTGCGGGGAACCCTGTGGATCATTCTGTTAAACTGCGCGTTTCGTCAGATTTCTGTGGGATGCAAGGCGGCTAACGGAGCCTTTGCGGCAATGGATGAAAAGACAGAAATGGCCGCAAGAGATATGGGCGCTACGGCTTTGGAAATTCTGTTTGGAATTGTATTTCCGCAGCTGAAGCAGGTATTTAAGATCTGTTTTGTCACCGTTTTTACTTCGGCAATGACAGCAACCGGCGCAATCGTCTTCCTGATATCACCCGGAAAAAATGTTGCCAGCGTAGAGCTGTTTCAGTCTGTGGAAAACGGAAGATACGGTGTCGCCTCCGTGCAGGCAGTCATGATCCTTCTGGTTACGGCGGCAGTGAATATTGCTTCCATGTATTTGTTTTCGGGAAAGGAGAAAAAGCGAAATGTATCTGGAACTGACCGCTGTACGAAAGATGTATGATGAAGATAACGGAGTAAAACAGATAGATCTGGCGGTGGAAAAGGGAATGCTCCTGACACTTCTCGGGCCTTCCGGATGCGGAAAAACGACCCTCTTAAATCTGCTGGGCGGCTTTTTAAAGCCGGATGCCGGAAGTATTTTTCTGGATGGTCAGGAGATCACTTCCCATGTACCGGAGGAACGTCCGGTGTCTACAGTCTTTCAGAGTTATGCTCTGTTTCCACACATGAATGTACTGGAAAATGTGTGCTATGGCCTGCGCTTTTTTCATCGGATGAAGAAACGGGACGCAGTACCGGTGGCAGAGAAATATCTTGATATTGTTGGTCTTTCGGAATATGCAAAGACATCGGTCACGGCACTTTCCGGCGGTCAGCAGCAGCGGGTGGCGCTTGCCAGGGCAATGGCTACGGAGCCGAAAGTGCTGTTGTTAGATGAACCGCTGTCCAATCTGGATGCTTCACTCCGGCTTCGGATGCGGGGAGAGCTGAAGCGGCTTCAGCGGAAAACCGGGATGACCATGATCTTTGTCACTCATGATCAGGAGGAGGCACTGAGCCTTTCTGACAGGATTGCGGTGATGAAGCAGGGATGCATTGTTCAGAACGGAACTCCGGAAGAAATTTATTATGAACCGGCAAATGAAGAAATTGCCGCCTTTATTGGAAAAACAAATCCGGACTTTTTACGCCCGGAGGAGCTGTTTTTGACAGAAGATCCTGCCGCTTCCTGTACGATTCTGGAGCGGCAGTTTATGGGATCTCATACAGAGTATCTGGTAACAGATGGAGAAAGAAACTGGCAGGTCAGCATGTTTGGACAGGCAGGGAGCCGCTTCCAGCCTGGAATGAAGGTGCGGCTGGGCATGCCAGAAAAATGTTATTGAGAAAAAATATCCGGTCTGCCCCTTGACAGATTCGGATATTTTTTCTATACTCAATATACCCTATGGGGGTATGCAAAAAAGGCAAGAGAAAAAAATCATGCCGGAAGCAGAACTCCCGGGAGAATGCTTTTTTATTTCATAGGAAATTGCGTCCTATGAAACAAAAAAGCGCTCCGCAGGGATGCGCACTCGGCGCAAAGGCATATTCTTTTTCGCGTCAGCTTAAAATTCCGCCTATCATGCCGCCGGCTACGCAGCAGGCCAGAACCGGGAGCATTCTGGTAAGCTCCGGTATCTGACCGTGGCGCAGCAGGACAGACGCGGCAAGGAGAGCCAGAAAATAAAGCATTCCGGTGAGCAGTCCCCAGAAAAATCTCCGTGTACGCAGCGCCTTGCCGCAGAGCAGGCCGCCTGCGAGGCAGGAGATGAGATAGAGGGCGTAGACGGCTGGAGTGATCTGGGATTCCTTCAGCTTGAGCCGGTACAGGACGAGGGTCAGGATGAATAAAAGCAGGGCAGATAAGAGATAAGAGGCAAGCAGGGAAATTAAAACGGCTTTCGGGCGGGACGGAAGCATAAAACTCCTCCTTTTCGGGAATACTCTGATTGCTTCATTTTATTCCGGGCTGTCCTCAGATATACGCAATATAAAATGGCTTAAATACTAAGAAAATCAGGCGGGAAATTACAAAAATATTCTTGACATGCCATCATCAAACGGATATAATGATATGGCGTGCGAAAATCGCAGGATTTTTTGATGCGCAAAAAGCTGAAAAGAATTACAGCAACCAACAGACAATATCACAGGAGGTGAAAGGAATGCCAACATTCAACCAGTTAGTGAGAAAGGGAAGACAGACCGCAGAAAAGAAGTCTACCGCACCGGCTCTGCAGAGAGGATACAACTCCTTACAGAAGCGTGCAACCAGCACTTCTTCTCCGCAGAAGAGAGGTGTCTGCACCGCAGTTAAGACTGCAACCCCGAAGAAGCCGAACTCTGCACTTCGTAAAATCGCCAGAGTACGTCTTTCCAACGGTATCGAGGTAACCAGCTACATCCCGGGCGAGGGACACAATTTACAGGAGCAC
>ERZ773149.2889-NODE-2889-length-11386-cov-3.404024_pt1 | contig 11386 bp, 8 predicted proteins | sample MGYA00511081_ERZ773149 | MGnify/ENA primary metagenome ERZ773149 (study PRJEB29015, sample SAMEA2737846) | human gut metagenome | biome: human gut; feature: human-associated habitat; material: faeces | place: China | collected 2012 ...
TGCTTTTCAGATCGTAGGTACGTTCTTTTACCACATCCGACCGCGTACCGTCCTCATTCTGCACATAGACCTCACGGCGCATGGAAGAAAAGCGCAGCTCACCCAGCGTAGGGACATGTCTCCCTGTAAATCCATTTCCGAATCTTGCCATAAACAATACCCGTCCTTTCTTCCTTACGCCTTGATGATATCATCCGCGTGGATAATAAAATCTATATAACCATTCCCGTTGATCGCGTAACCTTCCGCCGTCACCCACGGGTTGACAAGCTGCACCGGCTCCATATAGTCAAAATGTTTTTCGCCCGCCTGCGCCGGGATCACGACTTCGATATCGTCCGCACGCTGTACATCCGAAAACAGCTTGTACCGCCGCTGGACAACAACTTCCTGCCGCCCGACACGCTTTTTATCTTCACGGCTGGCCTGTTCCGGCCCGCCAAATTCCAGATTGCCAAGGTCTTTTTCCTTGTCCGGGACTACAAACAGTAAATTCATAATGTTACCTCCAAACTGCTGTTATGGTTTATTCTGTCATTACTTCTGCGATACCCGCCATGATATACTCCGCGCAGGGCAGGGCGATCGCGTTGCCGAGCGCAAAGCAGCGGGCATGGTTGCTGATGGGTTCATCCTTGCAGCCGTATGCCGTCCAGCCCTCGGGCAGGCCCATGAGCCGTTCACATTCCAAGGGCGTAAGGTCACGGATAAAACCGTCCTGCTCTTTTCCCTCATACCAGAATGCGAAGGGCTGACCTACACTGGCAAGCAAAGTTGGGAAGGGTTCGCCGTTTCTGCCGAAACACGTGCGGAAACCTTTTTGATCGCCCTGCTTTGCCATTGACCGCATCCGCCGGAGCTGGAAGGGACGCACGACGGGTACCTGCCGCCCTGCTTGAGCAGCAGGTATTCGATCTCCGCGGGCGGCGGGCAGCCTGCTTTCGCCGCAAGGCGCAGGATACGGGAGCATACTGCGGGGCTTAAATAATACTTCTGCGGCACGTTCTCCTGCAAAATCCGCCACGACGAACACCCGCCGCCTACGCTGCGAAAGAGCGGGTTCTCCCCAATACTGGGCGTCCATGAGCCGCCAAGCGGTATCAGCCCGTCCCCCTCGCACCATTCCGGCGTGCGCCCAGATACCACTATCAGGCATTGGAATCTCGGTACCTGTGAATGCGTGGAGCACGGCTGCAAAATCCAGCCGGTCATTTGACACAAAAGCTCCCGCGACGTTCTCCCAGACAGCGAAAGCTGGATACCGGTTATCTGTTGCATTCCTCATTTCCTCAATAATACGCATGGCCTGATAGAACAGGCCGGATTTACTGCCTGCCAGACCGGTACGGTTGCCGATCTGCGACAGATTTTGGCACGGCGAGCCGAACGTGACCACATCCACGGGCGGTATTTTGCCGCCGTCTATCTGCGTAATATCGCCCAGATGCAGCATTTCAGGGAAATGCCGCTTGGTGATGGATACCGGCGCTCTGGCGATCTCGCTGGCCCACACGGGGACAATGCCACAGCGGGACGCGGCGAGAGGGAACACGCCGATGCCGTCAAAGAGACTGCCGAGTTTAAGTGCGGACACGGCCGGACCTCTTGCGCCCCCGCGCCCGCACGCCGTCCATGCTGTTCCACTTTGGGGATTTCCCACGGATGCGGGAGAAGCAGTCACAGCGTTCGTCCGGGTCCAAATTCGCCCCGCAGTAGGGGCAGGTGTGATAGTACATAAGCTGTCCTCCTTTTGATGGTTGGTTGATGGCCTGCACAGATCCCGGCGGCGGGCGGGCATGGTGAGTGACGATCTCAGGGCATAAAAATAACCGCCCGGACAGGGCGGTTCGGTGGATTGTTCGGTTGTTCATAAACTTATTCTTTCTACATAATATTTTTGTCACACATGATTCACCTTGACAAAAAAGGCAATCTAAGATATCCTTTTATTAGAAAAAGCAGAATACAGAATTTTAACATAATTTCTAACATCAAAAGATATTTCAAAGGAGATTTGCTACATGGGTATGATTATTGAGTTTAATTGGTTTATGGTTGTCGCTAATGAAAATAAAATACTTGAAGAGCAAGAAAACCTATTCTATACAATAAAGAGTGAAAAACGCATTTATCCAATAGGTTTCCAAATTCCATTAATCGTTAAAGAACAGGGTTGCATCGGCATGATAAAAGTTTTAAAAACTGTTATTAATGAAAAAGAAACAAGGATTTATTTCAATAAAACTGAGTCTTTTGATATGAAGAGTGCAGTAGCCACTCATTACTATGAAAGATATTTAGATTTCAAAAAACGTGAGAAAGAAATAAATCCTTGATTCATATCACCATAATTATTATATCTGTGGCACCCTAATCTAAGTTTTTATGGTATATCATTGAGCTATGATATAAATTCCATAAAATTGAAGATCGGGGTGTCGTATTTTTAGATATGATGATGGAGGTCATTATGCTAGGAATGCGAGGATTTTATATCACTAAGGCCGAATATGATTCAATACGAAAAAATCTGGTATCTAACAACAATCAACTGATAAAAATTGCATTACAGAATCTTATTACTAAGTTAGAATATGGTCAACGTATGAATAATGTCTGTTCAAAAGATTTATGTGCAGTACTATATGATGTTGTTCAGAACGATGATTATAAAATCAGGAAATGGGCATATCACCTCATTGTTTACAAACAAAATCGTGCATTGGTAAATCGTTGCATTCATAACTTGAAATCTGGATTCGAAAAAGATGCAGAAAATATTAGTTGGATATTGGCGATTGTGTCAAGATCTTATAACTCGGATATGCTTCACGAGTTATATAAAAAATGTCCAGATACAAAAATATCACAGCAAACATATACTTTATGCTCTACCTTGTTTTCTTCAAATTCAAATATGCTTAACGCTCAAGAAATCAATCATATTGTTGATGGGGAAGATTTTCTGTCTAAAATGTGGTTAACCAAAGTTTTTGGCTGTAATTATAATCGACAAAAAAAGAGAGATTATTCGAATTTGATCAACGCTAACGTGATGAATTCTTTGTTGCAAGATACCAGCATTCAAAGATATGCTTTATGGGCCTTTTCTACTTTAGAAAAAGTCAATGTAAAAGTAATTGAAATCAATCCATATGATGCAAAAAAATTACCATCTAAAAGTCTAGCATGGTACTATACAGGATTATTTAAAGATGAAAATTATATTCAAGAAAATGTGGATCATATTATAAATATTCTTGAAGACTTTCTGATTTACCCTCAAGTTGTGCAAATGGGTATATTAAGAGGCATTTGTAGTGCACATTATCCATTAGGGGAAATGTTATATCCAATAGCAAGTGCATTTTTAGAATTAGATGAGAACGATGATAAACAGTTACCCTTGGTGATACTATTTATTCAAATTCTAATTGATCATGAAAAAGAAAGCGGGGAAATCACCAAAATATTGAAAGATTATAGCGATTCAACAACTTGTGATGAATTGAGAAGATTATTATGGTATCGTGAAGGGATAATCACGGAGGAATCTAATATGGGAATAGTTATCAACGGGAATGTTGGAAATATTCAAAATAATGAAGGAATATCAATGGCAAACCAAAATAATATTTTATTTTATACAGAATCCGATTCGACATTAAATCCGCAGTCTATTCAGCAAGATGTAAATCAAATAAAAGAAAAAGTCGTTGCCGGTGAATTTGATGGATATTTTGAAGGCGAAAACGATGAGTTAGAGGCGCTTTTTGAAAAAGTGCAATATGGATTTAATTCGGCAAAACGTAGCAACGTAGTTAAGGAAAAAGAGGTTCTGGAACTACTATCTAAAGTAGAAGTCGATTTAAGAGAATTGGCACATGAAAGTAAAACGGACAAGAAAAAATCACGATTCTCTGATATGCTATCAAAGGTTTCACAAATTTGCTCGATATCCGTCAACGCACCAAAGCTGTGGCCCTTGTTAAAAGATGCAGTGGATTTTATCAAACAGTTTTTGCATATTTTGGAAATTTAATCAATTTTTACACAGGGAGACTAGAGCCTTAAATCTTTATTTTAATGCAAACTCGCCCATCCCCATCTTAGATATACGGACGAGATCATCTAAAAAATGACATCAATTTCGTTAAAATAGTGTCATTTCATGTTAGCTGCTGCTGCCACCTGGATTTTGACACCACAAATGACACCAGAGATTTCGGCTACTATAATTTTGAAACGGCCTGAAACGGTGCTTTTCGTAGATCCTTTACACTGCATTATTGAAACTTCTGATTTCAAAATTACAGACTGTAAGCATTTTAAAGGGGAAATGCTATACTTTTGTTCTACCTTTGAACTTTTCGTATAATTGAAGGGAAACTGCTTTTGAAAAACTGCGGTTTGATCGCTCACCAATACTGTGATATCGAAGTCTATGATGAAAACGCATAACTTCCCGTAACACGAAAACAGGCTGCTAAAAAGCAGCCTGTTTTTGTTCGTAACCGTCAAACATCCCCACAAAGAAAAGCGTGCGATGTGGATTTTTTGCTCAGAGAGACACTCAATGCGCCAGAACAGCTTAAGCAATATTGAAAGAAATCATTGCCGCCGACACTGACAAAGTAAGAATATGCAGCAATATAATCCGTTTTCCTGTTTTCGTGTATTATTTGAATTGCTATCCTTCGATAGCATGCTTAATGTCGCTGTTGTTATTTTATCGATTATTTCCAAACTGGCGAAGGAAGTCTTCCGGCAGCATGGGTTTACCAATCTTATAGCCTTGCAGCTTATCACATCCGAGTTTTTTCAGTAATTCGATCTGGCTGTCTGTTTCGATACCCTCTGCCACACAGCGCATATTCAAATCGTGGCACAGGTCGATAAGATGTCTGATAACAAGTTGTTCGCGGTCGATGTGTTCAGCCTTGTCGATCAAACTTTTATCAATTTTTGCAACGCTGATCTGCGGCAGATAAAGGATTTCAAGGCAGGAAGCCTCGGTGCCAAGGTCATCAATCGCTAGCGAAATACCTCGTTGTTTCACTTCATCCAACAGGCTGCACAGGGATTCCAGCTGGATGTTTTGCGAAGATTCCGTGATCTCAAAGATAAGCTGCGCCGGGTCAGCACCGGTCTCGGAGAGAATTTGATCAATCCGCTCCAGAAAGTCTGGCTCCATCAGTGTGTTGCGTGAAAAGTTCACATTGAGTACAATATCTGGCCATACAGGTTTCCATTTTTGGATCAGTTCGCAGGCTTGTCGCAGCATTGTGAAGTCCACCATAGAGATCATGTGCTCACGCTCCATAACGTCAATGAATTCCACGGGTGCCTGGATATTACCATGCGGATCGATTTTACGGACGAGAACTTCTGCACCGTAAACACGGTTATACTGGATACTGTAAAGCGGCTGCAAATATGGGATAAAGGTGCTGTCCCGAAACTCCTGCAATAGTGCGTCCAGATAGCCGGGGCGACTATCTTTTAATTCGGCATTTGCGGCGTAGAACTTATTCTTTGCTGTCTGCATTGCTTTCTCTGCCTTGCGAACGGCAATACCCGTATCTTCTTCTTTTCCCCATACAAAACCAAACGATGCAATGTTTTTCTCGGCAAACAGCGCCGCCTCCAGTTTTTTTGCGGCGCTCATAAAAACCTTATAATCAACATCTGGCCAGATCATAACGAACTCATCGCCGCTGATGCGGTAGATATACTGCTGTTCGATGTGCTCGTTGAGAATAGTGCAAATCTTTTGGATCACTTTGTTGCCCATGTCATGACCGAGCGTATCGTTGATCCATTTCAGCCCATTGATGTCCAAAAATCCTACGCCTACCGGAAACTCCTTTCCGCGCAAATGATCCAACATCTCGTCATAGGCCAAGCGGTTGTTTAGACCGGTCAGCGGGTCCTGATAGCTTTTTTTCGTCAGTGCTTCTGTAAGCAGGCGCTTTTGCAGCTCGTTTGCAATGATATAAGTAAGCTGCGTTAACAACGTCAGCGCATCCATGTGGCTACGGGGATTATCGATTCCAAGAAAGCCGTGCAGTTTGCCATTTATAAAAATGGGAACGGCAATAAGACTCTTGATCCCCTGCGGATGCAGGCAATCATACTCAAGGCGGTGGGTAGGATCATCCTTGAGTGCATCAACATCTCCGATAAAGATGATGGTATTCTGTTCCTGGTCCTCAAAACTATCCACCCATCGTGCTACTACATCAACGGGCACTGTCTGCAGATTCTCAATCTGCGGAGAGATACCATCTCTGCAAATTTCGTAGGTATTCCGAGTAAGATTTTCCTTCCATTGAAATTCAAATATGTAGGTACGATCCGCATCGTAATATTCGAGGATAGTCGTCAGCCCAGAGTTGACCGCTGCTGTGAAGTCATCGTTCATGACAAGGTTTTCAATACAGTCAAGCAGCTTCTTTTCCACTGACAGATCGTTCCGTGCGCTATCCAGTTCTGTGGCCTGATTCAAGTTTTTGTGAATATCCATATCTGCAATTTCCTTTGTCTATCTCTGTATCAATCAGTAAATCTTTCTTTGCGCGGAATATATGGTATCATTCTGAGAACCTTCTCCAAGCGCTCCACCAGTGGTCAAGCGCTTGGAGAAGGCTGGGGCAAATGCCCCAGCTTTCCGTGAAAAATAGGAATCGTTCGCAACATCCTTAACTCTGGCTGTGTCTTGAACGGGGAAAAACAACTCTACTCTCACTATGCCGCAAGCATGGTGAATGTATAGATATTTGCCGTCTTGGAGTAGCAGAGGGGATGTTGTCATTCTTTGAGAGCCACTGCTCCGAAAATTCCTTGTTGTATTACTGATACTGCTTCCAGTCAGGTACGCTCGTCAGCTTCGTCCAGCTTTCGCCGACCTCGCCCTGACGGTTGAAGTCATGGCTGTTCGTGGCCTCCTGTACGGCGAGGTAGTGCCAGTCGGACGGCTTGTTGTCCGGCCACGTTACCATGCTGTCCAGCAGGTCGCTTTCGCTCTGCGGCATACGGCAGAGCACGCGGTTGATCATCGTCATAGCCTCAGCGCGGGTGATGCGGGCGTCGGGGTGGAATGTGCCGTCCGGATAGCCCGAAATCCAGCCGAACGCCGCCGCTCTCTCGATCTCGTTTTCCGCCCAGTGACCGGAAATGTCGGAGAAGCTGCCGCTGTTCTCGACCGGTTTGGTGTTGAAGCGCGCGCAGATCGCCGCAAATTCCGCACGAGTGATCGAGGCATCAGGGTCAAAGCGGTCCGCACGGCGGCCCTTGACGATGCCGAGCTTCGCCATCGTGGAAATCGCCTTGTTGTGCCACTGTCCATTCGTTACATCAGCAAATATATTTTCAGTGGTCAAGTTGCCATCACGAACTTCCTTCTTGAGCAGGCGGAAGAAAATCGTTGCAACTTCGGCGCGGCTGATGTTCGCGTTCGGACGGACAGTGCCATCGGAGTAACCGACTACATAGGCGTAGTGGTCATCGCCGTTCAGCATATCCGGCACAGTGGATGCCTTCCAGCCAGCATAGACGGTCTTCTCGCTGGTCATCTTGATGCTGCTGATCTTTTGAGTCAGTTCCTTATCCGCATACCAGCCGGTAAAGGTATAACTCTCGCGGGTCGGGGTCTTATCGAGCGTCACCTTCGTGCCGGAAGAATAGCGCTCATCCTTGTAAGCCGTGCCGCCGTTCGACTCATAGTGCAGCGTATAGCGGGTCGAATGATGGGAGGAGGAGCTGTTCTTTGCCCACTGTGCGGTATAAACGGCATTGTCCGTTACCGTTGCGGCTACGGACGGCTCCCAGCCGGTAAAGGTATAACCGCTGCGAGTCGGCGTTCCGCCGGTGAAAGCCGGGGTGGGTGTTCCACGGCGCAGGTCGCTGGTCACCTCATCCGCAAAGCTGGCGCCGCCGATACCGTCTGTGTAGGTAACAGAATACTTTTGGATCGCTCCGTACAGAACAAGGCTCTTCGGCTGAGAAGAAGTTCCTGTTTCTGCTTCGTACTCGGTATTCGTAACAATTTCCTTATGATTATGTGTAAAATGCGACAGATACGGTTCCGCATCTGCTACGCTATAGGTTGCTGTGCCATAAGTAATCGCACCGGGGGCAACAACTACTCTGCCATCCAAGGATTCATTTTTAAAAGAAGTCAATTCATAATCGTTCATCGTATCCGATGCGCCGACCAAAGTTACAAAACGGTTGGTGGAAATTCCTCCGCTTGTATCAAAGCGGCAGCCGATACGAATATCGCCGCTGATGTTGGCTTTTGTGCCGTCAAGATAGAGGCTGCCATCCTGGTAAACTGCGTTTCCGTAATAGCTTCGCTCCGAAGCATCATCATAGTGGGGGTATCCGTCAGTTGCCTTATTGTCCTGAATGGTACCGCCCAGCAGATAAGCAGCCGCGTCTGTATCATTGATGAAGATGCCGCCACCTTGTTTAGCTTCGTTATCGGAAATTTTGCCGTCGGTCATGTAGAACGAGTCTCCCTTGCCGTACAGGAAAACACCGCCGCCCTTAGAGAATGTCTTATTGTCCGAAATCGTACCGCCGCTCATTTCTACGGTGCTGGAGTAATCATCTGCTTTACTGGTCCACAGAGCAATCGCGCCACCGCCATTACGGCCTGTATTTTGGGTAATCTCCGCATTACCGGAAATCTTGACGCTTGCATTGCCGTTCCAATAGCGATCAGCCGCATAAACAGAGATCGCACCACCGTATCCGGCTGTATTGCCGGAAATCGTACCGCCGGTCATAATAAATTCGTTGGTCAAATCCATAGAATTTTTTGGTGTACCAAGAATGGCAACCGCACCGCCAAAAGCACTTCGGTCACTTGCCGCTTTATTGTTTTGAATGTTTCCGCCGGTCATAGTCAATTTAGCCGGAGCATCATAACTCTCATCATAGTCAGCACGATTTGCACGAATCAGAATTGCACCGCCATGGGCACTTTGTGTATGGTCAGTATCAAAGTAATCACCAACTGCGGTATTTCCGCTAAGCATACCGCCGTTCAGCTCCATCTCGCCGCTGAGATAGATGCCGCCGCCCTGTTCAGCAAAACAGTCGGTTACGGCGGAGCCATCATTCATAATCAGCTTTGCAGTGCTATCAACTACGATACCGCCGCCCCAGTCATTTGTTCCTGTGTTTCCTGAATGACCGCTCCGATGAACTGCACGTCCGTTGCAGACCGTTGCACCGTTTTCTAATGTGAGCTGGCTTTCAGGGCAAACACGGATGCAGCGAATATCCTGTGCCTCAGCATCAATCGTCACATTTTCAAGCGTGAGCTTCGTCTTTGTAGCTGTGCCGTATTCAACACCAACCTCGATCATATAAAGGTCAGGAGAGGTAGTAGAAGTGTCCTTTGTATAGGTAATCTTCTTTGCAGTTTCACCAGCTTTACCCGTCAGCGTTACTGATCTATCACCAGTCAGGACAAGCTTTCCAACTAATTTGATATCAGAAAGCAGGCAGATGGTATCCCCGTCGACCGCCTTCGAAAATGCCGCACCAATTGTTTTGAGGGGTGTGCTCTCATCGCCAACGGCTGAATCGTTACCGGTTTCGGATACATAGATGACTGTACCGCTGCTTACTCCGGGAACTGCAGCAGCCAGCGCAGCCGTCGGAAGCATGGTCATGAGCAGACTCAGTGTCAACAGCCATGACAATAATTTCGTTTTCACATCAAATGCTCCTTTACACATAGTAATACCTGCCAAGGCAAGGCCACTAAGGCAATATCCTGACAGGTTTCTGATCTTGCGCGGCAGTTCTTTCGTCCGCCGCATTGATGCTGTGCTGTCCTCCTTCCGTGCAATGGCAGTTACGAGATGTCAAAAGGTGTACTTTTCGGCAGCTCAACTGCTTATAATCTTTCTCTATTATAGCACTGTTGCATAGTAATTACTACTATTAATTGTATATCTTACACAATGTAAACCTCGACTAACGAAAAAGTACACATTCTTGTAAAAAATACATTTCTTACGATAACTTGGCGTTTTGATAGATTTTTGCTCGATAACGAAATGTAGAGAGCGGCATTTTGCATTCTTTTGCAGCTGCCGTTCCGGTAATTTCACCGTGTTTCCAGCGTTGGTAGACGGTGTGGAAATTAGGGGGCAATGGTTTTGGCACTCTTCCAAACCGCACACCTCTCGCTTTTGCAGCCGCGATACCTTCTGCTTGCCGCTGGCGGATATTAACACGTTCGTTTTCCGCAACAAAGGACAACACTTGTAATACGATATCGCTGAGGAAGGTTCCCATCAGATCCTTTCCACGCCGGGTGTCTAGCAGTGGCATATCCAAAACCATAATGTCGATGCCTTTATCTTTCGTAAGAATCCGCCATTGTGCTAATATTTCCTCATAATTGCGTCCCAGACGGTCTATACTCTTAATGCAGAGAAGATCGTCTTTTTTCATTTTCCGCAGCAGTTTTTTATATTGCAGCCGGTTGAAGTCCTTGCCGGACTGCTTATCCATATAAATGTTTTTCTCCGGTACGCCGACTTCGTGCAAGGCAATAGCTTGCCGGTCTTCATTCTGTTCTCTGGTCGAAACGCGGATATAGCCGTAAATAGCCATTTTGACATTGTTCACATCCTTTCACTTTCGATATAAACGGATATTTGCTATTTTGCAATGAGCGACTGCATCTTCTCATTGAATTTTTACGATTTTCTTCTATCTGCGCTGAAAACGATTACCGTCGAGCCAAATAACTCTGCACCGTAACATTATCGCGCCAATGCGCGAGGTGGAGCACGCTCGTGGCCCGCAGGGCCAGCCGGTCGAGAACCCACGGACGACCCTGCTTGATGGCCAAATCCTTGTTCTTGCCGCGCAGGACATATGGCTGATCGAAGAAGCTCCCATGATTTTTGTGCGTCCGCACCGGGAATTTCAACCCGCCATGCCGTTCAACTCTCGCCCCGAGAGACATCTTTTTTGTTCGCTGATATTTGAATCAGCGGGAAAGATGATAAACCTAAGTGGGCGAATTAGTTGGGAAACAAATGGGTTTAGAACAACCCTAGGTAGTATTTTCAGTAATGCAGATACACAGGATATGGAATATCAGCGACTACAGTGGATGAAATGCAGTGACGTTGTTTCTGACACATGTCGGAGATGTAAATCGCTACCAATCTGTGGCGGCGGCTGCCCACGTTCCAATGTCCATTTTTCACAGGATGGTATGTGTGAAGATAAAGCAGTAAATGTGGAAACTGTGCTAAAAAACTATGTGGTAACTATGTTGTAGCCATGCCAAAGTAAATTCACTGTTACGATGAGTTGTCGTGTGACACTTGAATCGTCGATATGGGTATAT
>ERZ773149.2908-NODE-2908-length-11315-cov-23.658171_pt1 | contig 11315 bp, 9 predicted proteins | sample MGYA00511081_ERZ773149 | MGnify/ENA primary metagenome ERZ773149 (study PRJEB29015, sample SAMEA2737846) | human gut metagenome | biome: human gut; feature: human-associated habitat; material: faeces | place: China | collected 2012 ...
CCCCGGAAGATCACGCTGTGCTGGAAAAGAAGGGCTTTCTGCTGGTGGACAGCGGAGCCACCTACATGGACGGCACCACCGACATCACCCGCACCTACCCGCTTGGCCCGCTGACCGAGGACGAAAAGCGCTTCTACACATGGACTCTGCAGAGCCACATCGACCTTGCCAAGGCCGTCTGGCTGGATTACTGCGAGTGTAAGATGATCGACACCATTGCCCGGGAACCGCTGTGGCGGCACCTCATCAACTACCGCTGCGGCACCGGTCACAGCGTCAGCTTTGTGGGCAACGTGCACGAAGGCCCCCACAGCCTGCGCGGCACCAACTCCGTGCTTATGCGCCCGGGTATGGTGATCACCGACGAGCCGGGCGTTTACGAGACCGACCTCGTGGGCATCCGCATCGAGAACGAGCTGGTGTGCGTGCACAAGGCCGATAACCAGTACGGTACCTTCCTTGGCTTTGAACCGCTGATGTTCGTGCCCATTGCCACCTCTCCCATCCTGCCCGGTGTGCTGGATAAGGACGAGATCGCATGGCTGAACGATTACCACCGTCAGGTGTTTGCAAAGCTGGCACCGCACCTGAACGACGAAGAGCGCAGCTGGCTGGCGGAGAAGTGTGCCGCCATCGGCTGCTGAGAAAGCGCAAAAAACACCCGGAGCTGTGCAGGAGCCAGAGCGGCTCTCGGCGGCAGCCGGGTGCTTTTTATAGGGTCACAGCTTGCAGCAGTGCGTCTGTGGGGTGTCCAGCGGCGGAAGAGTGAACTCGTTTTCGCCAAAGGGTGAACGCAGGATGGCGGCCCGGGTCTCCGGGTAGATGCCCAGTTCGGTATAGATGCTCTTGTACAGGCCCATCACCCGCCGCCGCAGCCGAAGGATATCGGCGGTGGTCACTCTGGAGTGGGAGACGCTCTGGCGGTTCTGCAGGTAGTAATAGCCGATGTCCGGGATGGAAACGGCGGTGCGCACATAGCGCAGATATTCGGTGTTGAACAGCTGATCCTCCGCAAACAATTCTTTGCGGAAATGGAGGCTGTGCTTCCGCAGGAGGTCACGGCGGTAGAGCTTGTTGCAGGGGCTGCCATAGTAGAAGGTGTTCGGCTTCTGGATCAGATGCTTTGCGTACTCCTGTCCGGTGTACACCCCGGCAGGCAGATAGCCATAGGCCCGGGTGCGGGGCGGATTGCGCTGGAGCACATGCTGCAGCGCCTTTTCCCATGGGCGGATGTGCTCCACATAGTTTTCCGGGTACACCATCCAGAAGGGCGCGATCACAAGATCGGCGGTGTGGGCCTCGGCGGCGGAGACCAGCTTTTCCGTAAAATCGGGGGCCAGCCAGTCGTCGCTGTCCACAAACTGGATGTATTTGCCGTGGGCCAGCGCAATGCCCTGATTGCGGGTGTCCGCTGCGCCGGTGTTGGTTTTATCCACCAGTGCAATGCGGTGGTCGCTGGCGGCAAGGGCGCGGCAGACGGCAAGGGTGTCGTCGGTGGAGCCATCGTTCAGCAGCAGGATCTCAATGCTTTTATAAGTCTGGGCGCAGATGCTTTTGACACAGCGGGCAATGCACCCGGCAGTGTTGTACATGGGCACGATGATGCTTACAAGGGGAAATTCCATAGGTTCTCCTTTTCTCAGATGCGGCTGTGGGTGCGGGCAAATGCGTCGGAAAGCTTCTGCACTGGGCCGTTGGGCAGAGGGCTTTCAAACAGGCTCAGATAGATGCCGTGCAGCCGCAGGCGGAATTTATCGTACACGCCCAGCTGGATGCACAGTTCCTTGTAGGTGTGGTACATCCGGCTGCGGTGGCGCAGCATGTCCGCCGCGCTCACCTGCGTATGGCATACGCTCTGCGGGTTCTGGATGTAGCAGTAGGCGGCTTCGTCGATGGCGGCAAACCGCTGTGCCACCTGCAGATACCGGGTGTTGAACAGCTGGTCCTCGGCGTATACCACATGCTCGAACCGGATGTGCGCCATCTGGATGAGATCCCGGCGGTAGAGCTTGTTCCAGAGCACGCCGTAGTAAAAGGCAGCGGCATTGCCGGTGAGCTGCCACAGGTAATCCACCTTGTTGTACACCCCGGCGGGCAGCAGGCTGTACTCCCGGGTGTCATAGCCGCCATCCTTGCGGGGCACCATCATCCGGTAGGGAGCCAGCACAAGGTCGGCATGGCTGCGCTGCATAGCAGCCACCAGGTTTGCGGTGCAGCCCGGCAGCAGGTGATCGTCGCTGTCCGCAAACTGGATGTATTCGCCGTGGGCAAGGGCAAGGCCGCAGCTGCGGGTGTCTGCTGCGCCGGTGTTGGGCTTGTCCACCACACGGATGCGGCTGTCGGCGGCAGCAAGCTTCCGGCAGACAGCAAGGGTGTCATCGGTGGAGCCGTCGTTCAGCAGAAGAATCTCAAGCTCCGGGTAGCTCTGGGATGTGATGCTCTCCACACAGCGGGAGATGAAGCCCGCCGCGTTATAGGCGGGCACAATAACGCTGACAAGCGGCTGCGGCATGGCGGGTCCCTCCGTTTTTTCTTTTTTCGATGCAGCAAAGTTTTATTTATCATACTCCAGCCCTGCGCAAAAATCAAGGCGGGCGGCTGGCGGAAAGGAGAATGTGAGATGGTATTTCACATTGCGGTATGCAGCCCGGACGCGGCCTTGCGCAGCGGGCTGGAACGCCAGTGCATGGAATATTTTGCCCGGCGGCAGGATGCGTGCATCGTGCAGCAGCTGCCGGATGCAGATGCGCTGCTGCGCCGGGACACCGAGGGAGAACGGTTTGACCTGTATCTCATCGAGCTGGGCGCTGTAGCGGCCCCGGCAGGGCTTTCGGCGGCTGCGGAGCTGCGCCGCCGGGGCCGCAGGGCTCCGCTGGCCTTTGCGGCCCGCACACCGGCCCACGCCTACAGCGCTTTCCGGGTGGATGCCATGCAGTATCTGCTTCTGCCGGTGCACCAGCAGGAGCTTTCGGCCCTGCTTGCCCGCGCCACCGAGCCAGAGTACGGCCCGGCAATGACCGTTGTCACCGCCGAAGGCCTGCGGGCGCTGGCCTATGCGCAGATCGAATATCTGGAGTGCACCCACCATGTGGTGCACTTCCATCTGCTCAGCGGCGAGGATGTGGTGTCCCTTTCGCTGCGGGTGTCCTTTGCCGAGGTAGCAAAGCCGCTGCTGGAAGACGGGCGTTTTTTGCAGCCGCACCGCTCCTATGTGGTCAATCTGGCGGCGGCACAGCTGCTGACGGCGGGCGAGCTGCAGATGTGCAGCGGTGCGCGCATCCCCATCCCGCGCGGACGGGAGGGTGCAGTGCGCGAAGCCTTCCGCAGCTGGATCGACCGGTAAAATGGCAAACAAAAAAGAGCCGCTTTCACGGCTCTTTTTTTCGTGCCCGGAGATCAGGCATCGGGTTCGGTTTTGTGTTTCTTTTCCTTGTCGGAAGCATCCAGAACACCAAAGCCCCAGTGGTTGGCCATGTCCATGATGATCTTCTGGGGAGAACCGGAGGGATAGGCGTTCTCGGAGAACGCGGTCAGGAATTTATACAGCTGCGGCTGCACCTGATCGTACAGGCCCAGCTTTGTGTACAGCTCCTTGTAATAGCGGAACACCTGCAGTTTGTTCTGCACGATGGAAGCCAGATTGATCTGGGTGTGGCAGATGCTCTGGGGGTTCTGCACATAGTGGTAGCCCGCTTTGGAAATGGATACGAAAACATTGGCGTACAAAATGTATTCCAGGTTGAAAACCAGGTCTTCGGCCCAGCGCACCTCGCTGGTGAACTGCAGATGATGGTCTGCCAGAATATCCCGGCGGTAGAGCTTGTTCCACAGCACGCTGTAGAAGAAGGATGCGGGCTTCTCCATCAGGCGCAGGGCAAAGGTATCGCGGTCGTAGATGCCCTCGGGCAGAAAGCCGTATTCACGGATATCATCGGGCTTTTTCTCGGCATCGATGCCAAGGTTCTCCTGCAGGTTTTCCAGTGCCTGCGTGGCCTTGGAAGAGTTGGCGGGAATCACCATCCAGTAAGGTGCAATGACCAGATCGGCGTTGTTCGCTTCGGCGGCAGTCACCAGCCGCTCGGTAAAATCAGGGTCGAGATAATCGTCGCTGTCCACAAACTGCACATACTTGCCCCTTGCAAGGGACATGCCGCAGTTGCGGGTCTCCGACACACCGGAATTGGATTTGTCCACCAGAACGATGCGGGGGTCCTTTTCACGGAATTGCTCACAGATGGAAAAGCTTTCGTCCCGGGACCCGTCGTTGACCAGAATGACCTCGATATCCTTCCATGTCTGGGCACAAATGCTCTCCAGACAGCGGGCAACACTATTCTGCACGTTGTACACAGGCACGATAATGCTGACGAGTGGGTTGTTCATGACGGAAGGTCTCCTCTTTACGGATATTATACCTTTATATTAAAAATCACAGAGTGTATTCTCACAAATGAGGACACTTCCCCCTTGGGGCAGTCCTATTTATAATATCATACTCTTCTTGCGCACAAAATGCAAGAGCAAAGAAGGATCAGATAAAGAAAAGAACCGCACGCTGCGGCCCTTTTTTCTTACACACGTGTCCAGTCTAGCATATCCCACCGGGGCACGAACTGGCTGCAGATGCGGCGCATCTCCGGCTCGTCGGCGGCAGAGGTGCGGTCTGCGATGCCAATGACGTAATACCCGGCCTTGTGGGCGGTGGCGGCGGCGTATACGGCATCCTCGCACACGGCGCAGGCGGCGGGGTCTGCACCGCCCAGACGGCTCATGCACTCAAAGAACACCTCCGGGTGGCTTTTGTGCAGCACGCCCTGCGCTTCCACGATGAAGGAGAAATACTGCGCGATGCCAAGCCGGGTAAGCACGGTGCGGCACTGTTCGGCCCAGGTGTTGGAGCAGATGCACATGCGTGCGCCCTCGGCCTGCAGCTTTGCCAGCATCGTGCGCACGCCGGGTTTCAGCTCCACGGTCTCGTACAATTCGGCGATCACCTCGCGCATCACGGAAAAATAGCTTTCCTCGGTCAGCGGCAGGCCGTACTCCCGGATCAGGTACTGTGCGCCCTCCTGCATTCCCATGTTCAGCAGTGTGGCGCGCAGATCCCCCCGCGGGGTGCGGCCATAGCGGCGCAGCAGTGCGTCGGGGGCACCCTCCCACACCACGGTCATGCTGTCGGTCAGGGTGCCGTCCATATCAAAGATCCATTGCTTGCAGTGCATGAGAATGCCTCCTTTTGAAATCCTGACAAGTATACCATGTTTCTTTGCCGGGAGAAAGGCATCAATTTACAAAAAACGGAAGAAATTTCTCTGGAAATATGCTATAATCTGAACAAAACCGGAAACGATCAAAGGAGGCGGATGCAATGGATGATCGCAGAGCGCCGTGCAAAGCTCTGGTGCTGGCGGGCGGCGGAGCCAGGGGCAGCTATCAGGTGGGTGTGTGGCGCGCGCTGATGGAGCTGGACTGGCACCCGCAGATCATTACCGGCACCAGCGTTGGCAGCCTGAACGGTGCCATGTTCGTGCTGGACCAGTACGAGACGGCCCGCGATATGTGGCTGGCCATCCGCAGCAAGGATGTGATGGAGCTGCCGGAGGAGGATGCCGACCTTTCGGCCCTGCACCAGTTCCTGCGCAGCGTGGTGAAAGCCGGCGGCATGGATGTGACCCCGCTGGAAGAGATCGTGGAGCGGGTGCTGGACGAGGATGCCCTGCGCGCGGCTCCCATCCGCTTCGGTCTTGTCACGGTGGAGCAGCGGGGCTTAAAGCCCCGGGAGCTGACGCTGGACGAGATCCCGGCAGGAAAGGTCAAGGACTACCTGATGGCCTCCGCTGCCTGCTTCCCGGCGCTGCGTGCGCGGGAGATCGACGGGGTCAAGTTTCTGGATGGCGGCTACAGCGACAACATGCCCACCGGTCTTGCCAAACGCATGGGCGCGGATGAACTGGTGTGCGTCGATCTGGAAGGCGTGGGCATCACCCGCCCCAACCTCACCGGCCTGCCCACCGTGATGGTGCGCAGCTACTGGGAGCTGGGCGATATCCTGCACTTTGACCCCGACACCGCCCGCCGCAACATTGAGCTGGGCTACTATGATACCCGCCGCGCTATGGGATATCTGCGGGGGTGTGCCTATGCTGTCTCCTGTGATGCCCAGAGCTGCGCGGACGCTGCTGCGTTCCACGCAAAATTTGAGCGGGTGCAAAAGGCCGTGCGGGAGAAATACCCGGTCACCCTGACGGCGGATGCGGCCCTGCTGCTGGCCAAGATGAAGGATGCCGACCTTGCCCCGCTGGAAGCCGCCGCGGAAGATGCCGGTGTGGACCCGGCCCATTACTACACCACCCATACTTTGTGCGATGCATTCCTTGCAAAGTGCGATCAGGCACGGATGCAGAGCTTTGCACCGCTGTTTGAGGGCAGTGCCGATGCGGCGCGGGCCGCACTGGCCGCGCTGCTGCCCAATACCTTTTTGCAGGCGCTGGTCTGGCGCACCCTGACCACGCCGGAAGCCGAGCTTTTGCCGGAGGTGACCGAACATGAAAGTGTATAAAGGTTCCTGCGCTTCTCCCGGCCTTGTGCTGGGGCAGGTGAGCCGTCTGGAGCACCATGTGGAGACCACGACCGTGGGCCCCTTTAAACCGTCCCGGGAGCTGCAGCTGCTCACCGATGCCATCCGCACCGCACAGGACGAGCTGGAATCCATGGCAGACCGTGCCGCACCCAGCGAACAGGCCATCTTCCAGTTCCAGAGCATGATGCTGGACGACGAGGGCATGATGAACGAGGTGCGCTTCTGCATCAATGCAGGCATCGGCGCGGCAGCGGCCATGAATCAGGTGGGCCAGCGCTACGCCGACCAGCTGGCCAACATGAAGGATAACCCTTACATGCAGCTGCGCAGCGTGGATATCCTCGACGCAAGCCGCCGGGTCATCAACATCATCACCAACCGCCCCCGCATGTGGCTGGCGCTGGACCACCCGGTGATCCTTGCGGCAGAGCGGCTGATGCCCACCGACCTGTTCAGCGTGCCTTCCGGCATGATTTTAGGCATCATCACGGCAGAGGGCAGCGGCCAGAGCCACGCGGCCATCATTGCCCGGGCAATGAATATCCCGGGCATCGTGCAGGTGGGCCGGGATTTTCTGGACGACTGCGACGGCCGCACCGTGATTCTGGACGCCACCGGGGGCCAGTGCACGCTGGACCCGGACGCTGCCGCCCGCCAGCAGGCCGAGACCCGCATCTGCGAGCTGCAGCGGGAGAACGAAGAGATGGGGCAGCTGCATGCTCTGCCCAACAGGACAAAGGACGGCCAGCCCTTTGAGCTGCTGGCCAACTGCTTTGGGCCGGAGGACATCGACACGGCCATGCAGTCCGGCGCACAGGGCGTGGGCCTGCTGCGCACCGGCTACATGATGCTGCCGGGCCGCATCCTCGATGAGCAGGAACAGTATTTCTTCTACTGCTCCTGTCTTGCTGCCGCCAAGGGCTGCCCGGTAACGGTGCGCACCTTCGACTTTGGCTCAGACCGCACCATTTCCGACGCCTATCAGGGCCTGCAGTCTTCCAAGCTTGGCCTGCGGGGCATCCGCAACAGTCTGCGCCAGCCCCACCAGTTCGAGACGCAGCTCTGTGCGCTGCTGCGCGCCGCGGCCCGCGGCCCGCTGCGGGTGATGTTCCCCATGGTGACGAATGTGGAGGACTGGGACGCAGCCATGCGTGTGGTGGAGCGCTGCCGCGAGCACCTGCGGGAGCGCGGCGTGGCGTTCAACGAAGATACAAAGTTCGGCGTGATGCTCAGCGTACCCGCTGCCTGCCTGACCGCTGAGGAATTTGTAGAGCACGGGGTCGATTTTCTTGTGGTCGGCACCAACGACCTGACCCAGTACACCCACGCGGCAGACCGTGAGCTTGCCAGCGCCGAGCACTACTACCGCCCGGCCAGCAGCGCCATGAAAAAGCTTATCACTATGGTGCTGGATGCCGCAAAGGTGCGCAATGTGCCGGTGACCATCTGCGGCCTTGCGGTGGGCAACCCGGCCAACACGGTGCAGTATCTGCAGCTGGGCCTGCGCAGCTTCTCGGTGAGCCCGCAGAACCTTTTGAATGTGAAGAAAGCCCTGCTGGAGCTCTGACGCTCCAAACCATTTTTGACACAGCAGCCCGGAACGATCTGTGGGTCGTTCCGGGCTGTTTTTTCTGCGGCTGCAAAAGTATTTTCTCTTCCGTTTTTGTGCAGAACACACCAAAAAACATGGGGGGGGGGTACAAAAGCTTCGTACAGGATGAAGATTGCACTTTGTTGTGGGAATGTTATACTTTAGGTGTGTGAACTGTGCGGGCGGGCGAAAAAACAGCCTGCCTTCATGAAAAAAGCGAAACATGAGAGGAGTCATAGCATGAAAAAATTTGGCACACGGCTCATCAGCGCGGTACTTGCAGGCTGCATGATGGCTTCTGTCCTTCCGGCAAGTGCATTTGCCGCTGGGGGGACAGGCTCTGAAACCGGCGTGAGTGTGCAGGCAAGCGAGAATCAGGGAAGAATATTGAAAGACGGCGAGGAGATTACTAAATCGGGAACCTATAGCATGAGCGGTCCCTATACACAGACGGTTACCATAAACGTGCCGGATGGAAATGTGGTCATCAATATTACTGGGCCGGTAGAAAATTCTAACCTCGGACCTACCGACAATGCTCTGCTAATCAGCAATGGCACGGTCACAATCAATAATCTGCAGAACAATGAGTTCTCTGTTACCAGCGGAAGGTGCATCCGTGTGCATGTGGATGTGGAACACGGAGCGAAAGCAACAGTAACTATGAACGGCGGTATATATAAGTCCAGCGGACATGAAACTCTATTCAATTTTTATGGGACAGTATATCTGCACGATGTAACATCGTTCTCTGAATTTGATAATGCGCTTAACAACTGGGGAACGGCATATGTTTACGGTGGAAAATACGAAAGCAAGAGCCCGGGGGCTCCGACAGTGTACAATCGTACTGGTACTTCAAGAATCGAATTGAACGATGACGTAGAAGTAAGCAATGAGAGTGGTTGTCCTGTAACGAACATTGGTACAGCCGATATCAACGGAGGCCGCTACACTTCCCAAAGCACCTCCTTGTGCATAAATACAACAGCAAATAGTACTACAAACATTCATGGTGGTACTTTTGAGGGTAAGGGAACGGTGATTTGTAATCGTGGCAAAATGACGATTGATGAAACCAAGGGTAAAACAGAAATTCGTGTTGCCGGAAATCAAACCGACCTTCCAAGGTCGGGTGTACGAACGGAGGCGAATGCTATTACCGACATCCATAGTGCTACGATTGAAAATGCACAGTATGGCATCTGGAATAAAGAGAATGCATCAAGTGTCACCCTAAAAGATGCGGCTTTCAAGGATAACGAGAACGATGTTTATCTGGAAGCAGGACAATACATTACCATCGAAGATACCTTTACCGACACTGCGACCGTAAAGGTGGCAGACAGCCCCATTGCCACCCCGCGCCAGATCACCACGGCGGATGCGACCGGGCAGGAAAAGCTGAACCTTGTCAGCAACGATAAGGATGCAGAGGGCAAGACCTATTTTGTGGCCTGCGATGCGGTCAACAACTACCGCTACCTGACCCCGCGCACCGGCTACACGGTGGATGCCGAGAATGCCAAAGCGACTGTGGACGGCACGACCGTGCTGGATAAGGTCACGCAGGTGCCGGTGGGCACCCCGGTCACCCTGACCGCAGACCCAGCCCCCGATGGACAGAAGTTCGCAGTCTGGTTCGTGAAGGTGAACGGCGTTGTACAGAATGACCTGCGTGACCTTCTGACCTTCCCCAATGAGGAGGACCAGACCAAGGCGATCCTTAAAATGCCCGAAGGCAACGTGACGGTCAAAGCTATGTACGAAGTCGTGGACCCCGTGAAGCCTGTGGACCCGGTAGACCCGGTGGACCCGGTAGACCCGGTGGACCCGGTAGACCCGGTGGACCCCGTCCTGCCCGGTGTCATCATCGGCGGCGCTGTAATCCTGGGTGCCTATGAGACCGGCACCGGCATCTACCGTCTGATGAACATGCAGGGCCTCCCCCTGCCGTCTGACCGCATCGAGCTGGCAGAGCTGGTCTGGGAGCGTGCAGACAAGCCGGAGCCGCAGAACATGACCGATGAGAACCTGTATGCGGACATTGACGCCGATGACACCGATGCCCAGAAGGCTGCACACTGGATGGTGGAGCAGGAGCTGATGAAGTTCGACGAGGACAACAACAAGTTCCATCCGTGCTTCCCGGTCAGCAAGCTGCGCGTCTGCCTTACCTGGCAGAATGCAAAGGACAAGGGCCTCATTGACTGATCTGCCCTGCGTCTGCACAGCGGAACAATAAAAAAACAAGGGGCCGCTCCTTTCCGGGAGCGGCCCCTTGTTGCTGTCCGGAAGGCCCGCAGGCGCTGCCGGGCAGCACAAAGCATTATTCCAGATTCCCCGTCAGGGTCATGACCGAAGCAAGCACCGCCAGCGGGGCGGTCTCGCACCGCAGGATACGGGGGCCAAGGCCCACCGTTCTGGCACCGGCCTTTGCAGCCATCTCGGCTTCCTCGGCGGCAAAGCCGCCCTCGGCACCAGTCACGATGGCGATTTTCAGTTTTTCACCATCGGCGGGCTTTGCTGCGGCCAGCAGGTCGCGCAGGGGCGCGCCGCCGCACTCGTAGCAGAACAGCACAAGGTCGTACTGTGCAAAGGTGCGGCACACGGCACCAAAGTTTGCCAGCGGCAGGGCCACATCCGGCAGAACACCGCGGCCGCACTGCTTGGCGGCTTCCACCGCAATGCGGTTGTAGCGCTCGTTCTTCTGCTCTTCTTTTTTGGGCGCGGCCACGCAATACCGGCTGAAGAAGGGCACGATGTGGGCTGCGCCCAGCTCCACGCCGTGCTTGATGATCTGCTCCAGCTTGTCCTGCTTGGGGTAGCCGGCCAGCAGAGTGACCTCCACGCTGGGTTCGGCGGCGCTGGGATAGCCCGGCTCCACCCGGAACTCCACACACTCATCGCCAAAGCCGGTGATGGTGGCGGTGTATTCCACGGCGTTGCCGTCGCATAGAATGACAGTATCGCCCAGCCTTGCGCGCATCACGCGGGCAAGATGGTGGGCATCGGCCCCGCGCAGGGTGGCGGTGCCGTCAGAGATCTCGGTGGTAAAATAACGGTGCGGCATAAAATCTCCTTACGCTTTCTTGCAGACGATGCACTCCCAGCCGCGCTTCTCCTTCACTTCCACAACGGCAA
>ERZ773149.2912-NODE-2912-length-11310-cov-10.609240_pt1 | contig 11310 bp, 10 predicted proteins | sample MGYA00511081_ERZ773149 | MGnify/ENA primary metagenome ERZ773149 (study PRJEB29015, sample SAMEA2737846) | human gut metagenome | biome: human gut; feature: human-associated habitat; material: faeces | place: China | collected 2012 ...
GCCGCGAGAACGTGGAAAGCTACGTCAAGCGTCTGGAAAATCTGGAGGAGATCTCCTCCAGCTTCGAGGGCGTGGAGCAGGCCTTTGCCGTACAGGCAGGCCGCGAGGTGCGCATTCTGGTCAAGCCCGACGTCATCAGCGACGATCAGGTCATCCTGCTGGCACGCGCTATCGCCAAAAAGATCGAGGATACGCTGGATTACCCCGGCCAGATCAAGGTCAACGTCATCCGCGAGAGCCGCGCTGTCGAGTACGCAAAATAAAAACCGGACAAGGCCGCTGCCGTTTGCAGGCAGCGGCCTTGTTTTTTGCCCGGAAGCATGATATCATGAACAAAAAGGCCCTGCCGGTCTGGGGCGGCGGGAACGGATGCAGCGTGAAAGGAGCCGATCAAGATGAAACACTGGAAAAATCTGCTTGTCTGCCTGCTGGCTGGGGTGCTGGCGCTTGGTGTGCTTACGGCCTGCAGCGGGCTGGGGAGCGTGAACGCCGGCACGGACGCTGAAAAAGCCGCTGAGCTGGCGCGGCAGCTGGGCGTTGCCTATGCGCCGGAGCTGGATAGCACGGCCAAAGCGGTGGCAGAATGGTTTGTACAGGAACCGGACAGCCTGCGGGTCAGCGGCCTGGATCTGGTGTACACCGTGGCGCTGGATGCGGACGGCAACATGGGCTATACGGATGATCTGAACAAGTTCCTATACTGGTCCGGGTGCGATGGTGTCCCGGAGGATGTAACGGTGGCGCTCCCGCTGGACAGCACGGCCATGACGGCCTGGCTGTATGCGCCGCAGGCCGACAGCGCGGCGGCAGAGCTGCTGAAGGACGCGGCCGGTCACAGCGAAATGGGCGCGGCCTTCATCGACTACAACGGCACCGCCTATGTCGTGGCAGTGTTCCGGTAAGCACAGGCGATCAAAGGGACGTTCCGTGGAACGTCCCTTTTTTGGAAGCGGCATCTCTACCGTCAATGCTCTGCGTTGCCTGACGTTTGAAAGGAGTGAACATATCCATGACTGAAAAGCAGGAAAATGACGTTTTCTATGTTTGCAGTCTGATCGAGTACATTGCCCGTAAGACGAAAAATCATCGGCAGGATGTGATCGCTTGCTTTTCCAAAGCCGATATCGAGCGACAGCTCCGGCTTGCCGAAGTCAACCACTGCCTTTCCTTTGAGCAGGTTTCGGATGAACTGATCGAGGACTTCCAGATTGCAGAGGGAACATTCGACACGGTTTCGGAATGCCGCTATACGGTTCCTTCGACTACTTCCATCGGAATGCTGTATCAGGGCTTGGTACTGTCTACTATGAAAAACGACGATGCCGCACAAGGCATTCTGGATATTTTTTCCTCTTTTATCACGGATGAGATCTCTGACTTCAATTCCAACGTTTACTATACCAATCCCGACTACCTCCGCTGCTCCTATCTGGAGGGCAGGATGCTTGCCTGAATATGGTTTTTGCACCGATTGCCAATAAGCAGTCAGCATACAAAAAAGAAGCACGAAGGCCGAAACCTTCGTGCTTCTTTTTTGTATGGGCCAGCCAGGACTTGAACCCGGGACCAAGCGGTTATGAGCCGCCAGCTCTGACCAACTGAGCTACTAGCCCCCATTGCCCGGTTTGCCGGGCGCACAAGTAAGTATAACAAAAAACGCGCGAAATGAAAAGCGTTTCGGGCAAAATTATTTTGTGCGGTGGGCTTCCAGCTTCTGCTGCATGAACTTGTCCAGCATTTCCTGCGGAAAAAGCGGCTCCTTGTAGCCAAAGGCCTCCCGGATGAAGATCAGGGTGGCAATGGTCTGCCGCCCGGGGTCAAGCCGGAGGGTATACAGGGTGTCCAGCGGCTGCTGGGTTGGCTGGTGCAGGGTCAGATGGAGCAGGAAACCACCATCGTTTTCCCGGCGGCACTCGTAGGCGAACTCGTCGTCCGGGCTGTGCTGGTCCAGCCGGTCGAAGCAGTCGTCCAGCGGCAGGTCGGTGCGGAATTCGGAAAGGCCGCTGGGGCCATACTGGCTGCGGCGGGCGTTTTCCCGCCGGGTGAGCAGAAAAACGATGCAGCCCAGGGCGGCCGCCAGCAGGATGAGTGAGAATACAACGTTCATGGGTCCCTCCGCAGATTTTGAATCATGTTTTCCTTATTGTAACACAACCTGCGGGAAATTGTGTTATAATATTTGAAACAATCCAAATTTTTGCTGGAGGACTTCCCCTATGAAGCTCAAATTCACCCATAAGACCTGGTATTTCTTCCTGCTGTGCGCGGCAGCGGCATCCATGCTCAACGGCTTTGCCGTGCTGGGCGGCATGGATTTTTCTTTTCTGGAGATGGTCGCGTTCTGCATCACCGGCATCACCATCCTGTTTCTGGCCGCTGAAAAGGGCTCTGACCCCAAGGACAAGCGCAGCTATTTCCTGATCTTTGTCCTGCTCATGCTCAGCTATGTGCTGAGCGGCTGGGCAGCCTACTTATTCTCCGCACTGGTCTGGCCCGCCCTGCTGGCACTGGAGTACCAGAAGGGCAGGCCCATCCAGCGCCAGCTGCAGCTGGTGGGTGCCGCTGAGGCGTTCCACCTGCTCTTTGTCCTGCTCACGGTCTACGGCGGCATGGCAGGCCTGAGCTTCTGGGCCAATCTGCTCTGGGTGCTGCTGGCCTGCGCCCGGGGCTGGGCGGCACTGAGCCTGTACAAGATGCAGGAGGAAGACGCATGACCCAGCGGCGGCGGAACCGGCACCGCAAGCGCCGGGTTGGCCGCCGCGCCTTCCTGATCGGGCTGGGCGGGTCTGTATCTGCCGCCCTGACGTATTATCTGCTGCGTTCTATCCCGGCAGGAAACAACGCGGAGCCTGTGCCATCACCACAGGCTGCCCCCAACCCTGCCCTGCCCAGCGGCGAGTGGCGGGCGGTGTGGGTGAGCTATCTCGAATTTACAGAGATGGACTTTTCCTCAGAAGCCGCGTTCCGGGCCAATGCCGCCGCGCTGATGGACAACTGCCTGTCCCTTGGGCTGAACACCGTCATTGCGCAGGTGCGCCCCTTTGGGGATGCGCTTTACCGGAGCAGCCTCTTCCCGTGGAGCCACCTGTGCACCGGCGTGCAGGGGCAGGACCCGGGCTTTGACCCGCTGGACGTGCTGCTGACCGAGGCCCACGCCCGGGGGCTTTCGCTGGAGGCCTGGGTCAACCCCTACCGGCTCAGGAGCTCGACTTCCATGCCCCCTGCTATTGCAGAGAACAGCCTGCTGAACACCCACCCGGAGTGGGTCTGCACCGTGAACGAGGGGGCCTACCTGAACCCCGCCATTCCGGAGGCTGCCGACTATGTGGTGCAGGGCGTGGCAGAGCTGGTGCAGAACTACGCCGTGGACGGCATCCACTTTGACGACTACTTCTACCCCACCACCGATCCTTCCATTGACGCGGCGCAGTTTGCGGCCAGCGGGGAAGCTGACCTGACCACATGGCGGCGTGCCAACGTGACCCGGCTGGTCAAAGCCGCCCACGATGCCGTCAAGGCCGCCGACCCGACCCTGCGGTTCGGGGTCAGCCCCCAGGGCAACCCGGACAACGACCGGAACGAGCAGTACACCGATCTCTCCGTCTGGCTGACGGCCTCCGGTGCGGATGCCGTTGTGGATTACCTCTGCCCCCAGATCTACTGGGGCTATGGCTATACCCTCTCCTCCGGCAGCACCCGCTTTGCCTTTGAGAATATCACCGCCGAGTGGCTGGCCCTGCCCCGGGCCGAAAGCACGGCCCTCTATTTCGGGCTAGGAGCCTACCGGGTCGGTGTGGGAGACGGCGGAGCCAACGCCGACAGCGTCAGTCAGTGGTGCACCGGCAGTGCGCTGGCCCGGCAGGTGACCGACCTGCGCAGCACCGGGGCCGGGGGCTGGGCGCTCTACCGCTATGGCTCCCTGTTCCGTTCCGATGAAAGCGGCCTTGCAGCCGCCGAACGTGCCGCTCTGACGGCATTGGACGGCTAAGACACAGAAAATCCCTTGTAAGCAGGAAAAAAATGCGGTATACTATGGTATCATGCAAAAATATCGCATTTTTCACCTGCTGTTTTTGAGGATAGAAAAACATGAGTAAAACAAAACGAATCCTTGCCTTTGTGCTGGCAGCTGTGCTGGCCGTTGTCGTCCTGAGCGGCTGCAAGAGCATTGCCCAAAAGGTGTTCGGGTCTTCCAACGAGGTGCAGGAGGATGACACCACCCAGTGGGCCGTGCTCAGCTCTGACCCACTGGTGATCGATGGCATTGCCGACACCACGGCCAAATATGCCACAGCCCGGGCCAACGGGGCGCTGAACATCGTGTTCAACGGCATCTGGAGCCGCCAGACCGAATACTTCACCGTGCCCAGCGGCCTGCTGAGCATTTACGGCTGCGGCACCACCGACGGCGGTGCCCAGAAGTTCAAGGTCTCCCTCTGGAAAAAGGTGGACGGCGGCGCGCAGTATGTGGACAACACCACCTTCTATTTCACCGCCGACGGCCAGAACTACCACTGCGACATCGACAACCTTGATCCCAACGCAAGCTACCGCGTTACCATTTCCTACGATTCCAGCCGTTACTACCTCTACGGTCTGATGAAAGTGGAGGGCATCGGCTAAGATGAACACACAAACGAAACACTCTCTCATGCTGATGCTCTGCGCCTTTATCTGGGGCACGGCGTTCGTGGCCCAGAGCGCAGGCTCCGGCATGGGGGCTTATTCTTTTTTGGCCGGGCGCAGCTGGCTGGCGGTGCTGGTGCTGCTGCCCACCGTCCGCGCCTTTGATGCCCTCCACCGCAGGCACGGCGCAGCCTGTGGCTGGCCCAAAGCCCCTGCCGACCGCAGACTGCTGCTGACGGCGGGGCTTTGCTGCGGCACTTTGCTGTTTGCGGCCTCCGCTGCCCAGCAGATCGGCATCACGCTCAACCCTTCCACGGCCAAGGCCGGTTTCCTGACCGCCATGTATGTGGTGCTGGTGCCGGTGTTCGGGCTGTTTCTGGGGCGGCGGGGCAGTGCCCGGCTCTGGCTGAGTATGGTCATCGCCGTGGGCGGGCTCTACCTGCTCTGCATGAAAAACGGCTTTGGCGGCATTGAGGCCAGCGATTGGATCCTGCTTTCCTGCGCCGTGCTGTTCAGCTTTCAGATCATGACGGTGGACCACTTTGCCCCGCAGGTGGACGGTGTCCGCCTGAGCCTGCTACAGTTCTTTGTGGTGGCCGTAGAGAGCACCGCTGCCGCCTTGCTGTTCGAGAATCCCACCCTGGCCGAGTTCGGGGCCAACTGGCTCCCGCTGGCCTACTGCGGCGTGATGTCCAGCGGCGTGGCCTACACCCTGCAGATCCTGGGCCAGCGGGACGTAAACCCCGCCATTGCAAGCCTCATCATGTGTCTGGAGAGCGTGTTCAGCGCGCTGGGCGGCTGGCTGCTGCTCCACCAGAGCCTTTCTGTGCGGGAGGTCTTTGGCTGCACCCTCATCTTTGCAGCGGTGGTCCTGGCCCAGCTGCCCGTGGAGGACTGGCTGAAATGCCGCAGCGCAAGCCGGAAGTGACCCGGCGCACCGCCGCTGGCATCCCCTATGAGCTGACCCGCAAAAAGGTCAAGCGGCTCAACCTGCACATCCGGCGGGACGGCACCGTGGCCGTGAGCATCCCGTGGTCCTACACGGTGGGCTTTGCCGATGCCTTTGTGACAGAGCAGGCCCAGTGGATCCGGGAGGCGGTCTCCCGCCAGCTGCGGCGGAACGCCCGGAATGACCAACCCCTGCCCTCCCCGGCCGAGGCGCTGGCCTGTTTTACCGCCATGAGCGACAAGGTCTACCCTGCCTTTGCCGGGGTTCTGGGCGGGCAGAAGCCCACCATCAGGGTGCGGGACATGACCAGCAGGTGGGGCGTGTGCTACATGAAACGGCGGCAGATCACCTTTGCATTGCAGCTCTACAATATGCCGCCCGCCGCACAGATCTATGTGGTGGTGCACGAGTACTGCCACTTCCTGCAGCCCAACCACAGCCCGGCCTTCTGGGCCGTGGTGGAAAAGCTGCTGCCGGACTGGAAAGAACGGCGGGCTTTATTGAAATAAACCTTGTGATAAAAATCAACAGGAGGGGTTCGACCCTTGGAAAGTGAAAAAAAAACCTCCGGCGGCGACAAATATTCAAAGCTGGCCGGAAACACCATTATCTTTGCCATTTCGAGCTTTTCGTCCAAGTTGCTGACCCTTTTGGTGCAGCCGTTCCTGACCTACGCCATGGCCGAGATCGCCGATCTGGGGCTGGCGAAGATCCTGAGCCAATATGCAAACCTGCTCATCCCCTTTGTCTCGATGGGCATGTCCAACGCCATCATCCGCTTTGGCCTGGACAAGGGCAACAGCGAAAAGCAGGTGTTCACCAACGGCCTGCTGACCATTCTGGGGGGCTTCGGCATCCTGATCCTCTGCTGGCCTGTGGCGCAGTTCCTGCCCGATATGGCGCAGTACGGTCTTCTCATCTACATCTACGTCCTGATGAGCTGCCTGCGCACCCTCTGCACCCAGTTCGTGCGCAGCCGCCAGTGGAACAAGCTGGTGGCCGTGGACGGCATCCTGTGCACCTTTGCCACCCTGATGTTCTATGTGCTCTACCTTGTGGGCTTCCACTGGGGTGCCAACGGCTACCTGCTGGCCATCATCAGCGGCGACCTGGTCAGCGTGCTCTTCCTCTGCATCACCGGCAGGCTGTGGAACTATGTGGAGCTCAAGGGCCTGAACCGGGATCTCTGGCAGCAGATGCTCCGCTTTTCCCTGCCCATGATCCCCGCCCAGATCAGCTTCTGGGTCATCAACGCATCGGACCTGTTCTTCGTGCGCGAAATGTGCGGCGGGCTGGACGGCCACAGCGGTGACGCCTGGAGCGGCCTGCTTTCCACCGGCTACTTCCTGCCCACCATCCTGACTACGCTGGGTCTGATCTTCTACGATGCCTGGCAGCTCTCCGCCGTGACCGAGGAGGAGGGCCGCGCCCGGTTCTTTACCAAGATCTTCCGCACCTATTCCTCGGTGCTGTTCTGCTGTGCAGCGGGCATCATCTGGCTCTGCCGTCCGGTCATGCACGTGATGAAGGCCAACTACTACTACGCCTGGCACTTTGTGCCCTTCCTGACGCTGGCTTCCACCTGCAGCTGCTTCAACCAGTTCCTCAACAGTGCATACGTTGTCAACAAAAAGTCCACCCACAGCCTGTGGACCATGCTGGCCGGTGCCGTGAGCAACTGCATTATGAACTACTTCTTCATCAAGTGGTGGGGGCCCATCGGCGCAACGGTGGCTTCCTTCTTCGGTCTGGGCATCGTGTTCGTGCTGCGCGCGCTGGATGCCCACAACATGATCGGCATGTCCATCCACCCGGGCCGGGTGGCGGTGAACTTCGGCGTGCTGGCGGGCGAGGCCCTGCTCCTGCTGGCCGAGCCTCCGCTCTACGGCCTGTGGACAGGCCTCCTGACCGCCGCCATCATCCTGTTCAACTTTGCAGGTGTCTGGGCCATGGCCCGGATGCTCCTGCCCAAGCTCCTGGGCCGCCGGGGCAGGGCTCTGGTGAGCGCAGTAGACAACTGGATCAAAAAGTAAACCAAAAAACGACCCTCTCCGAGAATTGCAGCGCAATGCGGAGAGGGTCGTTTTCTCTTAATATTCCAACTTATACGCCAAAGAACTCCTTGGCAATATCGGCACTCTGCTTGGCATCCTTGGCGTACCAGTCGGCACCGATCTTTTTTGCATATTCGGGGGTCAGCACAGCGCCGCCCACCATGATCTTACAGTCCAGCTTGGCATCGTGCAGGGCCCGGATGGTCTCCTCCATGCTCTTGAGGGTGGTGGTCATCAGGGCGGAAAGCCCCACCAGATGCACATCCTTCTCCCGGACGGTATTCACGACCGTTTCCACCGGCACATCACGGCCCAGGTCGATGACCTCAAAGCCATAATTCTCCAGGATGACCCGGACGATGTTCTTGCCGATGTCGTGGACATCGCCCTTGACGGTGGCAATGACGATGCGTCCCTTGCTGGCGCTGCCCTCGCCCTTTTGGGCAATGGCGGTCTTGATCTCCTCAAAAGCCCCCTGCGCGGCGGTGGCCGCCTGCAGCAGCTGCGGCAGGAAGAGGGTGCCCTTTTCATACTTTGCGCCCACGATATCCAGCGCCGGAATGAGGGCTTCGTCCACCAGCTCCAGCGGCTCCTTTTCCTCCAGCAACGCCCGGGTGCGGGCAGCCGCCTCGCCCTTCAAGCCCTTTTCCACCGCCTTCATCAAAGGGGCATAGGGGCCGGCGGCCTCCGGCGTTTCGCCTGCTGCCGGGGCGGTCTGAGCATTCTGCACGGCCTGCACCAGTGCGGCAGAAGCGGGCACCCGGTTGGCATACCGCTCAATGTACTTCGTGCTCTGCCGGTCCCGGTTGGTCAGAACGTTGTAAGCGTAGACCGCCGCCATCATCTCCTCGCTGGAGGGGTTCATAATGGCAAGGTCAAGCCCGGCATACATGGCCATGGTGAGGAAGGTGGTGTTCAGGTAGGAGCGGCAGGGCAGGCCGAAGCTGATGTTGGACACGCCCAGAATGGTGCGCACCCCCAGCTCCTCCTTGCAGGCGTGAAGGGCCTGCACCGTGGCAAGCACATCCTCCTGCTGAGCACTGGCCGTCAGGGTCAGGCAGTCGATATAGATATCCTCCTGCGGGATGCCTGCCGCCAGTGCCGCGTCCCGGATGCGGCGGGCAATGGCCACGCGGTCCTCGGCTTTGGGCAGGATGCCCCGCTCGTCAATGGCAAGGCCGACCACCGCCGCGCCGTACTTTTTGCACAGGGGCAGGATGGTGTTCAGCTTTTCCTCCTCGCCGTTCACCGAGTTGACGATGGGCTTGCCGTTGTAGACCCGCAGGCCCCGTTCCAGCGCCTCGGCATGGGAGGAATCCAGCTGTAATGGCAGGCTGACCACGCTCTGCAGGGCCTTGACCACCTGTTCCATCAGGGCAGGCTCATCCACGCCGGGCGCACCCACGTTCACATCCAGGATCTGGGCCCCGGCCTCGGTCTGGCTCACGGCCTGTTCCAGCATATAGTTCATATCCCCTTCCCGCAGGGCCTGCTGGAACCGCTTTTTGCCGGTGGGATTGATGCGCTCACCCACCACCGTGATGCCGTCCACATCCACGCAGTCCATGGGGCTGCACACCACCGACTTCATGGGGTGGTCAGGGCGGCCCGGCCTGCAATCGGCAAACACGCCGTTCAGCAGCTGGATGAACTCCGGGGTGGTACCGCAGCAGCCGCCTGCAGCAAACAGGCCCAGCTCCCGGTAGGGCTTCATCTGCATGGCGTAGAGCTGTGGGGTGATATCGTAGCCCGAGCCATCGGCGCGGGGCAGGCCCGCGTTGGGCTTGACGAACACCGGGAAGCTGCCGGGCAGGGCTTCGGTCAGCCGCTTTGCCATGGGGAAGATCTCCTTGGGGCCAAGCGAGCAGTTGATCCCCACGGCATCGGCTCCCAGACCCCGGGCGGTGGCGGCAAAGCTCTCGACCGTGCAGCCGGTAAAGGTGCGGCCGCCTGCTTCAAAGCTCATGCTGGCCAGCACGGGCAGGTTGCTGTTCTCCTTGACGGCCAGCAGGGCGGCCTTCAGCTCATACAGATCGGTAAAGGTCTCCAGGAACACGAGGTCAGCCCCGGCGGCCACGCCCGCCCGGACGATGCGGCCATACTCTGCCACGGCATCCTCAAACGCAAGGGTGCCGTTGGGTTCCAGCAGCTCCCCCAGCGGGCCCACATCCAGCGCGGCCAGTGCACCGTAAGGGGCGCAGGCCCGCTTGCAGTTGGCAATACCCGCCGCAATGATTTCCTCCAGCGTGTACTCGCTGCCCGCCAGCTTGTGGGCGGAAGCGCCAAAAGTATTGGCATTGATGATGCGGCTGCCTGCGGCGGCATACCGGGCATGGATGCTCTCGATGAGCGCCGGGTCGGTGATGTTCAGCTCCTCGGGGCGGGCACCCAGTTTCAGGCCCGCAGCCTGCAGCATGGTGCCCATGCCGCCATCCAGCAGGATGGTATTGGGCCGGTCAAACAGTTCATTCGCTTGCACAGGTGATCCCCCTCTTTCTATATTCGCACCGGGTGCGGAGCACGCAGTGCCCGCACCCCGCCAGATGCCCCCGGACCGGGTGATCGCTGACCCCCAGAATGGCCGTGATGCTCTTGCGGGGGGTCATCAGGTTGTTTTCCGTGACACAGAGCCCGGCGCGGCGGGCGGTGTCCAGCGCTGCCGCCAACAGCGGCTGCACGGCAAGGGGCCAGTCCCCGTAGCCCGGGGAATAGCGCCCTGTCAGATACTTTCCCTGCCGGGCGGCCCACTGGCGCAGCTCAGCCTCAGCGGCCTCGGCAGCCTGTTCGGCCAGTGCGGAGCCCAGCGCATCCGATGCCACACCGGCGGCGATATCGCCCACACCGGCCCGGCGGATCTGGGCATCCACACCGGGGCCAAGCGTCACGGCCAGCAGCAGGGCGGCGGTGCAGCCTTCCAGATGCTTTGCCACATCTTCCCCCGCCAGGATCCCCGCCGCCGTCAGGCTGTCGGGGTCGGCCTCCAGCCAGACTGCCCGGGGCGTGGCTGCCGCCAGCAGCGGCACGGCGCATTTTTCCAGCAGTGCCTGGGTGGCTGCGTCTGCGCCGCCCCGGGCCCCGAAGTACCGCGCCGCCTGTGCAAGATCGATGCGCTCCGGCTTTTCCAGCCGCAGCGGCATACTTGGCCCAATGCTCATCTGCCCGCCCTCCTTTACAAGAATAAAGAATAGACTTAGTATACAGCACCGGGGGCCAGCCGTCAACGATTTCAAAATTTCCAACTTTTTTGCAATAAACCTATTGACAATCTGGGTAAATAGGGATATAATCCAGACAACAAATCCACCAGCCTAGTGGGAAATTGAAATCAAGTTTCCCGGGGGCGTAGAGGATTGGGAAAATCGTTGAAAGGAGGGCACAAAAATGACGCTGATCTGGAAAAACCTGCTCCACGCGAACTTCCGTTGTGGGCGAATGTACACCACCCGGGCAGAATATGGGACCGAGCGCTGTGCATTGCCCTCCGCAGACCGAATGTGTGTGCGAATGTGATGGCAAAGCTGCCAAAGCGCTAAACCCGAATTTTGCCCGGTGCACTGAAATGGTGTCAGTGACCGGGATTTTTTATGCGTCAGAATTATACTTTAAGTACAGATAGAGAGGTTAATTACTATGTCTAACTATAAATTTGAGACCCTGCAGCTTCACGTTGGCCAGGAGCAG
>ERZ773149.2915-NODE-2915-length-11305-cov-67.442578_pt1 | contig 11305 bp, 9 predicted proteins | sample MGYA00511081_ERZ773149 | MGnify/ENA primary metagenome ERZ773149 (study PRJEB29015, sample SAMEA2737846) | human gut metagenome | biome: human gut; feature: human-associated habitat; material: faeces | place: China | collected 2012 ...
GTAACTCCATCTTAAAGCATCAGTCTCAGATGGAAAGCGCACCGTTCCTGGGCAACGACGAACGTCTGTTCTGGCAAAGAAGTGAAGACCGCAACCGGGGTACCGCTGCTTTGTATGACCAACTTGGTTTGGCATGTTATGAAGCAATGGAGGCCTTCGTGGAATACGTACCCCTATAATTTAAGAAACAACCTAACCTAATTTTATACTAACCTTTAACCAAAAAACCGAAAATCCCCGACGGATGTGATATCCCTCGGGGATTATTTTTAGATTTCCATTTATTGCAAATGATATCCCATAGTCATCCTCACCACAGCTACCTGCTTCGAACAACACACCCCAAACTACATCTCATAATTCATTAATCCCATAGCCAAACAAAGCAAAATCCCCCAGACAAGGATCTTCGGGAAAAACCTCAGCCAAAGCCGCAGTAATAGTTCTTGCGTTATTCAGCGTATAAGATTTACTTCGGGTCAGCCCCAATCTGAAAGCCATCTCACTGACATGTGTATCCAAAGGGATAATCAACTCACATGGAGAGAAATTCCTCCAGATTCCAAAATCCACTTCCGAATCGCGACGGATCATCCAGCGCAGAAACATATTCAATTTCTTTTGCGGCGCCTTATCCGACACTCCAAACAAACGACAAAGACGTTGCATCGGAGTTCCATCCGTTTCGCAAAGAAGAGCATTCTCCATACTCTCATACCTATCATATATAGTATACAGCCAATGAAACAATTGTGCCATTCTATTTTTTGAAACCGTCCGATAGAACGACTCCTCACCACAGAAATCAGTTTTCCAGTTCCCGGACAACACATACTGCAAAGGCTGCCGGTCCATTATGGAATCCAGCCGTTCTGCCGCCTTCAGTATTTGAGGGCGGGCTCCGAAACTAAGAAAAGCAGTCAGAAAAGCACTGATTTCAATATCCGCTTTGAAATGATAGCGATGCGGGAACTGTACCGGATCAGAAAAAATAAAATCAGAGTTATGATACCGGTCAGCATATTTCCGCAAAAAATCAGCCACCGCCATCCGGCTCTCATGAGTTTGCCGTTCTGTAATATAAGACATGAATCGCTCTTGTTCGTTCTTTCGGGTCATAAATAAAACGTTTATGATTTGTACACAAAGGTATATTAAAATAAAATAGATTGCATTTTCAGAAATCAAATTCCATCCTTAATCCTCAACCTGCCTTTTCTATATTCTTTAGGTGAAATCCCCACATATTGCTTAAAATACTTTCCAAAGAAAGACTGCGTAGGGAAATTCAATTGGTCTGCAATCTCCTTGATACTCAGATCCGATCCTTCAAGCAACTGTTTTGCCTCGGTAATCACCATTTGCACAATCCATTGCAAAGCACTATTTCCCGACTTCTCTTTAATGATGGTGGAAAAATAACGTGGAGTAATATGCTGCATCCTCGCATAATAAGCAACATCACGCTCCTTTCTATACAAACGGAAAAGAGCCAGCATGAAATTCTGAAAAATCACATCCTTCTTGTTCTGCGGCAAAGGCTGCATGGGTTGGTTGGCAAAATACATATTCAATATCTCATAGCAAAAAGTCTGCCCCATTGACTTGATCAGTTCCAAAGTCAGGCGTTGTTGCTGCAAATTCACCTCTTGCACATCCTCCGCCTCTATCCTCTCCCGCAAATTATCCAACAGATACTCCAAATGAGCACGTTGCTTATCCGAAAGTGATATACAAGGATGCTTCCGCATAAAAAGCTGGTTTTCCACATTGATCACCCTATTGACGATAGGAATGATATAATCTAAATCCACTTCAACCATAACCCCTTCCGCATCCTCACTCTTATGAAGCAGATGCACCAAGGTAGAAGCCATGTAAATATACACATCACCGGGATTTATCTGAAAATGCTTATCTTCCAGTGAAACCTCCACATTTCCTTTCCGGCAAAAGAAAAGGCCACATTTATTAAATGTCGAAATAATCTGTCCGTCTTTAAAAGTATGCGGATCACTGCTTGAAAGCAATGTAAACTGAAAAGGCATTTGTCGTCTGAACATCAATCTATGTCTTTTATTAATTCACTGCAAAATAAATACAAATCGCAAACTTTTAAGCTATATATCCACAAGAAAATATACAAATCGGACAATTTATCATTCATATCAACCTTTTCTATCCTCTTGCTTCGAGATAACTTTGCACCAGAAAACTAATTGCACGAAAATCATAGTAGTATGAAACGAATTTATCTTATTCTAACAGGTATTTCCTTGATCTTACTAAGTTCCTGCGCACAACGTGCCCGGGAAGCCAAAGGTCATCAGACAGTAAAAATAGACACAGTTGTTTCTGCCGACAAACAAACGTTCCTGCAATTTCCGGGAAAGGTAAAAGCCGCACAAGATATCAGCCTTGCCTTCCGGGTAAGCGGAACCATCAGCAAAATACATGTCAAAGACGGCGCCCGTGTACAAGAAGGACAATTACTGGCCGAACTGGACCCCACCGACTATCAAGTACAACTGGATGCTACTGAAGCAGAATACCAGCAAATAAAAGCGGAAGCAGAAAGGGTCATGGCTCTTTACAAAGACAACGGAACCACCCCCAACGCCAATGACAAAGCCGTATACGGGCTCAAGCAAATCACCGCCAAGTACAAACACCATAAAGATCAGTTGGCTTACACCCAGCTCTATGCTCCTTTCAACGGGTATGTCCAGAAACGCCTGTTCGAAGCTCACGAAACCATCGGAGCCGGAATGCCCGTCATTGCCATGATCAGCGGCGGAACCCCCGAAGTGGAAATAAATCTGCCTGCGGCCGAATATATCCGCCGGGAGCAGTTCGACAATTATCACTGCACATTTGATATCTATCCGGGCGAAACCTACCCGCTGAAACTAATCAGTGTCACCCCGAAAGCCAACGCAAACCAACTATACACCATGCGCCTGCAAGTAGTACCCGGCACACGGGCTATCCCTTCTCCCGGCATGAACACCATGGTAACCATCCTTTGCCGTACAGAGCAGGAGAATACTCTTTCTGTCCCTACCGGCGCCATCCTGCAAAAAGAAGGCAAAGCGTATGTGTTCGTCTTTCATCCATCCAGCAATACCGTACACAGACAGGAAGTATCCATACTGCGTTTGTTGAACAACGGACACAGTCTCATCACTTCCAGACAACTGCAACCGGGAGAGCAGATTGTATCCTCGGGCGTACACCACATTGAGGATGGAGAAATTGTAAAACCTTTGTCACCGGTCACTAACACAAATATAGGAGGATTATTATAATGGACATCAGTAAATGGGCATTCCGGAACAGGAATCTGATTTATTTCCTGATAGCGGTTCTGCTACTCGGCGGAGCCTACTCCTGCTATCAGATGAGCAAATTGGAAGACCCCGAAATAAAAGTGAAGCTTGCCATGGTGGTCACCACCTATCCGGGTGCTTCCGCGCACCAGGTAGAACTGGAAGTAACGGATGTGCTTGAAAAGAACATCCGCACCATGGGCAACATTGACAATATAGAAAGTTATTCATACAACGACCTGTCCCTGATACAGATAGAACTGCTGAGCACCGTGCCGGACGATGACGTGGAACAATGCTGGGACATGCTGCGCCGCAAAGTAAGCGACGCCCGCGCCCTGTTGCCCGAAGGAGCCACCACCCCGATAGTCAAAGATGACTTCGGAAATGTATATGGCATGTTCTATGCCCTGACAGGTGACGGACTGTCCGACCGTGAACTGTCCGACTATGCCGAACTGGTAAAACGGGAAGTGAACGAACTGGAAGGGGTAGACCGTGTGGAACTCTACGGCAAACGTTCCGAATGCATCAATATCTCCCTGTTGCAAGACCGTATGGCAAACCTCGGTGTTAAACCTGCAGAAGTACTGGCAACCTTGAACGGCCAGAACAAAACCACCTATACAGGATATTATGAAAATGGTGAAAACCGTATCCGCGTCACAGTAAACGACAAATTCAAAACCGTAGAAGATATCGGAAAAATGCTGATTCAAGGACACGATGACGACCAGCTTCGCCTGAGTGACATCGCCCGTATAGAGAAAGCCTACGAGGACCCCACACGCAATGAAATGTTCTATGACCATGAACGCGCTCTCGGTATACTCATCGCTGCCTCCAGTGGTTCGGACATTATAAAAGTAGGCCATGCCGTAGAAAGCAAGTTGGAAGAACTCAAAGCCGAACGTCTGCCCGCAGGAGTGGAATGCCACAAAATCTTCTATCAGCCCGAACGGGTAGGCAGCTCTTTGGGAACCTTTGTCATCAACCTGATAGAATCCGTCATCATCGTAGTACTGATACTGATGATAGCAATGGGGTTCAAGAGCGGCCTTATCATAGGTATCAGCCTGGTCATCACCGTATTCGGTTCTTTTCTGTTCCTTTATTCGGCAGGCGGAACCATGCAGCGCGTATCATTGGCTGCTTTTGTACTGGCAATGGGCATGTTGGTAGACAACGCCATCGTCATCATAGACGGCATACTGGTAGACTTGAAGGCCGGCAAAAACCGGATGGAAGCCATGACCGCCATCGGAAGACAGACAGCCATGCCTCTTCTGGGCGCGACACTGATAGCCATTATCGCTTTTCTACCCATCTACATGTCCCCCGACACCGCAGGCGTCTACACGCGCGACCTTTTCATCGTACTTGCCGTTTCCCTGTTACTGAGCTGGATATTGGCACTGATCCATGTACCACTGATGGCCGACCGCCGGCTGCATCCTGCCATAGATACTGACAGTACCGGAAAGCGAGTATACAAAGGTAAAATCTATGCCACCCTCCGTTCGGCACTGCGGTTCGGTCTGGCCCACCGGTGGAGTTTTGTATTTGCCATGACCGGTCTGTTGCTGCTTTCCGTTTTCGGCTACCAATATATGCGTCAGGGCTTTTTCCCCGACATGGTTTACGACCAGCTTTATATGGAATACAAACTTCCGGAAGGGAATAACTATACACGTGTGGTTCGAGATTTGGAAGAAATAGAAACCTATCTGAAAGGACGGGAGGAAATAACCCACGTCACCACCTCCATAGGCGGTACGCCCGGACGCTATAATCTGGTACGGAGCATTGCCAACCCCTCACTTTCGTACGGCGAACTGATTATCGACTTCACCTCACCGGAAACCTTGGTAGAACATATAGACGAAATCCAAGCTTACCTCTCCCAAGCCTATCCGGACGCATACATCAAATTGAAAAGATATAATCTGATGTTCAAGAAATATCCCATAGAGGCGCAATTTCTGGGTCCCGATCCTGCCATCCTGCACCAACTGGCCGACAGCGCCCGCGCCATCATGGAAAGGACTCCGGAAGTCTGCCTCATCACCACCGACTGGGAACCTCAAGTACCCGTACTGACCATCGAATACGACCAGCCGTCCGCCCGTGCCCTCGGCCTGAGCCGTAATGATGTCAGCCTTTCCCTGCTCACAGCCACCGGAGGCATTCCTATCGGCTCTTTCTACGAAGGTATCCACAAAAACAACATCTACCTGAAATGCCTCGACGAGAAAGGAGAACCGATAGAGGACCTGGGCAACGCACAAGTCTTCTCGTCTCTGCCTTCCTTGAACGGACTGTTGAACGAGGAAACCATGGTGAAGCTGAAAGCCGGCACACTTTCGAAAGAAGATTTGGTGGAAAGCATCATGGGAAGCACACCGCTGAAACAAATCAGCAAAGAGATTGATATCCGGTGGGAAGATCCGGTAGTTCCCCGTTACAACGGGCAGAGAAGCCAGCGGGCACAATGTTCGCCCGCACCCGGCATTGAAACGGAAAAAGCACGTCTTGCCATCGCGGAACAGATAGAAAACATACCATTACCCGAAGGTTATTCACTGGTATGGCAAGGAGAAAAGATAGCCAGCGACCAGTCCATGAAGTACCTGTTCCAAAATTTCCCGTTAGCCATCATTCTGATGATTGCCATCCTCATCATGCTGTTCAAAGATTATCGCAAACCCATCATCATCTTCTGCTGTATTCCGATGATATTTGTAGGGGTGGTAGTGGTCATGCTGCTCACAGGAAAAGTCTTCAATTTCGTGGCTATTGTAGGCACATTGGGATTGATCGGCATGCTGATTAAAAACGGTATTGTGCTGATGGATGAAATCACCCTTCAGATCAATGAAGGAGTAGAACCGATCACCGCACTGATAGACAGTTCCCAAAGCCGTCTCCGCCCGGTCATGATGGCCTCGCTGACAACGATTCTGGGTATGATTCCCTTGCTGTCCGATGCCATGTTCGGTTCCTTGGCGGCAGCTATCATGGGTGGATTGCTGTGCAGCACACTGATCACGCTGCTCTTTATCCCTATATTATATGCCTTGTTCTTCAAGATAAAAAACAATTGATTCATTTCACTGACATACAAAACCGAGAATAAATGAAAAAGACAATGATACTCCCCCTCTGCTGTCTGCTGTGGCATCTTGCCACCCCCGCATGGGCACAGGAAACACTGAGTCTGAAAGAGTGCCGCGAAATGGCATTAAAATACAACAAGGAAATGGCGGCTTCCGTGAAACAGACGGAAAGTGCCCGTTATACTGCCAAGAGTTACAAAGGGAACTTCTTCCCCAACTTCACCGTCAGCGGAACAGGACTTTACAGTAATGCCGACGGTAGTTACGGCATAGCCGGAGGCAACCTGCCCGTCTTTCTGCCCGATGGAACAGGACAGTTCAATCCGGGACAACCCCCAGGCTTTGCCTACTTCCCCGGCATTAACCTGGACTATAAAATAGGATGGGTCTATATGGGCGGTGTGCAAATGGAACAGCCCCTCTACATGGGCGGTAAAATCCGTGCCGCCTACAAAATGTCCTTGCTGGGCAAAGAAATGGCACAAATGAATGAAAATCTGACCGCAACAGAAGTCATTCAGAAAACAGATCAGGCATACGCTCTGGTAGTAAAAGCAAAGGAGATGAAAACAGTAGCCGATGCATACCATGCTGTATTGACGGAATTAAAAAATAACGTAGAGAGTGCTTACAAACATGGACTTAAACCTCAGAATGATGTATTGAAAGTACAAGTAAAGCTGAATGAAAGCGAGCTAGGTATCCGAAAAGCCGAGAATGCTCTCCGCCTGGCTACCATGAACCTCTGCCACCTGATAGGGAAACCACTGACCACACAAATTCATGTTTCCGGAGATTTCCCGGAGATAGAGAAAGACCTGGAAGTACAGGTACTGGATATCACCCGCCGTCCGGAATACGGAATACTGGACAAACAAGTGGCGATAGCCCGCCAGCAGGTGAAACTGAACCGCAGTGAGCTGCTTCCCAAAGTAGGGATCAAAGGCTCATATGACTATGTGCATGGTTTGGAACTGAACAACAAGAATTTCCTGGACGATGCCAGTTTCTCTGTCCTGCTGAATGTAAGCATCCCCTTGTTCCATTTCGGAGAACGCAGCAACAAAGTACGTGCAGCCAAAGCCAAACTGGAACAGACTCGCCTTCAACAGCAAAACCTGAACGAGCAAATGTTACTGGAACTGACCCAAGCCGCCAACAATCTGGACGAAGCAAAGCTGGAAAGCGAACTTGCCGACCGTTCCCTGCAACAGGCGGAAGAGAACAGGCGTGTCAGCAAAAGCCAGTACGAAGTAGGTCTGGAAACACTCTCCGACCATTTGGAAGCCCAAGCGTTATGGCAACAGGCTTACGAAACGAAAGTTGACGCCCGTTTCCAACTTTATCTGAACTACGTGGCCTATCTGAAAGCGGCGGGGGTCTTGCATGACAAGCTGTAAGTCTCTTGTTCCGAGTTCAGATTGAGTACAAATACAAGCAATCCCTCCTTCTCCGGAGTTTTATAAATGTGCTGCCACTGCTACCACCCACTCTACTGGAACCACCATGAACAAGGTGTTTCAACGGGTGGTGGCAGCACATTTTTTTATGGGTAAAAAGTGCTGCCACCACCACTTTCCCTCTATTTTTATTCCCAAACGGATAAAAAAGGGGCTATACTTCGGCTATACCTTCCTGCTTGCGCAGCACATACACCGCATGAGAATGCTTTCCTTCTTTGTCCAATCTCTTCTCCTCATACCAAGCCTTCAGCTCGTAGGCCGCCGTAGTGCGCGCCACCCCCAGCCATTCCGAATAGGCCAGACGTGTAATGGAACCGTGTTCTTTCAGATAAGCCTCCAGCAACGTCCAACGCTCCTCCTTGCTACGCTTTTTCACCGTAGGCAAGAAGCCGAACTCGGCACGGAGGATGTCTGTTTCCTGCCGCACCCGCTTCACCAGTTCCGGCACCGGACGGAAGTTCACCTTCTTTATCCTCACGGATGCCGCACGTATCTCCTTCCGGTCTGTCACCTCACGCGAGGACAAGGCAAGAGAAAACGTACCCAGGCCGTCCAGCCGCACATTTTTTCCTTGCCGCAAATGGGATACAACCATATCGGCCACCTCCTGTAGCACTCCCACCACACAGCCCGCCGAATATGCGCTATGCTTGGACAACTCCTTCACTATGTGATCGGTAGTAATCGTTTCCTTCACCACTACCGCCGGATAAAGCACCGGCTTGCCGTCCTTTTCCTTGAAAGGGTTGGCCTTGAAATCATATTTTATATCCATCATTAAAAGATTTGATCTGTATCCGCAAGCCCTTTCTGCTCTATGGTTAAGGGTTCTCTTCCTTTTGTATTCTATCTCCATAAGCTTTGGACTTGACTCCAAAGGCTATGGAGTTATCTCCAAAGGTTATGGAGTCAACTCCGCAACCTATGGAGATAGAACACATCTGGACAAAGATACTTAATCTTTAGGGGAAAAAGGCTTAATATAAAGGAAAAGATGGATTAAGGAGAAAAATAATCAGGTAGTCGACCCTTTCTTAAAAAACTAAATGAATAAACAAAAGGATACGCGATATACAGGGAGATACCCTGATAAAAAGATTGGGTATCTGCGGAGAACAACGGTTTCATTGTATTCTGCGGACAGACAGAACGGTTTATAACCAAACATCAAAGGAAATATATTTGATGCAAAAGAAAGAATATCATTTTTTTATCCTATTTTTGTGTTGGCAACAAACTAATACCATAATACACAGACTGATGAAAACCACTATTTTACTTGGCTTATTATTGACCCTTACTGTTTCATGCAAACACCATTCCAACCCCGTAACTACCGAAGAAAACTTCCACACCCAAGAAGCCAACCGTCTGGTAGCAGAAGCGAGGAACCTATGGTTGCCTCCTTTAGACAGCACTTTCTTCTTTAATGACAGTGAACATATATCTATAAACGACAAGGAAATATGGGCCAAACTTGACAGCGCATTAGCCATTGACCCTACCAATATAAAAGTATATGTGGGAAGAATCAGTTATTTATCAGCCTGCAAAAAGTACCATGAGATTCTGTCTGTACTCCGGCAAGCTGAAAAACAATCCACCCTCAATGCCGACTTATGGTCAATGAAAGCGATGTTTGAAGATTATTTCGGAGACAGCCTTACCGCCCAAAAAAATTATCGGTCTGCCGATTCCGCCTATGCCATCCTCATAAAAGAATATGCTACAGACAGCCTCAGGTATGCCGGTTCCCGCATCAACCGCGCACTGAACATGGCATTGATGACTGATAATATTGCGATTCTTGAAGAAGAGGTGGAACTCACTAAAAAGATATTTCCCAAGACATGGAAAGGACCGGACAGTAGTTTTTACGGGAAAAATAAAAAAGACTTTTTCGACAAATGCTTTAACGTCCGCAAAAAGTAATCCAGCCTGCTACATCAAGAAAATTACAAATCATTGCATTTGAAAGAACAGACCTGTAATACCTACTTTCAATACAAAGACTTTTATAGCACAAAGGTGTAACTTTCTCTTCTTTTCACCGACTAACCTAATAAAAACACCTTTGAAAGCTGATGAGTATAGAACAGGAATTTGCCGACAAGCTAGTGCAATACAAGCACATCATTTACAAGGTATGCTTCATGTATGCAGACAACAAGGACGATGTGAACGACCTTTTTCAAGAGTCTGTATTCAATATATGGAAGTCATACAAAAACTTCCGGGGGGAAAGTTCGTTTGTCACATGGGTTTACCGCATATCCCTGAACACGTGTATCTCGGACTTCCGAAAGAAAAAGAAGTATGACTATGTACCTTTGGAACAGCAGATAGATATTCTGGAAGATTGTGAACACAACGAACTGCTGAAAGAAATGTATTCACTCATCAAACGACTGAACAAGGTGGACCGTATGTTTATCCTGCTTTGGCTGGACGAGAAATCATACGATGAAATAGCCGAAATCACCGGAACGAACCGCAATAATGTCGCGATAAAACTGCACCGTATAAAAGAGAAATTAAAAAATATGTCGAACTTGTAATCATACAATTATATGGAACTTGAAGAATTGCAAAAAGCATGGAAAGAGTTGAATGAACGGGTCAGCCAGAATGAACTGGTTCATCAGCAACAGATTATAGAGATGTTGTCACGGCAAAAAGAAAGTTGCCTGCAAAGAATGCTGAGGATGGACAAAATAGCTTCTATATTTATGTTAGGAGTAACGATTCTAATGTTCGTTGATTTTATTCATTTGAACGGTAAATTAGTGTTTTGGCCGGCAATATTCGGACTTCTGCTATATGCTCTTACAGTCAACTTTGCAGGAGTTATTTTATTGACTAAAATAAAAAAAGAAACAAACCTTGAAATGCAAATAAAGAATATACTCCGATATAAAATGCTTATCAATTGGAGTTATATCATCGGATATTTGCTGGTAACTCCTTTTATATGCATATTCCTTTACACCTACCGCCACCTGTGGTGGCTCATGATAACAATGTTTGGTTTAATCTTAGCAGGTGTACTGACAGACTACTTCCTCTTCCATCATGTATCGGACAGAATTAAAGAATTGACACACGTCAATAAAGAGTTGATGGAACTGAAAAAGAAGCATAAAGAATAAATTTTCACTTTACAGTGAGGGTACTTAGCCGGATATTTTATTCCTTTGTACCCTCAATCAGAATAAAAAGCACTTTATGTTTCAACTGTATCTGCTGCTTCGTCTGAAAAATTTTGGAAGAATAGTTATAGAATTGGGTATCTTCAGAATAGTCTTCCTTACCATCTTAACGGTGGCTGCCATCATGATATTATTCTTGGCAGAAAACCGTTTCGCTATTCCTGTGGTATGCGTTCTCTTATTAGCCG
>ERZ773149.2929-NODE-2929-length-11274-cov-13.144487_pt1 | contig 11274 bp, 9 predicted proteins | sample MGYA00511081_ERZ773149 | MGnify/ENA primary metagenome ERZ773149 (study PRJEB29015, sample SAMEA2737846) | human gut metagenome | biome: human gut; feature: human-associated habitat; material: faeces | place: China | collected 2012 ...
TCCTCAGAGCGGTCAAAGCCGCCCCGCCGCCGTATGTTCCACTCGTTTTCCGTTCCCCATGATACCATAAAAAAACAAGATTTGCAAGTGACGATGAAATTTGGTATAATAAATCTAAATATGGCGTGAAATTTTTGGGAGGGACAAAGGATGCAGCTGCTTTTCAATGTCCCGCCCGAAGCCGATGGCGTGCTGCTGCGCGGCTTTCTGCGCCGGTGTGCCGTCTCCACGGAGCTGGCCCGGGCGGTCAAATTCCATGGCAGCGGCTTTTTTGCGGACGATGTTCCCATTCTGGCCAACCGCCGTGTGCAGGCAGGGCAGGTGATCCACTTTGCGCTGCCCGCCGACGGCCCCGGCGTGGAGCCCCAGCCTGAGATCCCGGTCAGGGTCGTTTACGAGGATGCCTTTGCCGTGGTGCTGGAAAAACCGCCCCATCTGGCGGTCCACCCCACACTGAACTACCCCCGGGATACCCTGGCCAACGGCTATGCCGCCTGGGCGGCTGCCCACGGCGAAAGCCCGGTGTTCCGCCCGGTGAACCGGATCGATAAAGACACCAGCGGGCTGGTGCTGGCCGCAAAGAACAGCTATGCCGCGCCCCTGCTGGCCGAGGGCGTGGAAAAGCTATATTACGCCATCGTGGAGGGCGAACTGCCCCTTGGCCCCGGGATCATCGATGCCCCCATCGGCCGGAGAGGGGACAGCATCATCGGGCGGTGCGTGACCCCCGAGGGCAAGCCCAGCCGCACCGAGTATACCATATTAAAGGCAGCGCAGGGCCTGAGCCTTGCTGCCTGTGTTCCCGTGACGGGCCGCACCCATCAGATCCGGGTGCACTTTGCATCCATCGGCCACCCGCTGGCTGGGGACGACCTTTACGGCGGGCACCGTGACCGCATTGCCCGGCAGGCGCTCCATTGCGCCCGGCAGAGTTTCCGGGTGCCGGCTTACACCGAGGTGCCCGGCGGCATCCGGCTGGAAACGCCGGTGGAGGAACACGCCCGCACCGTTGCGGTGGAGAGCCCCCTGCCCGAGGATATGCGGGCATTGCTGGACGCTGAAATATGAAAATAAAGTGAAACCTCTGTGAAAGCTCTGCCCAAATTCTGTGACAAACCTTGTATCAGCCCGGGCAGAGTGTATAATTGATATGAATTTGTAACTTTCGACCCAAAACGTCAGGAAGGAGCAACCCCTTTTGATCGAAGAAAAAACAAAGGAGCCGCAGAGCCAGGCTCCTGCAGCGCCGGTGAAGGGCAGAGAAAAACTGCGAAGCTTCTGGGCAAAGGTCCAGATCTCCGGCCTGCTGCGGCGGCACCGTTTCCGCCGCAAAACGCAGCGGCACATGAATGATGTGGCCAAAAAGCTGCGGGCCAGTGTCGTGGTGCTGGCAGTTGGCGAGGCACTTTATGCACTGGGCTTTGCGGCAGAGTACATGGTGGTGCGCACAGGGCGCGGTATTGCTGCTGTGGCCCGCAGACTGGCCCGCTGGTGCAGGAATGCCCTGCATACCATCATTGCAACAGCCTTTCCCGGTGCGGCGCAGATGTTCAAGGATCTGCTGGCACCGCTTTACCTGTTCTTCAAGGGCCTCGGCGCTGTGGCGGCCCACGCCAACGATGTGCGCCGGGAGCGGGGCTTTGGCGCTTCCGTAAAAGCGGCCGGGCGCTATTTTGTGGGCGGGCTCAAGCGCAACCTGAGCCTGCTGCCCCGGACAGCAATGTACATCCTGCCCCTGTGTATGCTGGCCGTGTTCGTCACGGTCTGGAACAGGACGATGGCCCAGCCCTATGCGCTGGCTGTGCAGGTGAACGGCCAGACCGTTGGCTATGTGGCCAATGAGGAGGTGTTCAACCTCGCAAAAGAGGATGTGATGCAGCGCATCAACTACGCCGGTTCGGACAAGACCGAGCTGACCATCGAGCCGACCTATACCATCTCCGTGACCCACAAGACCATGGACGAGAGCGAGACGGCAAACGCCATTCTGCAGAGCGCCAGCGACCAGATCAGTGAGGGCACCGCTCTGTATCTGGATGGGGAGCTGACGGCAGTCTGCTCCGACGGTGACACCCTGCGCGGCTATCTGGAGAGCCTGCTGGCCCCCTACGAGGATCAGGCAGACGAGAATATCAGCGTGGGCTTTAGCAAAAATGTGACGCTGGAAGATGGAGTCTATTTCAACGACAGCTTTGAGGATGACAATTCCATTGAGAATATGCTGACCGGCGTGCAGCAGCAGGAGAAGATCTATACGGTCAGGGCGGGCGATACCCTGTGGGCCATTGCCCAGAAGAACGACCTGACCTTCCGGGAGCTGTGTGCCTTGAATACGAATTTCAAGGGTGCTCCCCTGGCCGAGGACTCCAATATCCAGGAGGGCGACCAGCTGATCGTGACCAAGCAGGAGGCTCTGCTGGAAGTCCGCATCACCAAGGTGGAGACGCGGGAGGAGGAGATCCCCTTCGGCACCGAGACCACCCAGTCCAACGAGTACACCAAGGGAACCACCAAGACCCTGCAGGAGGGCGAGAACGGCCTGCGCCGCGTCACCATGCAGAACGTCTACGATACCAACGGCGTGCTGCTGGAGCAGACCATCCTTTCCACTGAGACCATCCGGGAGCCGGTGAATAAGAAAGTGGTCGTTGGCACCAAGAAGGTCACAAAGAACGGTGCGGCGGCATACATCGGCGGCAGCGGTCAGTTCATCTGGCCGGTCCCGGGTTACCGCAACTGCTCGCGTTGGTATGGCAGCGGCCATAAGGGCGTGGATATCTGTGCCTCTGCCGGTACGCCCATCTATGCATCGGCGGGCGGCACCGTGACCAAGGCGGGTTATAACAAGGCCGGTGCCGGTACGGGCTATGGTTATTCTGTGATCATCAGCCACTCCGGCGGCTATACCACGGTCTATGCCCACTGCCTGTCTCTGGCGGTCAGTGCGGGCCAGACCGTGCGGCAGGGCCAGCTCATCGGCTATGTGGGCAGCACGGGCCGCTCTTCCGGCAACCACTGCCACTTCGAGATCCGCCGCAACGGCTCGTACATCGCACCGCAGAGCGTGTTCTCCGGAAAGCGATAAATCAGAACAGAACCTCTCCGTCAATGCGAAGCATAAACTTGGTTCCCCTATCAGGCAACAACGACGACCGCCGCCAGTGGCGGATGAAGGGAGGCGTTGTTGGGGCAGCGGCCAGCAGGACACGAGTGCAATACTTTGCACGAAGTGGACGCTGGGAGCCGCAACTCGTATGCTGGCGTGAAGCGCCTGAGAGGTTTATTTTACAAACAAAGAGGAGAATGATTATGGCAACACCCCACATCAGCGCTGAAAAAGGCGATTTCGCAAAGACCGTCTTGATGCCCGGCGATCCGCTGCGGGCAAAGTTCATCGCGGATACCTTCCTCAAGGATGTCCGCCAGGTCACCGGTGTCCGTGGAATGCTGGGCTTTACCGGCACCTATGAGGGCCGCCCCATCAGTGTGATGGGCAGCGGCATGGGAATGCCCTCCATCGGCATCTACTCCTACGAGCTGTACAAGTTCTACGATGTGGACAACATCATCCGCATCGGTTCTGCCGGCAGCTACACCGACAAAGCCAAGCTGTTCGATGTGGTGCTGGCCGCCGGTGCCGTGAGCGAGAGCAACTATGCCCGGGTCCAGAGCGGCTTTGAGGGGGACCTCACCCTGCCCAGCCAGACCCTGAACGACAAGCTGCGCGCTTCCGCCGCAAAGCAGGGCATCCCCCTGATCGAGGGCAACATCCATTCCTCCGATGTGTTCTATCGCCAGCCCTCCGATGAAAAGCCCACCTACTGGGAAAAGCTGCGGGATGAGCGCGGCTGCCTGTGCGTGGAGATGGAGAGCTTTGCCCTCTTCGCCAACGCTCAGGTCCTGGGCAAGAACGCCGCCTGCCTGCTGACCATCTCCGACAGCTTCGTCTCTCCGGAGATCACCACCGCCGAGCAGCGTCAGACCAGCTTCACCAACATGATGAAGGTCGCACTGGGCGCGGAGTACTGATTTGCATTCACAAAAAGGGTTGTTGTCACACGACAACAACCCTTTTATGTTTTAAGTGTCACTATAATGACCGAAACAGGATGCGATAATGATATTGCCGTCCTGCTCTTTATAAACAATGCGGTGCGTATCGTCGATGCGGCGGCTCCACCATCCACTCAAATCACCTTTTAAGGGTTCGGGTTTTCCAATGCCCTCGTAGGTGTTCCGCTGGATGTCTTTCAGGAGTGTGTTGATACGCTTCAGCAGCTTTTTGTCTCGCGTCTGCCAAAGGCAGTAGTCCTCCCATGCTTCCTCTTCCCAAAGCAATCTCATTTAATCTACCTCGATCAAATCGTGCTCAGTGAGCTTGGCTTTTCCGGTATCGATGTCGTGGACGATCTGGCGGAGATGATTGATGTTGCTTTCGGCATAGAACGGGTCGGCGGAAACCTCAAAGGGAATGCGGTGCTCCCGGGAAACTTTTTTGGCGAAAATCGTGAATGCCGTTGTCATAGAAAGTCCCATCTCGGCGCAAACCTCTTCCATGCTGCGTTTCAGGTCTGGGTCCATCCGGAAGTTCACATTGACTGCATTTGCCATTCTAATACACCTCTTTCTTGATTCTATTATATGCGTTTGTAATGAAAAATACAAGAATTTTCGTTACATAATAAATGAACAACGAGAAATCTCTTGAAGAATTTGAGAACACGCCGTATAATTGAAGTGCAAAAGAGGGGATGAAAGATGAACGACTTTCAACCAAATCAGGATATCTGCCTTGTACCTTATTACCCAGCCTATGAAATTGCCCTTCCGTGGTATCAGGACGCAGAAACGTTTGTTTATACTTTAGAATGAAAAGGAGGCCCCTATGACCAATCTGACTTTAGACGAAAAGAAAGCCCTGATCCGGATGGCGCTGGAAGCCCGGGAGCAGGCCTATGCGCCCTACTCCGATTTCATGGTGGGTGCCGCCCTGCGGGCCGAGGATGGCCGCATCTTCACCGGCTGCAATGTGGAGAACTCTGCCTTTACCCCCACCAGCTGTGCCGAGCGTACGGCCTTGTTCAAGGCGGTGAGCGAGGGCGTGACCCGCTTCACCGATATTGCCGTGGTGGGCTCCCGCCGCGGCGAGGTGAACAAGCAGATCACCTCGCCCTGCGGGGTCTGCCGTCAGGCGCTGTTTGAGTTCGGCGGGCCGGAGCTGAACGTCATCATGGCAAAGACCCCCGATGATTTCATCGAGCGCAGCATGGACGAGCTGCTGCCCTTCGGCTTTGGCCCCTCCAACGTGGCGGGCAACAAAGCCGTGGAAGGGTGAGGCGGGAAGCGGATATTTTGCCAAAATTGGTGAAGCAGTACGACTTTTACGCGAATTTTACAAAAAATCTGTAAAGATTTTGTAATCGGAAATGCCTTGCTTTCCTCACATGACCCGGCTATACTTGGGTCAGTAAATGTGCAAGTGTGCGCATTCCCTTTTTAAAGCGCAATTTTTAATGTATAAAAAGGAGAGTTTTCTTATGATGATTTCTCGTCGTAACTTCCTGGCTGTGGCTGGCGCTGCAGCTGCTGCCGCTGCTCTGACCGCCTGCGGTGGTTCTTCCTCTTCCACCAGCACCGCTTCTTCCACTGCTTCCTCTGCAGCTTCTGAGGCTGGCTCCGAGGCTGCCAGCAAGATCACAAAGGTCGCTCTGACCTGCGATACCGGCACGATCGATGACGAGAGCTTCAACCAGGCTTGCTGGACTGCTGTTTCCGGCTACATGGGTGACAACTGCCAGTACTACATCCCCGAGGCTGACGCTTCCGATGAGGACCGTGAGACCATGATCCGTCAGGCTGTCAACGATGGCGCTGAGGTCATTGTCTGTGTTGGCTACCTGTATGGCGCTTCTCTGGCATGGGCTGCTGAGCAGTACCCCGATGTCAAGTTCATTGCTATCGATGTCACCCAGGGCGATATCGGCACCGATGAGATCCCCTCCAACTGCTACTGCATCACCTTCAAGGAGGAGCAGGCAGGCTATCTGGCAGGTTACGCCATTGCCAAGGACGGCAAGACCAAGCTGGGCTTCCTGGGCGGCATGGCTGTTCCCGCTGTCATCCGTTACGGCTACGGCTTTGTGCAGGGCGCTGATGCTGCTGCTCAGGAGCTGGGTCAGAACATCGACATCAACTACTTCTACGGCGGCCAGTTCTACGGCGATGCCAACATCACCTCCCGTATGGAGGGCTGGTACTCCAACGGCACTCAGGTCGTGTTTGCCTGCGGCGGCGGCATCTACACCTCCGCTGTGGAGGCTGCTCTGAAGAACAACGGCTACGTCATCGGCGTGGATGTTGACCAGAACTACATCGGCGCAAACGGCGTGGCTGACGGCACCTATGCCTACAACCCGTTCATCACCTCTGCCATGAAGGGTCTGTCTGAGGCTGTCAACACCGCTCTGTCCGACATCGAGGCCGGTGACTGGAGCGAGATTGCTGCTTCCAACGGCAACTTCGGTCTGGAGGATGGCGATTACATCGGCCTGCCCACCGCAGACGACAGCTGGAACTTCGAGACCTTCACCAAGGACGAGTACGAGACCGTCAAGGACAAGATCAAGAGCGGCGAGATCACTGTGGACAACAACTCCGACGATGCTACCAAGCCCACCGTCAGCGAGTTCACTACCGTCAACTACATCCAGTAAAGAGCTTCCCCAGGCGGGATGTTCCGAAAGGGACACCCCGTCTTTTGTTGTATCAAAAGCCAGAAGTCATACTATTTCAAGGAGAACCCAGGATAAAAATTTCCCGCCGCAAATTCCTGACCGTGACCGCTTCCGGCGAGATCACCGTGGACAACAGCTCGGATGATGGGGTCAAGCCCACCGTCAGCGAGTTCATCACCGTCAACTATATCCAGTAACCCGGCGTTTCCCGCAGCCTGCGGGCCGCAAACCGGCAGGCCGCTTTTATGAATTACTCAATGCAAAAACAGGGTGCCCATTGCAGGCGGGCACCCTGTTTTTGTGTGTCCGGGCAGGGCAGACCCGGCGGAAACTGTGCAGGATGCCTCAAAAGTAATACTTTTATCTGTACTTTCTGCCAAAAACGAAAAAAGCCGTGTGCAAATTGTCGGAAATCAGGTATAATGAAAGATAGAATAGTATAGGTGTCGATACGGCACGAAAGGAGAGTGAGCAGATTGGCAGAGGATTTTGTGATCGAGATGCTCCACATCACCAAGGAATTCCCTGGGATCAAGGCAAACGATGATATCACCCTGCAGCTGCGCAAAGGCGAGGTACACGCCCTGCTGGGCGAAAATGGCGCCGGCAAAAGTACGCTGATGAGCGTGCTGTTCGGCCTGTACCAGCCGGAGGCTGGTCAGATCCGCAAGAACGGCAAGGAGGTCGCCATCCGCAACCCCAACGATGCAAATGCACTGGGCATCGGCATGGTGCACCAGCACTTCAAGCTGGTGGAATGCTTCAGCGTGCTGGACAACATCATTCTGGGGGTGGAACCCAACAAGATGGGCTTTTTGCAGAAGGCCGAGGCACGCAAAAAGGTGATGGCCCTGAGCGAAAAGTACGGCCTGCGCGTGGACCCGGATGCACTGATCAGCGATATCTCTGTTGGTATGCAGCAGCGTGTTGAGATCCTGAAGATGCTGTACCGCGACAACGAGATCCTGATCTTCGACGAGCCTACCGCAGTGCTGACCCCGCAGGAGATCGACGAACTGATGGAGATCATGCGCGGGTTCAAGAAGGAAGGCAAGTCCATCCTGTTCATCACCCACAAGCTCAACGAGATCATGGCGGTGGCAGACCGCTGCACCGTTCTGCGCAAGGGCAAGTATATGGGCACCGTGGACATCAAGGACACCACCAAGGAAGAGCTTTCCCGCATGATGGTGGGCCGTGATGTGCAGCTGCAGGTGGACAAAAAGCCTGCTAACCCCGGCGAAGTGGTGCTGGATGTGGAAAACGTTACCATGCACAGCGCCCAACACAAGAAGGATGCAGTCCGGGATGTCTCTTTTCAGGTGCACGCCGGTGAGATCGTCTGTCTTGCAGGCATCGAGGGCAACGGTCAGACCGAGTTCGTCTACGGCCTGACCGGTCTGGAAAAGATCAGCAGCGGCAAGATCACACTGGACGGCAAGGACATCACCAACGAGTCCATCCGTCAGCGTTCCAAGGACGGCATGAGCCATATCCCGGAGGACCGCCACAAGCACGGCCTTGTGCTGGATTACAGTCTGGAAAACAACATGGTGCTGCAGCGCTACTGGCAGCCCGAGTTCCAGAAGGGCGGCTTTATCCGCAGCGATAAGGTGCGCGAATATTCCGATAAGCTCATTGCCCAGTACGATGTGCGCAGCGGTCAGGGCAGCCTGACCACCGTGCGCAGCATGTCCGGCGGTAACCAGCAAAAGGCCATCATTGCCCGTGAGATCGATAAGGACCCGAAGCTCTTGGTGGCAGTCCAGCCCACTCGCGGTCTGGACGTTGGTGCAATTGAATACATCCACCGTCAGATCGTGGCCGAGCGCGATAAGGGTACGGCCGTGCTGCTGGTCAGCCTGGAGCTGGACGAGGTGATGAACCTGTCCGACCGCATCCTTGTGATGTACGAGGGCGAGGTCGTGGGCGAATTTGACCCCAAGACCACCACCGTGCAGGAGCTGGGCCTGTATATGGCAGGCGCACGCAAGCAGGGAAAGGAGAGCAAATAACACATGAACAAGAAAAAACTTTCCCACAGCAGTCTGAACAGCTCCATCACCAGTGTGCTGGCTGCTCTGCTGTGCATCCTGATCGGCCTTGTGGTTGGTTTTCTGGTGCTGCTGGCCATCAACCCGGCTCACGCATGGGGCGACGGCTTTGTGCGCATCCTGAAGGGCGGCTTCCATGACGCACCCTACGGTGTCGGCAAGGAGCTGGCAAATGCGGCTCCCCTCATTATGACCGGTCTGTCTGTGGCGTTTGCCTTCAAGACCGGCCTGTTCAACATCGGTGCGGCGGGTCAGTACACGCTGGGCGCTTACGGCGCTCTGTACTGCGCCATCATGCTCAAGCTGCCGTGGTTCGTCTGTCTGATTGCAGCCACCATTCTGGGCGGCATCTGGGGTGCGATCCCCGGCTTCTTCAAGGCCTACTTCAACATCAACGAGGTCATTACTTCCATCATGTTCAACTGGATCGGCCTGTATCTGGTCAATGAGCTCATTTACCAGAACGGCACCGGCCCCATGTACGATGTGCGCAACACCCGTACCATGAACCTGAGCAAGAACGCCGATTACGCCCAGTCCATCATCCCGGATTTCGGCCTGAACAAGCTGTTCCAGACCAACAGCACCACCATTGCCATCTTCCTGGCCGCTGTGGTGGCCATCCTGATCTGGGTGGTGCTGAACAAGACCACCTTTGGCTATGAGCTGAAGGCGGTCGGCCTGAATAAGAGTGCTGCCCGCTACGCCGGTATCAACGAAAAGAAGAACATCATCCTCTCCATGGCCATTGCCGGTGCGCTGGCAGGCTTTGGCGCGGGCCTGTTTTACCTGTCCAACGTGGGCCAGTGGAACCCCCTGAACTCCACCAGCCTGCCCGCCATGGGCTTTAACGGCATCTCCGTTGCCCTGCTGGCAAGCTCTAACCCCATTGGCACCATCTTCTCGGCCCTGTTCATCTCCCACATCTCGGTGGGCGGCACCTTCCTTTCCACCAAGTATTATCCCACGGAGATCGCCGACCTGATCAGCGGCATCATCATCTACCTGTGTGCATTCTCCATGCTGTTCCGCGGCAAGATCCAGAAGCTGCTGTTCAAGAATGCGGACAAGACCAATGTGAACGCAGAGCCTGCCCCGGCGGAAAAGGCCAACGCGAAGAAGGAGGGCAAGTAAGATGCTGCTTTTGATCAAATATACCCTGCTGTATGGCATCGTCCTGATGCTGGTGGCACTGGGCGGTATGTTCAGTGAGCACTCCGGCATCATCAACATTGCACTGGAAGGCATCATGGTCATTGGCGGTGTGGCGGGTGTTCTCACCCTGACCATGCTGCCTGCCGAAATGCCGGTCTTCCTCGTGGTGCTGATCTCTGTTCTGGTGGCGGCACTGGCCGGTATGGTGTACAGTCTGCTGCTGGCCTTTGCCTCCATCAACCTGAAGGCGGATCAGACTATCGGCGGCACGGCCCTGAACCTGCTGGCCACGGCCATCGCGGTGGTCCTTGCCAAGAATTTCAGCGATAGCGGCAGTGCAAAGCTGAACTACACCAACAGGCCCTTCCTGTTCAGCATCGGCGGGCTGGAGCTGAGCATTTTTGTGCCGCTGGGCATCATTCTGCTGATCATCAGCTATGTGGTGTTGTACAAGACCCGCTTTGGCCTGCGTCTGCGTGCCTGCGGCGAGCATCCGCAGGCAGCGGACTCTGTGGGCATCAATGTCTACAAGATGCGCTATGCCGGTGTTGTCATTTCCGGTGCACTGGGCGCAATCGGCGGTATGGCCTACATTGTGCCCCCGGTGCAGACCTGGAACTTTGAGGTGGGCGTGGCCGGCGCAGGCTTCCTTGCCATGGCTGTTATGATCTTTGGCCAGTGGAAGCCCTTCAACATCTTTGGCGCAGCCATGTTCTTTGCTGTGTTCAAGAGTCTGGCAAACATTGCAGACTCCACCTTCCTGGCACAGCTGCACTGGTCCAGCAACATCTACAACATGATGCCGTTCGTGGCGTCCATGATCATTCTGGCGTTTACCTCCAAGAACAGCATGGCACCCAAGGCAGAGGGCATCCCCTACGACAAGGGATCCCGCTAAAACGACGATTTGTGTTCCCAAAACAAGGGCGCAGCTGCTTTTTCGGGCGGCTGCGCCCTTTTTGGCTTAAAATTGGGCAAAGTTTACAGAATGATACTTGCTTTTGTTTGGAATTTTGCTATACTATATCTTACAATGTCGTACTATTGAAAAAACGAGGAGCGTGATACGATGCGCGTTTATGATCTGATCGCAAAAAAGCGTGATGGCGGTACGCACAGCCGTGAGGAGCTGGAGCAGATCGTCAATGGCTATGTCAGCGGAGAAGTGACTGATTACCAGATGGCTGCATGGATGATGGCTGTCTATCTGCGCGGCATGACCGATGAGGAGACCGCAGAGCTGACCGATGTGATGGCTCACAGCGGCGTGATGGTGGATCTTTCGCCCATTCCGGGCATCAAGGTGGACAAGCACTCCACCGGCGGCGTGG
>ERZ773149.2935-NODE-2935-length-11265-cov-8.563336_pt1 | contig 11265 bp, 9 predicted proteins | sample MGYA00511081_ERZ773149 | MGnify/ENA primary metagenome ERZ773149 (study PRJEB29015, sample SAMEA2737846) | human gut metagenome | biome: human gut; feature: human-associated habitat; material: faeces | place: China | collected 2012 ...
CGGTGACGCATGAAGCTGACTGATACTAATCGGTCGAGGGCTTGACCAATAAGGTCTGAGAGAGCGACGGAAGGATTACAAAGGAGACTGTTGAAAGATTGCTTTCATAAGGTCGGATTTGTAAGACTTCAGGCATTGGCGAAGCCAATGACATGAATAAAACCGCAAGGTTTTATGAATGAGTCGCGAAGTTGTGGAAGAAAATAAGTTGTGGTTGATATTCGGCAATTCAATATGTGGTTTTGAAGGTATGTATGGATTTAAGGGAACCGTCGGTTAGTATCTGATGGTTCCCTTTTTTGTCTATAATCATACCCAATAGTATACAGATCATTAGCAATTTGGTATACTGGAAATACTGTTCTCTGTTATGCAGCAGAGAAGGGGTGTTTCAAAGAGAAAAATACCTGACGTACATTCTCCTGTGCCCGGGTAGGATTGGAGGAAAAAATGGAGAAGAAAAAGTTTCAGATGCCTCATACTTACATCATTATTTTTGGGGTTATCCTGGTAGCTGCACTGCTGACCTGCTTCATTCCGTTAGGAAAGTATGACACAAAAGAAATTACCTATACGGTTAATGGGTCAGAAAAAACAAGAACCGTTGTTGATCCTGATAGTTTCCAGTATATTCTGGATGAAAATGGCAACAAGGTAACTCAGGCTGCGCCAATTTTCGGTACAGAAGATTTTGGCGGCCGCGGCGGTATCGTCAACTACGTATTTGAAGGTATGACGGCAGGAAGTAGAAGCGGTGGAGCCGTAGCGATCATCGCGTTTACTCTTGTAGTGGGTGGTGCTTTCGGTATCGTTCTCAGAACTGGTGCGGTTGAAGGCGGTATTATGCGGGTTATCAGCCTTACAAATGGTAAGGAGATCATCCTGATCCCGATCCTGATCACACTGTTTTCCTTAGGCGGTGCAGTATTTGGAATGGGTGAAGAGGCAATTCCATTTGTTATGATCCTGGTTCCTATGTTTATTGCTATGGGATATGATGCAGTTGTTGGTATCATGTGCAGTTACGTGGCAACACAGGTCGGTTTCGGAAGTTCATGGCAGAATCCTTTTGGTCTGGCAGTTGCACAGGGTGTTGCTGGTATTCCTGTTATGTCAGGTGCATGGTTCCGTATTCCGTTGTGGATTTTCTTTACCGGTTTAACCATTGTCTTTACCATGCGTTATGCAGTAAAGATCAAAAAGAATCCAACAATCTCTGTTGCATATGAATCTGACCGTGTATACAGAGAAGACTTTAAGAACAATGAAAATGAAGATAAGCCATTTACTTTAGGTCACAAGCTGGTTCTTTTAGATATTCTTGCATGTATGGTTTGGACAGTTTGGGGTGTTGTAAAAGATGGATATTATATTCCTGAAATTGCTTCTCAGTTCTTTGTAATGGGTCTGGTTGCTGGCATTATTGGTATTATTTTCCATTTAAACGATATGCATTTAAATGATATCCCTGCAGCTTTCAATCAGGGTGCAGCTGATCTTCTGGGCGCAGCAATGTGCGTAGGTATGGCACAGGGTATCATTATTATCCTGGGTGGAACAGATGCTTCCTCAGGAACTGTATTAAATACCATTCTCCACAGTATCAGCGGTGCAATGCAGAACTTCCCGCCAGTAGTTTCCGCATGGCTGATGTATGTGTTCCAGTCTGTATTTAACTTTTTTGTTGTATCCGGTTCTGGACAGGCTGCACTTACTATGCCTATCATGGCTCCTTTAGCAGATCTGGTTGGTGTAGAACGTCAGGTAGCAGTTCTTGCATTCCAGCTTGGTGATGCATTTACAAACTTTATCGTACCTACATCCGGCTGTTTATTAGGTGCATTGGCTGCTGCAAAACTGGAATGGGGCCGTTGGGCAAAATTCCAGATCAAGTTCCAGGCAGTTCTGGTTGTATTTGCTTCTCTGGCAGTGATCCTTGGTGTTATGATCGGATTGTCATAATAGGATATGCTTTGATTTTGAATATTCATTTAATTAAAGAAGATCCACTATGCAGATGAAAGAAAACTCTGCATGGTGGGTTTTCTTGTATTTCTTTTTCTTTCGATGTATAATAGAAAGTTGTAAAAACAACAAAACTAGAGACAGTGAGGGAAAGTACATGGAAGAAGCTTTAAGCTGTATTGGAAGGATGCCTATATTTAGCGGGATAGCGGAAGAAGAACTGTATACACTGATCAAATGCTGCGATGGCCAAATGGCAGTTTTTGAAAAAGACCAGTGGATCTTTCAGGCGGGCGAAGAGCTGGGGTATATTATGGTTGTTTTAAAGGGATGTCTGGCGATCATCCAGGAAGATTTCTGGCATGAGCAAAAAGAAGCAGCCTATATTCTGCCGGGAGAAATATTCGGTGAAGGCTATGCCAGCGCAGGCAATCGATCATTGCATGTCAGCATTAAGGCAGCAGAAAACAGTGAAGTCTTGTTTTTAGATTATGAACGATCCCTTACTTTCTGTACCATGGCATGTCCTTTTCACAGCCTGATGGTTCATAACCTGATTAAGATCATGAGTGGGAACAAAAGCAACGCAGAAGAAAAACTGGAACATATATCCCAGAAAACCACCAGAGACAAATTACGGTCTTATTTATCCAGCAAAGCTTTACAGGAAGGAAGCAACCGTTTTGATATTCCTTTGAACCGTCAGGAATTAGCCGACTACCTGGGAGTAGACCGCAGTGCCATGTCCAGTGAATTAGGTAAGATGAAGGCAGAAGGAATTCTGGATTTTAAGAAAAATCATTTTGTTTTAATAGTAAAGGAGCAGGGATGAAGGAGGCATATACAGCAGAGCAGTTGAATCTGATCTATGAGGCTGTGTTGAATCAGGTGGAAGAAGGTGTAGTCATTTCAGATGACGAAAATAAGATTCTTTTTATCAACCGGGCAGCAGAAGTTATAGAAGGAATAGAGGGAGAAAAATCTATTAATAAAAGTATGGAGGAATTGTATTCACCTACAGAACTTACCCCTACTCACAGCCGCCATTCAGTTGTGCTGGATACAGGTATTCCTGCCAATGAATATTACAATAAATATGTGGTAAAGGAAAATCATAAGATTGTGAATGCGCTGGAGCGTATGTTTCCAGTAAATGTAGGAAAAAAGACCATTGCAGTGTATTCACTGATCAAAAATCTACCTGTACTGAAAAAGTCAATGGAGCAAAGTTTGGGCCTGTATACCCATTTTGCAGAAGAAAAACCGAAAAACGGTACAAAATATACTTTTGGAAGCATTCTGGGAAATGATATCCGTTTTGTAGAGACCATTTCCAATGCAAAACATGTGGCAAAGAACCAGACAAACGTGCTGATCTATGGTGAGACAGGAACAGGTAAGGAATTATTTGCCCAGAGTATCCACAATTACAGCAGTTATCAGGCGGGGCCTTTTATTTCTGTAAACTGTGCGGCTATTCCCAATACACTTCTTGAAAGCATGTTCTTTGGAACTACCAAAGGCGCTTATACAGGAGCGGTGAATACGCCGGGGCTTTTTGAACAGGCAGAAAATGGAACTATATTTTTAGATGAGATCAATAGTATGGATATGGCACTTCAGGCCAAGATCTTAAAGGTGATCGAGAACAGGACCGTGCGCCGCATTGGAGCAGATAAAGAAACGGAGATCCGCTGCAGAATCTTATGTGCTTTAAATGAAGATCCGGTCCAGTGTATTGAGGACGGAAAGCTGCGACGGGACCTGTATTACCGGTTATCTTCCTGTATTTTACATATCCCGCCACTTCGGGAGCGGAAAAGTGACATTCCCTTATACTGCAACTATTTTCTCAGCCGTTTCAATAAGGAATACAGCCAGCGAATCGAACGGATGGATGAAGGATTATTAAGTCTTTTTATGAGTTATAACTGGCCGGGAAATGTAAGAGAACTGCAGCATGTGATTGAAAGTGCTTATTCTGTAGCAGAAGAATCCATCCGGGTACTGAAACTGGAAAATATTTCCTCTTATTATAAAAGCTCCTTTGTAGAAGAAAATGGAAACTCAAAGATAAAAACCGCAAAAATGGCAGAAAGCATCGTGGATGAAATGCAGCATGACACGGCTTCAGAGGATTTTACCCCACAGCCGTCTGGTTTAAAAAATCAGATTGATGCTTATGAGAAGAAGATCATTGCCAGGACCCTTGCTGAGACCAATGGAAATGTAACAGTCGCTGCCCAGATCCTGGAGATTACAAGACAGGCATTACAGCATAAAATTAGAAAATATGAAATACAGCATTAAACTTCTATAAAATAAATTTAAAATGAATATGAAATAGATCGAAAATCGGTCAAAAACAACTTGCAAGTGACAAATTATTTGGCAGTGTAAAAAATATTTGCGCCAAATAATTTGTCACTTTCTATTTCCTTCCAGATTTTTCTAAAACAGATACAGAGAAAATCCACGTAAATACGTACTTTTTTCAAAAAAACAAAAGTTGGCACGAAAATTGCTATTAATATAGGTGTGCATGTACAAAAGCTTTTAAAAACTTCATTTGGAAGGAGAAAACACAAATTATGAAAAAGAGTCTGAAACAGTGGGCAACCCTGATCGCCATCTGTATGGCTGGAGGTACCATTTTCAAACTTGCTTATCTGCGAGACGTATTTTACGTAGCTATGCAGGACGCTTTTGGTTTTACCAACACCCAGTTCGGTCTGATGATGACCGCTTTTGCAGTAACCCAGTTTATCGCATATTTACCAGGAGGCTGGATCACTGACCTGGTTCCTGTTAAGTATCTGATTCCGGTATCCCTGATCTCTACTGGCCTTTGCGGCTTCTGGATGGCAGCTTATCCGCCATTTACCAGTATGCTGATCATACAGGCCATCATGGGAATCACTATTACATTGTTGTTCTGGGAAGCAATGATCAAAGGTACGCGAATGATTGGTACCACAGAAGAACAGGGACGTATGTTTGGTCTTCTGGAAGGCGGAAGAGGTTTATTTGCTACTATTATTTCCTTTGCAGCACTTTGGATGTTCACTAACTTTGGTGAAGGCAGAATGGGCCTTCGTGCAACCATGATCTTCTATGCAATTTCTCTTTGCGTAATGGGTGTTGCCTGCTACTTCCTTATTGATAAAAATGAAGTAGAAGGAAAGGTAGATGCAAAAGAAGCTCTGGATGGCTTACTTCATGTAGCAAAGATGCCAAGAGTATGGGTTGCAGGTGGTATCGTATTCTTCGGATACTCCTTTTACAATGGCCTGAGCTATTTCTCCACTTACCTGACTGAAATCTGCGGAATGTCCGTAAGCATGGGCGTAGCAGTAAACATCGTAAGACAGTATCTGATCGCTTTCATCGCAGCACCTTTAGGAGGAGCGCTCGCAGATAAAATGGGTTCATCCATTAATTACTTAAAGATCGCATTATTTGCAGGCACCATTCTTACAGGTATATATCTGCTGATCCCAACAACTGTAGGAATCGCAGTTGTTGTAGGAATCATGCTGATTTTGGCAGCTGTTATGATGACTATCCGCGGAACTTATTACGCAACAACTGATGAGATCAAGATCCCTATTATGATGTCTGGTGCAGCAGCTGGTATTTTATCCATCGTTGGAAATACACCAGACCTGTTTATCTTCACTTTATACGGACACTTTATGGATGCTTATCCTGGAATTCAGGGATACCGCTATATTTTCATTACAATGATGATATTTGCTGTACTTGGTATTGCATGCTGCTTCTTGCTTTCTTACATGAAGAACCATATCAAGGCAGATGAAAGAGTATAGATCAAATACAGGATATAGATTAATTATAAGAAAAATGGCTTGCCCGCTTAAAGGGCAGAAAGGAATTACTATGAACTGTGTACATAATTTTGACGAACCTATTAACCGCGTAAATACTGATTCTTTCAAATGGGATTATGAAGGTGAAAATGGAAAGTACATCCCACTTGGAGTAGCAGATACAGACTTCAAGGCTCCAAAAGAGATCATTGATGCTGTAAGAGAAAGAGTTGATTTTGGCGTATATGCTTATGGATATCTTCCACAGAAGCGTTTTGCAGATGCAGTTTGCGGCTGGTACAAGAAACGCTATGACATTGACTTAGAGTCAGAGGCAGTACGTCATTCACAGGGACTTATGACCGGTGCTTTATGGATGATCTTAAATGCATATACCAGACCTGGTGATAAGATCCTTTTACAGCCACCGGTATACAATACATTCAGCGTTGTTATTCAGGGAGCAGGAAGATTTGTAGAAAACAATAACCTGATCTTAAAAGATGGCCGTTACGAGATTGATTTTGAAGATCTGGACAAGAAGACAGCAGATCCAAAGGTACGTATCCTTTTAGTTTGCAACCCGGCTAACCCAGTAGGAAGAGTATGGACAAAAGAAGAACTGACTAAGATGTATGAGATCTGCAAGAAGAATAATACTCTTATCGTCAGTGATGAAATCCACGGCGATATCGTTTACGCACCATATAAGCACATTCCATACTTCTCACTTTCTGAAGAAATTGGTGACAATGTGATCGTTATGGGTTCCCCAAGCAAGAGTTTTAATCTTGCATGCTTCTATTCTGCATATGTAGTTATTAAGAACAAAGCACTTCGTGACCAGTATAATGTAGTTTACGATGATTATCATTTTGATTATAATTACATTGGTATTGAAGCACTGATCACAGCTTACAATGACTGTGAGTATTATGTAGATCAGCAGAATGAATATTTCTTAAAAAATATCAATATCGTAAAGAAATTCATTGCTGAAAATATGCCGGAAGTAAAGGTGATCGAGCCAGAGGCAACTTACCTTCTGTGGCTTGACTTCAGAGCATGGAATATGACTCCATTTGAATTAGTACATCTGTTCCAGGATGCAGGTGTTAAGCTGAACAACGGTGCAAATTACGGAAAGCCAGGAAATGGATTTATCCGCTTAAATGTAGCAACCCAGACCGCTGTACTGGAAAAAGCATTGGAGTGCATGAAAAAGGCAGCTCAAAAACGTGTAAGATAAGTCATAAAATAAACCGGTCAAGGAGATAACATGAACGAGAAAGAAACAAGAGCAGAGACGGAAACACCGAAGAACGAAAACAAGGAAGCGCTCCTTTCGACAAATTATAAATATCCGGTATCCATAGGATATGCGGCATTTGTAACCTTTACAGTGTTTGGCTTTGTAGGTGCAGGACTGATCTTTTTTGATGCCCCGCTGGAACTGATGTTTTTAATGTCATGGATCCTGGTAGTTCCTCTGTTGAAGGTCCTGGGATACAAATACAGTGAATTGCAGCAGATGGCATGGGATATGGCAGTATCATCATTTGAGCCCAATGTGGTCCTGATCGTTATCGGAGCCATGATCGCTGTCTGGATTGCTTCTGGAACCATTCCATATATTATTTATCTGGGATTAAAATTTATTTCCCCGAAAGTATTTTTGTTCTCTGCACTCCTGCTGTCATCCTTTACCTCACTTGCTACCGGCACTTCCTGGGGAACACTGGGAACGGTAGGTCTGGCTCTCATCGGGATCGGAAATGCCATGGGCATTCCGTCTCCCATGACAGCTGGTGCTATCATCTGCGGTGCTTATTTTGGAGATAAAATGTCTCCTCTTTCAGACAGTACCATTCTGGCTGCTTCTGTAGCCGGGACTCATGTAATGACCCATGTAAAACATATGTTGTGGACTACAGCTCCGGCATACACCATAACAGCAGTGATCTTTGTGATACTGGGCTTTACCCACAGTACAGGTGTTTATGACACCACAGTTGCAGGCGAGATCATGTCTGTATTTTCCAGATTTTACCAGTTCTCAGTAATAGAACTGCTGCCGATCCTGATTGTTCTGATCCTTTTAGTGCGCAACACCCCCTCCATCATTGCGCTGATGATCGGAACCATTGCAGGAATGGTAGTAGCTATTGGACATCAGTCTGTTGCCATGACCGCTCTTCTTGACTATATGATGAACGGTTTTGTCATTGATACAGGCAGCTCTTTTGTTGATATTCTGTTAAACCGCGGTGGTGTTATGAGTATGATGAGTGCTTTCCTTGCCATCTTCCTGGCATTGTGCATTTCAGGTATGCTGGATAAAACAGGTATCTTAAGTACCCTGGTTCGTCCGCTGATTGAAAAATGCGGTAACTCTACCTTTAAGATTATTGCATGTACTGCAGTTCTTACTTATATTACCAATGCCATTGGTTCTTCTATGTTATTTGCTTCCATTGTAACAGCGGCTTTGATGAAAGATGTATTTACTATCAATCACATTGCTCCGGAAAACCTTTCCCGTACACTGGAAGATGCAGGAACCTTTGGAGCAGTCCTGATTCCCTGGAATTCCAACGCCATTTATGCATCCCAGATGTTAGGCGTGGCGCCGTTGGCATTTATCCCCTACTGCTTTTTAAATTATCTTACACCAATCATTGACCTGATCTATGCAAAGACCGGGTTTACCATTAAGAAAACTGCTTAGATAAATACCCCGAAGCATCTGGATCATTCAGATTTTGCTCCGGGGTATCTTTATACGGTTTATATCAGGTTTTAATTTTAAATCCTGGTAGGATTACTTCTGGTTCTTCTCTTTCTTCATTTCAGCTAACTTCATAGCACGAACCTTTAATGGAAGTCCGAACAGAGTGATGAAGCCGTCTGCATCATGGTGGTCGTAAAGGTCACCGGTTGTGAAGGATGCTAAGGACTCGCTGTATAAGGAGTATGGAGAAGTGGTTCCGGCTTTGATGATGTTGCCCTTGTAAAGCTTGAACTTAACTTCACCGGTTACATATTCCTGAGTGGATTCTACGAATGCCTTTACAGCGTCGCAAAGTGGAGTGAACCATTTTCCTTCGTAAACGATCTGAGCCAGCTTGTTGCCCATATCTTTCTTAACTTCCATAGTAGCACGGTCAAGAACCAGTTCTTCCAGCTGTCTGTGAGCTGTCATTAAGATGGTTCCGCCTGGAGTTTCATAAACACCGCGGGATTTCATACCTACCACACGGTTTTCAACGATATCTACAATACCGATACCATGTTTTCCGCCCAGTTCGTTTAACTTGCGGATGATATCAGAAACTTTCATCTTAACGCCATTTACGCTGGTAGGAACACCTTTTTCAAATGTCATGGTAACATATTCATCTTCGTCTGGTGCCTGCTCAGGAGTAACACCCATAACCAGCATGTTGGAGAAGTTTGGCTCTAAGGATGGATCTTCCAGTTCCAGACCTTCATGGCTTACATGCCAGATGTTGCTGTCACGGCTGTAGCTGTGGCTGTGATCAAATGGAAGGTCGATGCCGTGCTGTTTGCAGTATTCAATTTCGTCTTCACGGGACTGCATGGTCCATACATCAGTCATACGCCATGGAGCAATGATCTTGATATCTGGAGCCAGTGCCTTAATAGACAGCTCAAAACGGATCTGGTCATTTCCCTTACCGGTAGCACCGTGGCAGATGGCAACAGCGCCTTCTTTACGTGCGATATCAACCAGTCTCTTTGCGATTGCAGGACGAGCCATGGAAGTACCTAATAAGTATTCATTTTCGTAAACTGCATTTGCCTTTACACATGGCATAATGTAGTTGTCGCAGAAATCATCTACTAAATCTTCAATATATAATTTAGAAGCGCCGGACAGCTTTGCTCTTTCTTCCAGTCCCTCTAATTCTTTTCCCTGTCCACAGTCGATACAGCAGCAAACAACATCATAGTTGAAATGCTCCTTTAACCACGGAATGATAGCGGTGGTATCCAGACCGCCTGAATATGCTAAAACTACTTTCTCTTTCATCAGTACATCCTCCTGAAAATTGCTTTGATATTTGTTTTGATCATGTTTTAATCACTAAGCTTTCATAAATATACAACATAATACAGGAAAATGCAAGCCTTAAAATAGAAATTTCAAAAAAGTATTGCATATTATGCATTGCAGATGTATAATTATGAAATCTTATACAGAGAAAAAATAAAAAACCTTATGAAAACACACTTTTCAATTAAGGAAAAAGTAACTATAATAAGGTAACAGGCTTTAGCACTGTAGTAGGTTGCAGTTTATAAAAATGACTAAATAATGAAAATATATACAGAGGAGAGTAAGGATATGATAAAAGCAGGTATTATCGGATCTACAGGTTATGCAGGCGGGGAACTGGCAAGGCTGCTGCTGCAGAGAGATGACGTAGAGATCAAATGGTATGGTTCCAGAAGTTATATCGATCAGAAATATGCTTCCATTTACCAGAACATGTTCAAGATCGTAGATGATAAATGTATGGATGATAATATGAAGGAACTGGCTGACCAGGTAGATGTAATCTTCACTGCAACGCCTCAGGGCCTTTGCTCCACATTAGTAAACGAAGAGATTCTTTCTAAAGTAAAGATCATCGACTTAAGCGCTGACTTCCGTATTAAAGATGTAGCAGTTTATGAAAAATGGTACAAGCTGACCCACGGATCACCAGAATATATTAAGGAAGCTGTATACGGACTTCCGGAAGTAAACAGAGAAAAGATCAAGAATGCAAGGATCATTGCAAATCCGGGATGCTTCCCAACCTGCTCCTTCTTATCTACTTATCCTTTAGTAAAAGAAGGTCTCATTGATCCAAACACCATTATCATTGATGCAAAATCCGGTACCTCCGGCGCAGGCAGAAGCGCGAAAGTAGACAGCCTTTTCTGCGAGGTCAATGAAAATATCAAGGCATACGGCGTAGCTTCCCACAGACATACACCGGAGATCGAAGAGCAGCTGTCCTATGCAGCAGGAAAGCCGGTTGTGATCAGCTTCACCCCTCATCTGGTTCCAATGAACAGAGGCATCCTGGTAACTGCTTATGCTTCCCTTACAAAAGAAGTGACCTGGGAAGAGGTAAGAGCCGCTTACGACAAGTATTATAAGGATGAATATTTTGTACGTGTTCTGGACAAGGACGTAGTTCCTCAGACACGCTGGGTAGAAGGAAGCAACTTTGCAGATGTAAACTTCAAGATCGACCCAAGAACCAACCGCATCGTTATGATGGGCGCAATTGACAATATGGTAAAAGGTGCTGCAGGACAGGCCATCCAGAACATGAACTTACTGTTCGGTCTTCCAGAGAATACAGGATTAAAGCAGATCCCGATGTTCCCATAAGATAAGCAGCCGGAAAGGAATAAAAATGGCAGGGACAATGGATATCCTGGTTCGGGAAAT
>ERZ773149.2936-NODE-2936-length-11257-cov-16.796286_pt1 | contig 11257 bp, 7 predicted proteins | sample MGYA00511081_ERZ773149 | MGnify/ENA primary metagenome ERZ773149 (study PRJEB29015, sample SAMEA2737846) | human gut metagenome | biome: human gut; feature: human-associated habitat; material: faeces | place: China | collected 2012 ...
TCAGCAAAAGGGGATGATAAGTTTATCACCACCGACTATTTGCAACAGTGCCCATCGGCGTAGTAGTGGATGTGGTCGATGACAAAGCCGGTGCGGGTCAGCGTGCGCCGGAGGATCGGCAGAAAATCGACCAGGAACGAAGTAGCGCGTGTGACGACGGCCGGTACGCCGACACGCGCCACGGCCTCGGCCCAGCGCGCGGCCGGCGGTTGGAGCAGGCCGTTGTGCACCGAACCGTGGTAGGTGCCGACCGCCAATGTGAGCCAGCGCTCTAGCTCGCGCAGCGTCAGGGCGGCCTTGTTTTCGGAATCGTAGTCGCCGCGCTGGTCAGGGTTGGAGAAGGTCGTTCCCGGCAGTTCGTCGTGAATCATCTGCATCGCCGTGCCGATGATCCGTTCCACGATGCCGCCATAGTGCGGCTGTCCCAGCGGGCGATAGTCCAGCCGGATGCCATGCTGCTCGCAACCCCGGCGCAGGGCCTCGCTCTTGAACTCGGCCGCGTTGTCTAGGTAGAGCAGCAAGGGCTTGCCGCTCATCTGCCAATCCATTTCCACGTTCAGTCCTTCCAGCCAAGGGCGCTTGTCGCAGGCGACATGCACGAGGCACAGGCCAACCGAAACGGCAGACGGCGCTTCCAGCGTGACGACCATGCCGAGCACGCAGCGGGTGAACACGTCGATGGCGAGGGTCAGGTACGGGCGGCCAATAGGTTGCCGGTCGCGGTCATCGACCACGATCAGGTCGATGACCGTATGGTCTATCTGCTCCAGCGGCGCGGTCACGGCAGGAGGCTCGCCGCCCACACCTTGTAGGTCACGAGCGGCATCCTGGCCTTCCCGCCGGCGGATGACCTTGCGCGGGTCAAGGCTAGCGATCCGTAAGGCCACGGTATTGCGCGCCGGCACTCGCAGTTTTTGAGCCTTGCACACCTGAGTGACTTCGCGGTGAAAGGCCGCTAGGCTGCGCTTCTGCTTGGTCAGGAACCGCTTTTGCAGTAGCTCGTGGATGACGCGCTCGACCGGTTCCGGCAAGCGCCCCTTACCTTTACCTCCACCGGACTGGCCGGGCACCAGATCCGTCACGAGGCCGCTGCCTTGCCGGGCACGCCGGATCAGAACGTATACCTGGCGCCGAGACAAGCCCAGCGCCTGAGCCGCCATATCGGCCGCTTCGTGCCCGACCGTCTCCGACTGCGCCAACGGACTGATGATCTCCGCACGACGGCGCGCACGCTCCCAAGCCTCATCAGGCAGAGTGGCCACGCCTTGTTCTGGAATCCGTGGGGTGTCCGTCGCCATGCTCACCTCGCTTTGGTGCACACGAGTATTGAGCATAGTCGAGATTGGTGCAGATCACTTCTGATATTGAACTGTCAGGAGCTGGCTGCACAACAGCCATTACGCCCAATCAACTGGTGCAGTCGTCTTCTGAAAATGACATCCATGCCCAGCCCGTGCGCGAGCTGGATCACCGCCCGCAGTGCTACGGGGATTTATTGCAGAGCGGTATGTACGAGGTCTGTTTACAGCTACCAGCCAGACTTGTTTGAGGACTGCGGAGGCGCGAGTACTTAATCCAAAATCGCCGCTCTGCGCAGGGCGTTCAGAGGTATCGCAACCTGCATTTTATCCGGTGTTTCGCACCTGCCCCGTTCGTGACACAACGGCGCGACACCGGATATCCGCAGTCCTGCTTACCTGAATAAAACCCGGGGTATTGATTGTGAGTGGTGGGACGAAGTCGCACGGTGGTGTCAATCAACCACACGGGGGCGTCGTCTCAGCCTTTGCCTGCCTCAGGAGGATGAAACCCGGGGGCTGCATTGATTAATATCCTGCTCGAGCTGATGACCGGTACTTCTGACCTTCTCCCGATACGCCGGAATATAACGGTCAGAGAGGCATATTTCGATGCCCCTGTTCTGGATCAGTTGATGATGGATGTCATAGCCAATGTAAGCGCTTTGTGTCACTGGACGAAGCGCGCAGCACCAGAAGCCCCCGGAATGTGGCACGGGGTTCATTGGTGGCCTGACAGCGAAGATAGATTCAAAGAGCGTTCAGTGATTTTTCCTGCGCTCGTCGTGGTGTACGCAATCAGGAATCCCGTTATCTCATTGGCATATTTGCGATATCACACCAGCAGGACGACGCTGAAATCACGCCGACATTCTCCTGTATCGCATCAATCTCACAGGGGACATTCTGAGCATGTTGACCTCAATCACAGATCACGACAGTGAACCGCCCCGGGAATCCTGGAGACTAAACTTCCTGAGAAAGAGGTAAACAGGATGACTAAAAATACTCGTTTTTCCCCCGAAGTCCGTCAACGGGCAGTCCGTATGGTTCTGGAAAGTCAGAGCGAATATGACTCACAATGGGCGACAATTTGTTCCATTGCTCCAAAGATTGGCTGTACGCCGGAGACTCTGCGTGTCTGGGTTCGCCAGCATGAGCGGGATACCGGGGGCGGTGATGGAGGGCTCACCACCGCTGAACGTCAGCGTCTGAAAGAGCTGGAACGTGAAAATCGTGAACTGCGCCGCAGTAACGATATCCTTCGCCAGGCTTCCGCTTATTTTGCGAAGGCGGAGTTCGACCGCCTCTGGAAAAAATGATGCCACTGCTGGATAAGCTGCGTGAGCAGTACGGGGTCGGACCGCTATGCAGCGAACTGCATATTGCCCCGTCAACGTATTACCACTGTCAGCAACAGCGACATCATCCGGATAAACGCAGTGCCCGTGCGCAGCGCGATGACTGGCTGAAGAAAGAGATACAGCGCGTATACGATGAAAATCACAAGGTATACGGTGTGCGTAAAGTCTGGCGTCAGTTGTTACGGGAAGGTATCAGAGTGGCCAGATGCACTGTGGCACGTCTCATGGCGGTTATGGGACTTGCCGGTGTTCTCCGGGGTAAAAAGGTCCGTACGACCATCAGCCGGAAAGCCGTTGCCGCAGGCGACCGCGTAAACCGTCAGTTCGTGGCAGAACGACCTGACCAGCTGTGGGTGGCTGATTTTACTTACGTCAGCACATGGCGGGGCTTCGTCTATGTGGCGTTCATCATTGATGTGTTTGCCGGATACATCGTGGGGTGGCGGGTCTCATCGTCCATGGAAACGACATTCGTGCTGGATGCACTGGAGCAGGCGTTATGGGCCCGTCGACCGTCCGGCACGGTCCATCACAGTGATAAAGGTTCTCAGTATGTATCGCTGGCCTACACACAGCGGCTTAAGGAAGCCGGATTACTGGCATCAACAGGAAGTACAGGCGACTCGTATGACAACGCGATGGCGGAGAGCATCAATGGTCTTTACAAAGCGGAGGTAATACACCGTAAGAGCTGGAAAAACCGTGCAGGAGTGGAACTGGCCACACTCACGTGGGTGGACTGGTATAACAATCGACGATTGCTGGGAAGACTGGGCCATACTCCTCCGGCAGAAGCTGAAAAAGCTTATTATGCTTCTATCGGAAACAATGATCTGGCAGCCTGAGTTCACAAATAAAACACTCTCCAGGAAACCCGGGGTGGTTCATAGTAGCAAGGTGGCTCTGCCGGAAGTTATGGTAAAGGTATAGGTTGCCCCGGATGGATAACTATCCTTTACAGAGAGAGGAGGTTTCGTCCTTGGTGATGTTTCCTGCTCAGAGCTTTCCGCATGTGGAGTATTTTAATTTTTTCTGATGTCGAGGTAATATGATTATTTACTTTTTCCCATTTCAAATGGAAGAAAATGACACTTTTCTTGATGCCGAAGTTAAGTATCAGAAAATGAAGAATAAAGAATGTTATGGTGTGAAAGCTTCACACAAAACACCTTTATCCTTTCTTAAACCGAGCGATACGTTATACATCGTTGCTCATGGCAACACATCAGTTATTGGGACAGGTTCAGCAACTGGGCCAACGTTGAATCCCGTAGCATTAGCCACTCTATTAATGAACAGACGTTTACCAAAGAACTTCATAGATATCAGAGTGTTGTCCTGCGCCTCGGGGATACATTCGAGAACCCCAGCCTTCGCACAACGGCTGAAAGAAATTATGAATGAACATGGGTATCATAGTCTGGTCGTTACCGGATACCTTGGTGAGGTTGATGTATCGAGAGACTGGAGATTAAAAAATGATGATGGTATGGAGTTTTATTCCTTAAGAAAAAAAGGGATTATTCCTGTTAAGGATATATTAAGTGAATCCCAGAGAGCGCTTTGTGGTTCTGATCTGAAATACGCCCTTTCTGATTTCAAGAAACGATTTTGAATAGGAGTAGTGCACTGACGTCAGAGCCGTTATGAAAGTAAGCGGCTCGCCAGAACCGTATTGATATTTACTGAGAGCTCAGATCAACTTTCCAGGGCAACAGATCGCGTACCCGGTTTGCCGGCCAGTCCTGGATATGCTCAATGACGTAACGCAGCCATTTTTCTGGCCCCTGTCAACGCCAAGATTATTGGCCGTTTTCGTCGCATTAGCTTACTTGGACAGCATGTACTTTATGAAGTGAATGATGAGGCCAGTCGTGTCAATATCCTGGCGTTGTAGGCCAGCGTCAGAATCCCCGTCATTCTTTGAGTGTCCGGCTTAGTGCTCATCAAGGGCAGCCAGCACAATCAGTATCCTTCGCTGCAGCGGCGACTCTGTCACCCTCTGACCAGATGAGTGGCTTTGCAGGACAGGCTGATTTTAAAAACAGATTCATCAAAAGACGTACCTCCTGGAGATGTATATAATATTATGAAAATCATATCCGTTACGGGAATTACTGTGGTGAATACAGAAAATGTTCATCTCTTTTCTGATTCATCTGAAAAGAAAACAGGTAAATTTTATTTAAAAAAACAATCCGGTAATTATAACTGTCCTGTCAGGGGAAGTATTCCTTCATACACGTTAATGCAGGCAACCGACAATATTCCTGATGACATTACTTTTAAAGCATATTACCTTCCCTACAAAAAAAATGATGTTACATCCCTGCCACTGGAAAAAAATTCCGATGTTAATTATTTTTTTACAGATATACTGGATGGATGTTCAGTTGGAATACATACAGAGGAACTGGTAACCCGCGTATACCATGCCAATGCCTTCAGATATGGTGAGTTTTTATACCGGAAAGAGAAGATGAATTGCAGTTTTGCATTACGACGACAGGTAAGTATGCAGAATAAAATGATTAAAAATGCATCAGAGAATAATGCTAAAATTATATCACCATGGCACTATGGACATCATGGTGAAAATGCTGTCTTTTATAAAACATTATTTTTCGGATACAGAGAGAATTTCTCCGGAAGCTGGTGTTTTTTGCGTCAGACATATGATATCCGTAACATGGAAAACTCATGGTTCCGGTAATTATGTTGATGAGGGATAATCTGTGAATGTTTTGAGTGACAAAGAGTACTCCTGAATGGATGATATATTATATCTGAATGGAAAAAGGGTCAGACTAAGAACGTGTAATATCTACGGCAGCAGGCCAGTAATGGGTTAAGTGATAACAGGTGTCTGGAAATATAGGGGCAAATCCACCCTCGATATGACTATCCGGTAGATATGTAAAAAGCCTTATTCAAATATAGTCAAATCTATTGATAGAACTCGTTTGTCAACTGAAAGTAAAAACATTCCATAAAGCTCAGAAATGGATATTGTCACAGAAATAGATATAGACAAACCAAACGCAATCTCTTATACTTTCAAAGCTTTATAGAATACTACTATGGGAGATTTAAATAGATATTAAACAAGGAGACTATGATTTTAACATGTTAGCAACCCCTTTACTAAATACAACTTTAGTTTATATATTTCCTTTAAGTTAAAGGATAGCGGGAATACAATTTCACTTCGTCTCTATTAGTATGAATCGTAATAGATGAGATACAACAACTTAATAAGGTAACAATCCCTTGCCGTATAGTAACACTGGACGGGGAGAGTATGCAATGCAAACAGAAAATGGAGGGTAAAAGATCACTGTTATTTTAATCTGAAAGTACAAGGAGCTATCTCTTTTAAAAGACAATAAATGTTATTTATGTTGTCTTTATTTGTTGTGTGGATATTTTTTGATAAAAGACAGGATTCTATATATGAATAAAGTGTTCTCTCTTAAGTATAGTTTTTTAGCCAAAGGTTTTATTGCTGTTTCTGAACTTGCCAGTCGCGTTTCTGTTAAAGGAAAACTGAAGAGTGCTTCATCAATAATTATTTCACCAATAACAATTGCTATTATTTCTTATGTCCCCCCATCTCTTGCTGCAACAGTTAATGCAGATATATCGTATCAAACATTTCGGGATTTTGCCGAAAATAAAGGAGCTTTTATAGTTGGCGCATCAAATATAAATATCTACGATAAGAATGGAGTGTTAGTTGGGGTGCTTGATAAAGCTCCAATGCCTGATTTTAGTAGCGCCACGATGAATACAGGGACATTACCACCAGGAGACCATACACTGTACTCACCTCAATATGTTGTCACAGCAAAGCATGTTAATGGATCAGATATAATGAGTTTTGGACATATTCAAAATAATTATACTGTAGTAGGAGAGAACAACCATAACAGCCTTGATATTAAAACACGGCGTTTAAATAAGATTGTCACGGAGGTCGCCCCTGCAGAAGTCTCCAGTGTTGGAGCTGTAAATGGCGCTTATCAAGAAGGGGGGCGTTTTACAGCCTTTTATAGGCTTGGAGGTGGATTGCAATATATAAAGGATAAAAATGGAAATCTTACACCGGTATATACAAATGGTGGTTTCCTAACCGGAGGTACTATCAGTGCTTTAAGCTCATATAACAATGGCCAAATGATTACCGCACCTACAGGCGATATATTTAATCCAGCTAATGGGCCTCTTGCAAACTATCTAAATAAAGGTGATAGTGGCTCTCCTTTATTTGCGTATGACTCTCTGGACAAAAAATGGGTTTTAGTTGGCGTTCTGTCATCAGGAAGCGAGCATGGTAATAACTGGGTTGTCACAACTCAAGATTTTCTTCATCAGCAACCAAAACATGATTTTGATAAAACAATATCATATGACTCTGAAAAGGGTAGCTTACAATGGAGATATAATAAAAATTCAGGAGTGGGAACATTAAGTCAAGAGAGCGTTGTGTGGGACATGCATGGAAAAAAAGGGGAAGATCTAAACGCAGGTAAAAATCTTCAATTTACAGGAAATAATGGAGAGATTATTTTACACGACTCTATAGATCAAGGGGCTGGCTATTTGCAGTTTTTTGACAACTACACAGTTACATCCTTAACTGACCAAACATGGACCGGAGGTGGTATCATTACTGAAAAAGGTGTAAATGTGCTTTGGCAGGTTAATGGTGTTAATGATGATAACTTACATAAAGTTGGTGAAGGCACATTAACTGTTAATGGAAAAGGGGTTAATAATGGAGGACTGAAGGTCGGTGATGGAACCGTAATTCTGAATCAACGCCCTGATGATAATGGACACAAGCAAGCCTTTAGCTCTATTAACATTTCCAGTGGTCGTGCAAAAGTTATACTTTCAGATGCTAATCAAGTTAACCCAGATAAAATATCATGGGGATATAGAGGCGGTACTCTTGATTTAAATGGAAATAATGTAAACTTTACTCGTCTTCAGGCTGCAGATTATGGTGCTATTATTTCTAACAATAACAAAAACAAATCTGAATTAACACTTAAATTACAAACACTAAATGAAAATGACATTAGTGTTGATGTGAAGACATATGAAGTTTTTGGGGGGCATGGTAGTCCAGGTGACTTATATTATGTTCCTGCATCAAATACTTACTTTATCCTGAAATCAAAGGCGTACGGTCCATTTTTCAGTGATTTAGATAATACCAATGTCTGGCAAAATGTTGGTCACGATCGTGATAAAGCGATTCAAATCGTGAAACAGCAGAAGATTGAGGAAAGCTCTCAACCTTATATGTTTCATGGACAACTTAATGGTTATATGGATGTCAATATACATCCACTCTCTGGTAAGGATGTGCTGACTCTTGATGGTTCTGTTAATCTGCCTGAAGGGGTGATAACGAAAAAGTCAGGTACTCTGATATTCCAAGGGCATCCGGTGATTCATGCAGGAATGACAACCTCAGCCGGCCAGAGTGATTGGGAAAACCGTCAGTTTACAATGGATAAACTGAAGCTTGATGCAGCAACATTCCATCTCTCCAGAAATGCTCGTATGCAAGGAGATATTAGTGCTGCCAACGGAAGTACCGTCATTCTGGGAAGTTCTCGGGTCTTTACTGACAAGAATGATGGAACCGGTAATGCAGTATCTTCTGTTGAAGGGAGTTCCACTGCAACAACAGCTGGTGACCAAAGTTATTACAGTGGTAATGTGCTGCTCGAAAACCATTCGTCTCTAGAGATTAGGGAGAGTTTTACTGGTGGTATTGAGGCTTATGACAGTTCTGTTAGTGTGACCTCTCAGAATGCTATTTTTGACCATGTTGGTAGCTTTATTAATAGTAGTCTGCTTCTCGAAAAAGGAGCAAAACTGACTGCACAGAGTGGTATTTTCACAAATAACACTATGGAAATAAAAGAAAACGCCTCTCTGACGCTGACAGGGATACCTTCTGTAGGAAAGCCGGGGTATTATTCACCTGTGATCTCGACTACAGAAGGAATTCATCTCGGTGAGCGGGCCAGCCTTTCAGTGAAAAATATGGGCTATCTGAGTTCAAATATTATAGCAGAGGACTCTGCAGCAATTATTAATCTGGGAGACAGTAATGCAACTATCGGGAAGACGGACTCTCCATTATTCAATACCTTAATGAGGGGATATAATGCTGTTTTGCAGGGCAACATTATGGGGCCACAGAGCTCAGTGAATATGAACAATGCTCTATGGCACTCTGATAGAAATTCGGAAATCAAAGAGCTGAAAGCCAACGACTCCCAAATAGAGTTAGGTGGAAGAGGGCATTTTGCAAAACTGCGGGTAAAAGAGCTTATTGCGTCTAACTCAGTGTTTCTTGTACATGTAAACAATGGCCAGGCTGACCAGTTGAATGTTACCGGCAAACTGCAGGGCAGCAATAATACTATTCTTGTTGACTTTTTTAACAAAGCAGCCAATGGTACAAATGTGACGTTAATCACTGCACCAAAAGGCAGTGATGAAAATACATTCAAGGCCGGAACCCAGCAGATTGGATTCAGTAATATCACGCCAGAAATCAGGACAGAAAATACGGATACAACCACAAAGTGGGTGCTGACTGGATATCAGTCTGTCGCTGATGCCAGAACCTCGAAAATCGCAACGGACTTTATGGATTCAGGTTATAAATCCTTCCTGACGGAAGTCAATAATCTGAACAAACGTATGGGGGATTTACGGGATAGTCAGGGAGATGCTGGAGGGTGGGCGCGTATCATGAATGGTACCGGTTCAGGTGAGAGTGGTTACAGAGATAACTATACCCACGTTCAGATTGGTGCAGACAGAAAGCATGAGCTGAACGGTATAAATTTATTCACCGGTGCATTACTGACCTATACAGACAGCAATGCTAGCAGCCAGGCTTTCAGCGGTAAAACAAAATCGCTAGGGGGAGGGGTGTATGCATCAGGTCTCTTTGAGTCTGGAGCTTATTTTGACCTGATTGGTAAATATCTCCATCATGATAATCGGTATACGTTGAATTTTGCCTCCCTGGGGGAAAGAAGCTATACCACCCATTCTTTGTATGCTGGAGCTGAAATCGGGTATCGTTATCACATGTCAGAAAATACATGGGTGGAACCACAGATGGAACTGGTTTATGGTTCGGTATCAGGAAAGTCATTTAACTGGAAAGACCAGGGAATGCAATTGAGTATGAAAGACAAAGACTATCACCCACTAATTGGTCGAACAGGCGTGGATGTAGGTAGAGTGTTCTCTGGAGATACCTGGAAAGTAACAGCACGTGCAGGACTGAGTTACCAGTTCGATTTGCTGGCAAATGGAGAAACTGTTTTACAGGATGCTTCTGGTAAAAAACACTTCAAAGGTGAAAAAGACAGCAGGATGCTAATGAACGTGGGAACGAATGTGGAAGTTAAAGACAATATGCGTTTTGGTCTGGAGTTGGAGAAGTCGGCGTTTGGGAGATATAACATAGACAACTCTATAAATGCTAACTTCCGTTATTATTTCTGATTTTGATAGCTGCGCAGCTATCCAACATAATGCGAACTAGTTAAGGGAGCTGATAACACCTTAACGATAGTACAGCGACGGCTTCCATAATAGGGAGCCGCCTTCTTATTATAGCAGGATGTGGGGGTTCGCGCCCATTTCCTCTAAAAGTCTCACCTTGCTTAGGTAATTAATTGAATTTATTTATAAAACGTTGCAATTTTAGCATCATTTTTTATTGTTCTTTTTAACCTGAAGTACGTCGATCGAGAGATACCTGTTTTTTCTGTCACACGGCCCAGAGATTCTCCCTGTGATATAAGCTCCAACGCTGTAGGCGTTCGTGGATGCTTCTTCCTACCAAATTTTACGCCTGCGGCAAGTGCCGCTATTCTTCCGTCGTTTGTCCGCTCCAGAATACGCTCACGTTCCGCTTCAGCTACAGCTGAAGTGGCACACTGAATTTGGGTAAGCGTACAGCGAGGGCCGTATTGACGGGGATGTGTTATTCAGCTGGCAGTGCTATGCGCCACGGAAGCAGTTCGCTGACCCGGTTGACCGGCCAGTCTGCTATGACGCCAAGCTCATGGCGAAGGTAGCTTTCTGGATCCACGTCATTCAGTTTGCACGTCCCGATCAGGCTGTACAGTAGCGCTCCCCGCTCACCACCATGGTCAGAGCCGAAGAACAGGAAGTTTTTACGACCCAGACTGACCGCCCGCAGGGCATTTTCAGCGATGTTGCTGTCGATTTCCACCCAGCCATCGTTCGCATAGTACGTCAGTGCCGGCCACTGGTTAAGTGCGTACGCGAACGCCTTCGCCAACTCTGAGTGTCGCGACAGGATCTTCATCTTTTCACGCAACCAGCTTTCCAGGGATTTCAACAGCGGTTTCGTTTTTCGCTGACGTTCAGCAAGCCGCTGCTCTGCCGGCATTCCCCTTATATCCGCCTCTATGGCGTACAACTGACCGATCTGCTCCAGGGCTTCCGTCAGTGCTGACGGGATGCGGGTAAGCGTCAACGGAGCACCGTATTGACGCTTATTTATTGGTGAGTACTACGTTC
>ERZ773149.2971-NODE-2971-length-11108-cov-26.712476_pt1 | contig 11108 bp, 9 predicted proteins | sample MGYA00511081_ERZ773149 | MGnify/ENA primary metagenome ERZ773149 (study PRJEB29015, sample SAMEA2737846) | human gut metagenome | biome: human gut; feature: human-associated habitat; material: faeces | place: China | collected 2012 ...
CAATGGCATTTTGTATGGAGCCTTGAAGATTTAGTTTGTTGTTCTGGTATTTCTTCTTTATATCCTCACGAGTTCCGGCAGGAGCATTCTTGTAGCTGCTGATTGCCTTATCGTACATATCATAGACACTGCTTGAATCTATTTCTGTCATAATTGTGTTTAATGCAATATTTTTAAGGGCAGTTTCAATAAACATCATTTTTCCATATAAAAGAGACTTTAGTTTTGTGTCATATTGTATGGTTGCGTTGATCTCATTGTATGAGGTAAATGGAAGGCGGTTTGAGGATGATACAAAAAAGCGGTATCCCTTATAACCATGAAAATATCCTGTATTGATCAGTTGCTGCTTTTGAGAAGTCCCTGAGATGGAAATTCCGTTATTTCTAAGATGCCGCATTAAGGCATCAGTTGATTTATAGTCTGTTTTCGCCATAGTATCTCCTAAGTGTTTGTGGTAATAAATTAAGTATAATACATGGTGTCATTATTAACAAGCTACAAGATAGGATTATTCTTTTTCTTAAATTGTTCCTGCACCGGATCGGTTTGTGTCCGTCCGAGATATTGATTCAGATTTTCCTGTTTCCGTTTCAAATCCCGCACCTCTTTTTCACAGCTCTTGTAGGTTGCGGTCAGTTCTTTTTTCTGCGTTTCCAATGCCTGATATTCGGCTCGCAGCTTATCCACATTCAATCCTTTTAGCTTGATGCCTGCCTGTTCAAGCACCCGTCTTGCACCGCCATAAAGGATAATCTGGCTCTCGTATCTGCGGAAATAAGCGTCCGGGTTCTTGGCTTTCTTGTAAGCGATATGATAGGAGCGGTTGTCCTTGTACTGCTCAGCATATTTGATGATTTCCGCAAGGTCTTTCATGCGGTGTTCCAGTTCTACAACACTCTGCTTGGCAGACCGTCCGGCTTCGGTTTTTACAGTAATTTTATGCTCCAGATCGGAGAGAGAACCAGCTTCATTATAGCTTTGTGCGGCGATCTTTAGATTCTCGATTGTCGCCCACTGTTGCAGTCCGGGACTGTTCTGGAATTTCTTGTCCGAGGTGTCAATGAGCCTGCGGGCGGAGTAGTCCTTTTTCGGGATCACTGCCTTTCGTTCCCGCTTCTTTTCAATGCGTTCCCGGATACGTCCCTTTGTGTATTCTTTCCCTAAAGACCTAGCACTGCCACGAACAAAACGCTCCTTGTCCAGAGGTCGGAAAGAGATATATTCCGCAGCATCTTCTCCAAAAGTTTCCCCTTTGATTTCGTAACCTTTTGCTCGCATCAGAAGCAGAAATTCTTCGTAAGTGGAAGCCGACTTGATGCAAAAATTGATGTCCCGCCTGAGCTGTGTTTTCCAGGTCGAACCATTCTGATCAGACTGCCATTCCTTGTATTTTTTGCCACGTTCACCGCCGGGAATGATGACAGAAAGATTGTGTTCTTTGCACAGCTCATCACTCAGGTGGCGGATGCGGTGGTAGGTCTGTGTGCAGTCATGGTATTTGTTATATTCAATGTTGTCAGCCGCACAAAAGATGATGTGATTGTGTATATGCCCCTTATCAATATGCGTGGTGACAACATACGAATATTTCCCCTCTAAAACCTTGTCTGCAAGCTCCTTTCCAATGTGGTGCGCTTCTTCAAAACCGACCTCGCCCGGAGCAAAAGCCTGTATGAGATGATAGGCTTTGTTGGGACTGTTTTCCCTGCAATGGTCAAGCGTATATTTAAAGTCAATTGCCGCAGTTTCGGGCGCACACGCATAAGACGAAACATAGATTTGTTCATCGGTTTTGTCCGGGTTGCAGATATATTCTATGGCTTTATCAACGGTTGCTTTGATAGCATGGATTTTTGTGTATGCCATACCTCATTCATCAACTCCTTTACTTCGTTTATATCCTCTTGATAAATGTTTCCAGTGCTGTTTACCCTCTTTGCGATCTGGTTTAAATTGGAGCTGATACGTCCCAACTCCGTATTATAATTTCGCAGGTAACTGTAATCAACATCATACACATATCCATATAAGATCAGCTTGCGCAGGAAGGCAGACATACTCTTCATGCCGGATGCTTTGAACTTGGTATTGAGGATGTACTGCTCATCATCGCTGAGATAAAATTGCACCGGATTGGTGCGGTTTCGCTTTGCTATTTCTGCCACTTCCTTTCTCTCTTTTGGGTACAAAAAAACTGCTGTAAAATGTTCGATTTTTACAACAGTTTGTTTCAAGTTTTATTTAGTTTTGGGCATAACTATCCAAAACAAATTGTAGCAAAAGCGGCAGGAAAGGTCAAGGTATTCCACAGGAAAACCGAAGAAAAAATAAAAGAGGGTTAGGGATGCTTCCCTATGGAAATTCACACGCATATACGATAGTAAAGTGTGGGGAATTTCGCCTGTGTCATGACACAGGCAGTGCTTGCTAAGGTTGTTTTTGGCACTCCTGGAGGGTGTGCCGGATGCTTCATTAGTTTAGAAAAAGTAAATAAAGACTTGACGTTTAAATCTTACACGCGTAAGATATAGGGTGATATCAATTTCAAATTTTAAAAAGGAATGGAGGAAGGCACATGAAGATACAGAGAAAAATATGGAACTATATATTGATATTTGTACTTGGTATGATGGGCATGATTACAATTATCTTCTTTTTAGTTGAGAAATTGCTGGGGGACGGGAGATGTTATATACCGCAGAGTGCAATTATGATTGCTTTGATGTTATGCGTGTTTTGGCAGGTAGTATTGATAACAGTGGCATGTCTGTTAGGAAGGCGGATTAAAAAGATTTTTCATGGTGTAGTCAAAATGATGATGACGATAGTAACCGTTTCCGGTACTCTTTGTCTTGTTTTGTTTCTCGCATGGAATTGGTTGATATATAGTTTTAAGTTTGATGAAAAAGTAGAGCAATATGATGAACATATCGCTTTATATGTGAATAATACATTTGTAAGAACCAGATTTAGATATCCGCATTATATGTATGAAGAAAACTGGTTAATCATGAGAACGTTAAGTGATGATGAATTGCAGGAGGCAGTTTTGAAATATGGTGATCCAGATGATTATTATAATTAACATAGGAAATTTGATGGAATTTATAGATTCAAATTTTTGAAATACAATGGGAAAAATTTTTAAATTGAAATCTTACAACTGTAAGAAAAGGAGATGCTATGACGAAAAAAAGGAAAAAGAAAAAAAGCAGGATATACATTATATGGCTCATGAATTTATGTTTGACTATAGCTGTGATTGCATTTTTTGTATGGCATGAAAGTGTACCTGATGTATCACCGGAGAATGCTTTAAAAACATACATGGCGCATATTTTAAATCGGGAGTATGAACAAATGTATGAAATGATTGATGCAGGAACATCCGGGAATATCAGCAAGGAAGATTTTGTAAAACGTAATTCTGCTATTTATGAGGGAATTGGTGTAGATAATATGAAAGTTCATATCACATCTTATGATAAAGAACAAAAAGAGATCTGTTATGAAACATCTATGGATACTGTTGCAGGAAATGTAACTTTTGAAAATAAGGCATCATTTATACTGGAAAAAGGCAAATATAAGCTGATATGGAATGATTCTTTGATATTTCCAGAGCTGGATTCCACAGATAAGGTAAAAGTGTCTACAACAAGTGCTAAAAGAGGGCAGATTATAGACCGAAATGGTCACATGCTTGCAGGCGAGGGAGTGGCTTCTTCTATAGGCGTAGTTCCCGGAAAATTAGAGAATAAGAATGATGCTATCAGTCAGTTGGCAGAATTATTGGAAATGAAAACAGAAGATATAGAAAAAAAATTAGCAGCAAAATGGGTAAAAGATGATTCATTTGTACCATTAAAAACAGCTCCAAAGGTGAATGAATTAAAACTGATGTCGATTGAGCCAGATCAGGAAACATTGGCAGAGAAAGACAGACAGGAGAAATTATTAGAGATTCCAGGTGTGAAAATTTCAGATATCACTGTAAGGGAATACCCACTGGGGGAGGCTGCTGCACATTTAGTAGGATATGTTCAAAACGTTACAGCAGAAGATTTAGAAGAACACGCAGGGGAGGGATATACATCGAACAGTGTGATTGGAAAAAGTGGAATGGAAGGGTTATTTGAAAAAGAATTAAAGGGACAGAATGGGTGTGCTATTTCTATTGTTGATTCAAACGGCAATAAGAAAAAAATCATAGTAAGCACGATTGTAGAAAATGGAAAAGATATAAAACTAACGATAGATTCGAATTTGCAAAAAGAATTATATGAACAATTTAAAGATGATAAGAGCTGTTCAGTTGCTATCAATCAGTATACGGGAGAAGTATTGGCTTTAGTCAGTACACCTTCATATGATAACAACGATTTTATTAGGGGCATGTCAAGTGAAAAGTGGAATGCGCTGAATGAAGATGAGAACAAACCTATGTATAATCGTTTTCGACAGGTCTGGTGTCCGGGCTCTACGTTTAAACCAATCATAGCTGCTATTGGATTAACAACGGGGGCGATTGATCCTAACGAGGATTATGGAAATGAAGGTTTGAGCTGGCAGAAAGATTCATCATGGGGGTCATATCATGTAACGACGCTTCATGCCTATGAGCCGGTTATTTTAAAAAATGCTTTGATATATTCAGACAATATTTATTTTGCCAAGGCGGCATTAAAAATTGGTGAAAGAGATATGGAAAGTTCATTAACAAAATTGGGATTCAATGAAGAACTTCCGTTTGATATTAAAGTGGCGAAATCGCAGTTTTCTAACACAGATAAAATTGAGAAAGAGATACAGTTGGCTGATAGTGGGTATGGACAAGGTCAGATTCTTGTAAATCCTTTGCATATGGCTTGTATATATTCTGCATTTTGCAATGAAGGAAATATGATAAAACCATATCTTACATATAAGGAAGATGCGATACCGAACGTTTGGATCACAGCGGCATTTACAAAGGATGCAGCACAGATGGTTTTGGAGGATACAAAAGAAGTCATAAACAATCCTCATGGTACTGGCTATGCAGCATGCAGAACGGATATTACATTGGCTGGAAAAACAGGAACTGCAGAAATCAAAGCGTCAAAAGAAGATACAACAGGAACGGAATTGGGATGGTTTTCTGTTTTTACAACGGATGAAAATATGGATCGTCCTATTATGATTATTAGTATGGTAGAAGATGTAAAGGGAAGAGGTGGAAGTGGTTATGTTGTCAAAAAAGATAGTCAGGTTCTTGAAAAGTGGTTGTCTGATAATTAGTATAGGATTTTTGATGGAAATTTCGGGATGTAAAGGGAATACAGAAGAACCAGTAGCTTCTGAATCTGTTGAAATTGTCGATGAGAGAAAAATAGATGACAATTTTATAAACATTCCGATAGATATTTATGTGGAAGCTGCAAAAAACAATGAACTAACGGATATGGAAACCGTATGTAAAGTCATAAAAAGATTCGGGGAATGTGGATATGCAGCGGTTGATTGTGAAAATCGAGTTGATATGACACAAATGCAAAGTGTGATGGATTTTTGTGATTCGGTAGAGAACCAGAAAGAAGCAGAAGTGACAATTATCCAAGTGAGTAGTTTGGGAGGATTTTCAGTCTATCATTTACAGACAGAAAATGGAGTGGTTCATGTGAAAAGATGTTACTACGGATATAAAGATGGAATTATGAAAAGTGAAGATGAGGGTGAATATCAAACCGATTATTGGAGATATACCGATGATGGATATCTGATGTTTTCTGGAACTTATTTTTCAGAAGAATTGTATGTATTAACATTAAGTTCTGCAGAAGAGCATGTAGCATTTCGTATACTGCCATTGGATGCAAAGTGTCGGGAATTAAATGAAAAATATCTTTTGCCAATAGGATATGAGTTAAATAATATGTTTTTAGTGGATTGGAATGAGGATGATTTTGGTGATTTGAATTTCTATGACATGTTTGATTTGTTGTATCCAAAGTTGCATAATGAAAAATTTCCATATGTAGCAGATGATAACTTAGGCATAGGTGCAGTTTATCATATTCCTAAAACAGAGTTCGAAAATGTAATTATGGAATATTTTAATATCGACAGTGATAAATTGCAGAAAAAAACTATTTACGATTATCAAACTCAAACATACGAATATAAACCAAGAGGATTTTATGAGATAGAGTATCCAGAATATCCGTATTCCGAGGTGGTTGGGTATAAAGAACATTCGGATGGGACGATAACGCTCAACGTTCATGTGATATATCCGTATGCAGGCGATTCAAATGTATATATGCATGATGTTACGGTCAGACCATTATCTGACGGAGGATTCCAGTATGTATCAAATTACATTGTTTCAGAGGAAGAAAATAACAACATTACATGGCATACGCCACGCTTAACCGAAGATGAGTGGAATGATATATATGGAGGACAGTAATGGAAGATATAAAATGGTTTATAAAAAAGTTTGGAATCATTTTTGTTATCCTCTTGGTGCTGATTATAAGTGTAGGAATCTTTTTTGAGAAGAACGTGAGAAAATCATCAGCAGAGGAAACATGGGAAAAGCCAGTACAGATATCAGATATAGAGTTTTGGCAGGAGGAGTCTGATTACGAGAGGGAAAATGAAGATAATTCGCCGTATTGGATTATTCCTCAGTCAAAAAGTTTACTGTCTGAAGAAGAGAGCAAAAATATCCAAAATGAAGCACTAACTGCGGCAGAACTGGTGAAGGTGGTATATAAGGATATTGTAATTATAGATGATGTACCTGCCTATGCTTCTGGAATTGATGGTTTTACAAATGAACAGGGAGAACAGGTTATAAAAATACTTGGAAAAAGTGGATATGTATGCGTTAAAGAAAATGTAGATATGCAAAATTATGATAAATTGCAAAATTTCTATAAAAGTTATCTTATTGGTCAGGATACATTGATAACAGTATTTGTGGTTCAAGCTGATGGATTGCTTGGCGCACAGACATTTGTCTATCGAAATGAAAAGTTGCAAAGTTACTATGTAGGCATTCGATGGAGAGAGGGCGGAGAACCAGAGATACTTGGAACTTCGGTAAGTGATTTGTCAGAAATTAAATTTACTGAAAAAGGATATTTTATTTATACGTTTGAAAATCCAGTTGCGCATGCAGGATTGAGAGAATATTGGAGAGTAAAGTTACTTCCAGAAAAATGCAGAGAACTTACAGAAAAATATATAGCTGGTCTTAGTTATGTAAATTATAATATGCTGGTTGTAAACTGGGATAGCAGCAATGTGGAAGATATATTGATGCCTTGCATGTTTGAGGATATTTATCGAATTTATACAGGAAAAAATTTAAAAACGGACAATTGGGAGATTCCAGCAGAAGAATACGAGAAAATAATGACTCCATATTTCCCGGTATCCACGGAACAACTAAGAAAATATTGTAAATATAACGAAAAAAGTAATAGCTATGAATATGACATGATTTCTGCCAGTCCATATCCACCGTTTGGAGAAGTGGTTGATTATACGGAAAACTCTGATGGAACGATTACTCTGATTGTAGATGGAGTATGGGCAGATTATAATTCCGACTGCGCATTTACAAATCGAATTGTGGTTCAGCCATTTGAAGATGGAACTTTTAGATATTTAGCCAATTCTATTGAACAAAAAGAATTGGAATTGCCAGTCATAGCAAGAATGAATCCTTAATATGGCTGGAAGGAAAGGACGATATTTATGAAAAAGCGTATTTGGTTCATTGTGCTGATCAGTTGTTTATTATGTGGATGCATAAGGAAAGATAGGACATCAGACAGTCAGTTGATGGATAGTAGAGATGTTGATTCTACGGAAGAAAACGAGAATGTAAAAGAAGATGTTGCAGAACAGTGGGAAAAAGGTTATGACCTTCCAATAGATGAGCCGGAAAGAAAAGAAGCAGAGGATGAGTGTAAAATGATTCTGGAACTTATTTCAGATATTTATGCTCAGGCAGATAAAGGAGAGGCAGCTAATACGGTTCTGGATGATAAGACAATTTATAAAATGCAGAATCGGATAAAAGAAAAAGGGTATCCGGTTACAACGATGAAAGCATATGCAGCAATGGAAAATTATAAAAAAGTCGAAGATTTTCTTAAAAACTGTCAGGAAGAGAAAGCTGGTTCGGTTGTGCTTTACGAGTTGCATTCAGATGGTGGCATTGGCAGAGATAAATTTATTTTTGATGGAAAGGACATGTATTTAACAGGTGCGTGTGCTACATGGAACACCAATGATACATATGGATTGTCCTATATTTCTTATGCGAGGATAAAGGAGTGGAAATATACGGATAAAGGATGGTTTTGTTATGAATTATGTGTTCCGGAACCGCCGGAGGTTACAGAGATTGTTGACGGAAGCTGTCTGGTAAGAATAAAGCCATTATCTAAGGAACAACGGGAAATGTCAGAACGATGCGTACAAGGTCTGGGGTATCAGGGAAATAATCTTTTATGCTCGAATTGGGATACTGACCATATGGAAAAACTGGATTATAATGGAATGTATGAATATCTGTTTGCCATGAAATATCACAAGGCGTTTGATGCCGAGGATTATCCAAATGGAATACCAAAAGAAGAATTTGAGAGTTTGATCATGGAATATCTTCCAGTAACAGCAGAGCAAATACGGGAGTATGCAGAATTTGATGAGAAAAACCAGACATATTATTGGGCACGACTTGGGTGTCTCAATTATGCGCCTACTTTCTTTGGAACGTCTCTGCCGGAGGTTGTCAATATCAAAGAAAATGAGGATGGGACAATCACATTAACAGTTGAAGCGGTTTGTGATATGGTCATTTGTGATGATGCGGTCATAACCCATGAACTTACAGTAAAGTTTGCTGATGATGGTGGCTTTCAATATTTGGGAAATGAAATCCTTAATGATGGGATTAAGGAGATACCAGATTATCAATATCGTATCAATGTGAATTAAGGAGGAAGAGTATGAAAAAAACAAAAATAGCGGGGATATGCTTGATTGTTTTGATACTTGCAGCATTTGTATCGGTTCCTGTTTACAATAATTACTGTGCATATAATGTAGAGAAAATGTTGTGTGAAACACCTTTGCCAGAACAGACAGAATTGATAGAAGCCATATCACAGGCAGGAAAGTTGACGGGAAACGGAAATGGGATGCAATATTTCGGGGCAATTCTAATCAAGAGTGAATTGTCTTTGGAAGAACTGGATGCTTACTATTCAGATTACAGAAGTAATGAATGGGAGTGTTTGGTAGAAACTCAGGAAAGGCAGCCCATTGAGGTGATTGATCACGGGACACTGCAATTTAGAGAAGAAATAAAGGACAGCGGTTATTACATTGTATATTCATGGGGAAGCGGAAATTCTCTATTGGAAGAACTGGATATACGTGGACATTAATAGGAGTACTATAACAATGAAGAATTTTTTGAAAATTATGCTATGTATTACGGGTTCGCTTCTTGCAGCGATTGTAGTATTTGGGTTTTTCATTTCATATACGGTAAATTACAAGAAGACAACTTGCGATACATCTGTTTCGCCGGATGGAAAATACGAATTGACACTTCAGGCAGTTGGAGAACCAGACTGGCCTTTTGGTTCAGCAAGTGGACGATTAGTCCTTGTGGAAGGCAAAGATAAGATATCTCAAACAGATTTTGAATTGCACAATGACGGTGGAAGCATCACCAGTAGTTGTTGGAAAGTTACATTGTATGAGGACTATGTGGAAGTAATCCTGTCAGGCGAAGAACAATTTGATGAGCAAGTCATTTTATATTTTGATGGTACGGTAGATATGAAACAGTTGCCTAATACAGAAGTTTCAGAGCAAGAAAATGACACATCTGTTGAATATACCACGAAGCCTGATAGCATTGATCTGGGAGAATCAAATCAAAAAAATATTACAGAGCAGGTAGATAAAGCGAAAAAAGCAGAAAGCTGGACAATGGATGAAAGTAATGGAACCATGTATTTCTTTTTGGATGAATAGAATGGATGGCGTTTAGTGGTAGTAGATGCGGCTGCTGGAAGTAGATTTTACGTTATGGAACGGACTGCTGATGGTGGTGATACTTGGGAGCGAATTAACGAAGATCCTTTTGATAATCAAGCAGGCGTTGCTGAAGGGGTGATGTTTTTGGATGATAATTTTGGAATTGCAGGACTTGCAGGTGCATCTCAGTCTCATTCTACACTATATATTACAAAAGATGGAGGAAGATCATTTGGTGAGATAAAATTGCCATTGAGTACGGTTACTGAATTACCAGAATCTGCAAAAGAATATGGATTTACAGTAGAGGATTATGATTATTTAAATATGCCTCAAATAGGTGCTACAACATTGATAATAATGGTTACAACAGATAAAGGGGATAACGATGGAATTGTATTTGAATCAGAAGATGGTGGAGACACATGGAAATATAGAGGGGTAACTCAAAATTAGTAGTATTATTATAAATTGGGTAAAGGTTCAGTGGTATTGGCCTTTACCCAATTTTTTCCATGATAATAGAAAGTTAGCTGTACAGGAGATACTTTATTGTGTCCAGATATTCATGTCAGATAATATAGACATGGTTATTTCAGCAGCATTACTTCCGGTAGCGTTGTTATCGGCTCCAATATTAGTAGCAAAAAAGTATGTATTATTTACGATTTCGATATAGCCGATAAACCAGCCATTCACATCTTGTCCACCTACACGTCCGGTTCCTGTTTTTCCGTAGAATTTTCCAGTATTGGAAGAGGAAAGGCAGATGGAGTCTTTTACAGCATTGATATTTTCAGAAGAAAAACCTAAGCTATTGTTTTGCAGTTTCATCAAAAGTTCAACTTGCTCCACTGGGGAAATCTTTAAGGAGGATTCCAGCCAATAAGTGGAGAGATCGCCACTCACATTTTCATTTCCATATCCGATTTGCTGAATATAGTTGTAAATGTTAGTGGATGCAAGTTGTTCGTCTATTGATTGGAAATACCAGTTAACAGAGGATGTCATCGCAGACTGTAAGGTCTGATCAGCGTTCCATGCTTCAAACG
>ERZ773149.2975-NODE-2975-length-11102-cov-8.670046_pt1 | contig 11102 bp, 9 predicted proteins | sample MGYA00511081_ERZ773149 | MGnify/ENA primary metagenome ERZ773149 (study PRJEB29015, sample SAMEA2737846) | human gut metagenome | biome: human gut; feature: human-associated habitat; material: faeces | place: China | collected 2012 ...
ACCAACGAGGCATCTGATTTGATGTATCACCTGCTGGTGCTGTTGCAGGATCAGGATCTGGATTTAACGACGGTAATTGAGAACCTGCGTAAACGGCATCAGTGAGTTGCGGGGTAAGCGGATGCGATATTGTTGTCGCATCCGGCAAAAAAAACGGGCAAGGTGTCACCACCCTGCCCATTTTCTTTAAAACCGAAAAGATTACTTCGCGTTGTAATTACGCAGAGCATTACGCCCCAACACAATCCCCGCGCCAACCATGCCGCCCAGCAGCACCGCCAGAATCAAGGTAATTGCCTTTTTCGGGCTATCGCGACGAATAGGTAACGTCGGTTTCATCACATAGCGGTAAGCATGAATATCAAGTTTATCAACGTCAAGATTGTCGATATCCAGCAGGTTTTGACGAGTCTGATAGTAGTTTGGTGAGAACACCAACGGACGGGTCGCCTCATGCTTAATCATCGACTCCAGCGCTTCGCTCCCCAAAAGGAACAACGTATCTTGCGTCACATCTTCAGTCTGCTGAACCTGTGGCTTTGTCACCTGCGCCTGATTCGCATACTGCAACGCTTCCTGAATCTGACGGATACGCAGATCTTTCTGCTCCTGCGCGACTACTTCCTGCGTTCTTAAAGAGTCCTGCAAGTTTTTCCGTCCCAGAGCAATGTTGTCCTTGAGATCCTTTTCTAGCTCTTGATTCACTTTATCATCAACTTGCTGAATGTATTGGGCCAACTTCATTTGTGCTCCCTCTGCAGTTTGCCCAACATAAGAAACAGTCAATGGTAATTGCTGGTTCTTAACAGAAGGTTCGATGGTAAGTTTTTCTGGTTCTTCCTGATTATCCAGCGTTTCTGCTAATGCAGAGAAGGCAGAACTGAAGCGACCAATCAACGTTTCCTGTAAATCCGATACTTTCGGCGCAGCCTGACCATAGATAACATTCATGGCATTGTTATAGCCAGCAATTTGCCCCACGTCGGGCTGAGTGATAATTGCTGTTGACGTCCATTTCTCCTTCGCTACTGCCAAATATCCAATAGCCAGGGCAATAGCCACAATGACGGAAATGATGATTGTCATCTTGCCACGCCACAACTGCACTAGTAAATCAATCAAATCAATCTGTTCCGGGTCATGGTTTTGCCCAGAAACATTATTATTTTCTACTCTCATCATTACCCTAACGGACGAAATAATTTTAAGTCGCCATAGTTTAGCGATAATCGCCATGAATGCTATAGGATAAATGATAAAAATAATGAATTATTACAAAGGGAACATAAGAGAATCAGGGCGAAAATCGCCCTGATAACAGGATGTTAGTCGCTGCCAAAGAGATCGCGGGTGTAGACTTTGTCTGCCACATCCTTAAGCTCTTCTGCCATACGGTTGGAAATAATGACGTCGGCTTGTTGTTTGAAGGTGGCGAGATCACGTTCCAGGCGAGAGTTGAAGAATGAGTCTTCTTTCATCACTGGCTCGTAGATGATCACTTCAACGCCTTTCGCCTTGATACGCTTCATAATCCCCTGAATAGAAGACGCACGGAAGTTATCTGAACCGCTCTTCATAATCAGACGATAAATACCCACCACTTGCGGCTTGCGTGACAAAATGGCATCGGCAATAAAATCTTTACGCGTGCGGTTAGCATCGACAATTGCCGAGATCAGGTTATTCGGCACAGACTGGTAGTTCGCCAGTAACTGCTTGGTATCTTTCGGCAGACAATAACCACCATAACCAAACGACGGATTGTTGTAATGGTTGCCAATACGCGGATCGAGACAAACGCCTTCGATAATCTGGCGAGTATTCAGACCTAAACTTTCTGCGTAACTATCCAGTTCGTTAAAGTACGCCACGCGCATCGCCAGATAGGTATTAGCGAAAAGTTTAATCGCTTCTGCTTCGGTTGAATCGGTGAACAGGGTCGGGATATTTTGCTTAATCGCGCCTTCCTGTAATAACGCAGCAAAACGTTCTGCGCGTTCTGAACGCTCACCAATGACAATACGTGACGGATGAAGGTTATCGTAAAGAGCTTTACCTTCGCGGAGGAATTCCGGAGAGAAAATAAGATTATCGATACCCAGACGTTCTTTAATTGATTTGGTGAAACCTACCGGAATTGTAGATTTAATCACCATGACAGCATTAGGATTAATTTCTGTCACATCGCGAATGACCGCTTCCACGCTTGAGGTATTAAAATAATTCGTTTTCGGATCATAATCGGTAGGTGTGGCAATAATAACGTAATCGGCATTTTTATACGCGTCATACTTATCTGTCGTAGCGCGGAAATTGAGATCTTTAGTCGCCAGATACTCTTCAATCTCCTTATCAACAATCGGTGACTGCTTCTTGTTAAGCATGTCCACTTTGGCCTGAACGATATCCAGTGCAACCACTTCGTGGTTTTGCGCAATCAGAATACCATTTGAAAGACCAACATAACCTGTTCCTGAAATTGTTATTTTCATTAGCTCTGACTTCTTCCGGTTAAACATTTAGAGTGGTCATTAATCCACCACCACAACTTCATCTACTGCGGGATTTTTAACGCTGATGCGGTTGAACTGTCAAGACAGCGATCCTGCTGTGCGGCTCTGTATTATATCGCTTTTTTAATCATAAATTATAAAAAAAGGCCATAACCTGCCGCTTTGTATAATAAAAAAGCCCGGAGGGTTTCTCCGGGCCTTGTGTTGATTAATTGATTTAAATCAGATTAATCCAGCCATTCAGTATGGAACACACCTTCTTTATCAATGCGCTTATAAGTATGCGCACCGAAATAGTCACGCTGTGCCTGGATCAGGTTCGCAGGCAGAACAGCGGCACGGTAGCTATCGTAATAGGCAACCGCAGCGGCGAAGGTCGGAACCGGGATACCGTTCTGTACTGCATAAGCAACGACATCACGCAGCGCCTGCTGGTAGTCATCGGCAATTTGCTTGAAGTACGGAGCCAGCAGCAGGTTAGCGATCTGCGGATTTTCGGCATATGCATCGGTGATTTTCTGCAGGAACTGCGCACGGATGATGCAGCCAGCACGGAAAATCTTCGCGATTTCGCCGTAGTTCAGATCCCAGTTGTACTCTTCAGACGCAGCACGCAGCTGAGAGAAGCCCTGAGCGTAAGAAACGATTTTGCCCAGATACAGCGCACGACGAACTTTTTCGATGAACTCAGCCTTGTCGCTAGCTGGCTGCGCTTGCGGACCAGAGAGAACTTTAGATGCGGCAACGCGCTGATCTTTCAGAGAAGAGATATAACGTGCAAACACAGACTCGGTAATCAGCGACAGCGGTTCGCCGAGATCCAGCGCGCTCTGGCTGGTCCATTTACCGGTACCTTTGTTAGCCGCTTCATCCAGGATCACATCAACCAGGTAGTTACCGTCTTCATCTTTTTTGGTGAAGATATCTTTGGTGATGTCGATCAGGTAGCTGCTCAGTTCACCGTTATTCCACTCGGTAAAGGTCTGCGCCAGTTCTTCGTTGGTGAGGTTCAGGCCACCTTTAAGCAGAGAATAGGCTTCAGCAATCAGCTGCATATCACCGTATTCAATACCGTTGTGAACCATCTTCACATAGTGACCTGCGCCATCGGCACCAATATAGGTAACGCATGGCTCACCGTCTTCAGCTACTGCGGCGATTTTGGTCAGGATCGGAGCAACCAGTTCATAGGCTTCTTTCTGGCCACCAGGCATAATGGAAGGACCTTTCAGCGCGCCCTCTTCACCACCGGAAACACCGGTACCGATGAAGTTAAAGCCTTCTGCAGAAAGCTCACGGTTACGACGAATGGTGTCCTGGAAGAAGGTGTTACCACCATCAATGATGATGTCACCTTTATCGAGGTATGGCTTGAGGGAATCAATAGCAGCATCCGTGCCTGCACCTGCTTTCACCATTAACAGGATGCGACGAGGCGTTTCCAGAGATTCAACAAACTCTTTCACCGTATAGTAAGGAACCAGTTTCTTGCCTGGATTTTCGGCAATCACTTCTTCCGTCTTTTCACGGGAACGGTTGAAAATAGAGACGGTATAACCACGGCTTTCGATGTTGAGCGCAAGGTTGCGTCCCATCACTGCCATACCGACTACGCCAATCTGTTGCTTTGACATTGTTTACTCCTGTCAGGGGTGTTCACCGCGGGGTGTGCGGCTTGAAGAAGCTAAGATGGTAACCCAGCATGTATAGAATAAGATAGAAGAATAAGAGGTGGTGTATCGCCCTATAACCATTTAGAAAAAGCCTTAGCTTTCCGTGGGTCAAATGGCCCCTCCTTTATCTCCAACATAAGGGCTTTCGGTGACAGGCATTTGACACTATGTATATCTCCTGGAGAAAATTCCACGACGCTTACTCCCGTACCATCTCCAACAACAAACTTTTTTTGGATCTCACCATTTTGCTCATACAAACAAACCTCTAATTGCCCTTGCATGACGACAAACATTTCCCACTGATGTGGTAACTCATGCCAATGGGGTTCAACATAGCTGTCGCGCACAAATGCAATAAGTAAACGTTGAACCTTCTCCTGATGAGATGCGTGCAATAAATAATGAGTGCGCAAACGTTCAGAATTTGCTGCAGTGCGAAATAGTTCATCCAGAATATTGTCATCAACTAAACGCATTCTCCTGCCTCCAGTCGAACTTCGATAGTCTGTGCCGCCGATTCAACCGAAAATTGAGATTTTAACAACATATAAGCGTTCTGACCTAACTGTTGTCTTAAAGCTGAATCACTAAGAAGCAATTGTGCAGATTCAAAAAGTTTATCATCTTCACCATTAACATGAATGAAACCGGCTCTATGCTTATTGATTACATCCATTAAATCATTACCGCCATTCACACTCCCAAGGATCGGGATTGATTGAACCATATATCCTAGTAATTTCCCGGGGAAATTATGTGAAGAGTGGCGAGATGAAAGGGAGAACATGCCGACATCAACTTCAGATAAAATTAATTTGAACTCTTCCTGGTTAACGGAAGATAGATGAGTGAAATTAGTTAAATTCCATTCTGCAGCAAGAGATTTTATGAGGTCAACTTCATCACCCTGCCCTATAAACAGGAAATGAGCATCATGATAACGCATCATATTACGCGCAAGGCGCATTAAATTTGCCATATCCTGGGCATGCCCAATATTACCGCCATAGAAAAAAATGACTTTATCATTTAGAGCGTATTTTTGACGAAGTGAATGATAGTCATCGCCGGAAGATACAGGAGTCATTGAGGCCCAATTACGTAAAACTTCACACGGATAACCTTTATTGGTCTGACGAAATATCTCAAGATTCTTATCAGACATTACCCCTATCCGGTCAGCCTGCTGATATGTTTTTTTTTCAAAATACCTGAAATATTTTTCAATTGGCGAACCGGCTTTCAACATACCTGCATCAATGACCCACTGTGGAAACATATCCCTCAGGACCAGATAGCTTGGGCACTGGCATCGCTGTTTTATTTTTTTAACCAAGTCTCCCCAAAAAATAGAGGGGGAATAATAAACAATACCATCAAATGTATCATGCTGAATGAGGTGCTTAAATGCGCGCCATGCACGAAAAGATAAAAGAGTTTCATTTATGGCACGTTTAGCCTTGCCTACATCTTTTACAGGTCCACTTTTGAAACGCCAAACCTTTATACCGTCAATCATACTAACAGAAGAGATTGCTTGTAATGTGATGTCTGGCGTAATTACAGTTACATCATGGCCTCTGCTCAGCAATTCAAGGCCTAACTCATGAAACATTTTAGCCCCAACACGTGTGCTATGGGGTAAATAATCATCAATGATTAATGCAAGTTTCATTAGTATTGCTTCCAGACAACCCGTTTAACGTAGTCAGTATATGAATGGATAATACGCACAACTTTATCTGAAACATTTGGCATACTATAGTCACTGACCTGACGTAGTAAGCGTATTTCTCCACGAGGCTGTGTTGCAATAATTTCTAATGCCTGTAAAACGCGCTCAGATTCAAGACCGACCATCATTACTGCCCCTTCTTCGAAGCCTTCCGGGCGTTCGTGCGCTTCTCGTATATTGAGTGCAGGGAAGTTCATAATGGAGGACTCTTCTGTAATAGTCCCGCTATCCGATAAAACAGCACGTGCATTTTTTTGCAGATGGTTGTAATCGTGAAATCCTAATGGCTTAAGAAGCAAGATATTTTTATGGAATTGAATACCGTTTTCGTTAATGCGGTTACGAGTACGCGGATGAGTAGACACAACTACCGGAATATCATATTTTTCAGCCACGGTATTAAGTATATTCGCCAGTTTCGCAAGCTGTTTAGGGGTATCGACATTTTCTTCTCTGTGAGCACTTACCACAAAGAAATTCCCGGGTCTTAAATTCAGGCGAGAAAGTACATCAGAACCATCAATCTGCGGCATATAATGAGTGAGTACTTCAAACATTGGGCTACCGGTTTTAATAATTCTATCGGCTGGTACACCTTCAGCCAGAAGATATTCACGCGCGATATCACTATATGTCATATTGATATCAGCGGTGTGGTCAACTATTTTTCTGTTAGTTTCTTCCGGTACGCGTTGATCAAAACAACGATTCCCAGCCTCCATATGGAAGATCGGAATTCTCCGACGCTTCGCTGGTATTGCTGAAATACAGGAGTTAGTATCACCAAGAACTAACATGGCTTCAGGTTTTTCCTGTTCAAGGACCTCATCAACTTTAATGATAACTTGTCCAATAGTCTCTGCTGCATTTTTACCTGCAGCATTAAGAAAGTAATCTGGTTTGCGAACACCCAAATCCTTGAAAAAAACTTCATTCAACTCATAATCGTAGTTTTGGCCAGTATGAACAATAAGGTGGTCACAATATTCATCTAATTTTGCAAGGACACGCGAGAGTCGAATAATTTCTGGACGGGTCCCAACAACCGACATGACTTTCAATTTTTTCACGATAAAACTCTCGCTATAGTATCTGGTTGATCACGGTTAAATACTTCATTCGCCCATAACATTACGATTAATTCATCATGACCTGTATTAGTAATATCATGGGACCAACCTGGCACAGTTTCTACAATTTTATATTCATCTGACGCAACATTAATCTCATATCGTTCTCCTGTTAAAACATTTTTAAACCTAAAACATGCTGTTCCACGAATAACGATAAATTTTTCATTCTTTGTATGATGATAGTGCCCTCCACGCGTTATTCCTGGAAGTGCGGTAAAAAATGAAAATTGTCCAGAGGAATGGGTTTTTAAGACCTCGCAGAACACTCCTCTTTCATCACTATAGGAAGGCACTGCATACACGAATTGCTCTGGTTGCAAGTAACTGAGCCAAGTTGAATATAACGCCCGCGTAAAACCCTGACCAACATTTTCCGTAATAAGAGTATGTCTACTTTCTTTAAATTTATAAATTAGATTTGCTACCTCACCCACTGTTATTGAATACGTCGGCTTTATATTTTTAAAACCTGACTCGTACTTGTTATTTAATAAGTTGATAGCATCAGTACAAAAATCATCAATATAAACAAGCGCGACCTCTGCTGTCGGGTCATGAATGATGATATCTTGATCGTTTGCTATCCTATGACAAAAAGTTGCAACAAAGGAGTTGTAATTTGGTCGACACCACTTACCGAACACATTTGGTAATCGATAGATATAATATTCCGCGCCACTAACATGACCATAATGTTGAATGATTTTTTCCGCCGATGCCTTGCTTTTTCCATACGCGTTATCACATTCAGCCTGAATGGAGGAACTAAGCATAATAGGAGTCTTTTTTGCATTACAAAGCAGAAAGTCAACAATTAATTTTGTAAGATCAGTATTTCCCTCCTGAAACTCATGTTCTTCCTTTGGCCTATTTACACCAGCAAGATGATAAATAAAATCAGCAATTTTGAGTCCCTGCTCTAACTCTTGTAAAGGTGACTCACGATCGATAGTAATTAAATCTTTAAAGCCTGCTTCCTGCAGGCGATAAATTAAATTACGAGCAATAAACCCTTTAGAACCAGTAATAAGTATTTTCATGTTATGAATCCAATTCAAAGGCCTCGCCAGCCCTCAAAGCTCGAATAAAAGGCAATTTAAGTAATAATTCTTTCATTCCATTGACATCTAATCTTTCTGTATTATGTGAGTTATAGTCTTCAATTTCTGAAATTCTACAATCGCCATGCTCAACATATTTACCATAGTTGAGGTCACGTAGATCTGGCGGGACACGGTAATAATCCCCCATATCAACTGCTGCGATCATTTCCTCACGGCTCAATAGCGCCTCGTATAACTTTTCACCGTGCCTAGTGCCGATAATAACAACAGGGTGCTCATTAACATCCAATAGTTCCTTCAGAGCAATTGCTAACGTTTCAATAGTCGCTGCTGGTGCCTTCTGTACAAAAATATCACCATTATTACCATGTTCAAATGCATAAAGAACTAGATCTACAGCATCTTCAAGAGTCATCATAAACCGGGTCATATTAGGATCGGTAACGGTTAGTGGTTTTCCAGCTTTTATTAAATCAACAAAAAGAGGAATAACAGAACCACGAGATGCCATAACATTTCCGTAGCGAGTTCCGCAAATGATGGTTTTAGAGCTATCTAAATTACGTGACTTGGCCACCATTACTTTTTCCATCATCGCTTTTGAGATTCCCATTGCATTGATGGGATATACTGCTTTGTCAGTGCTTAAACAAACGACTCGTTTAACTTCATTAGCTATCGCAGCCTCCAGAACATTCTCAGTACCTAACACATTTGTTTTTACTGCCTCCATAGGGTGAAATTCACATGAGGGAACTTGTTTTAATGCAGCTGCGTGATAAATATAATCGACCCCACGAGATGCATTTAGAATACTTCTATAATCACGAACATCCCCAATGTAGAATTTAATTTTTTGATTATTATATTTTTTTCGCATATCATCTTGTTTTTTTTCATCGCGAGAAAAAATCCTAATTTCAGAAATATCAGTGTCTAAGAATCGATTGAGTACAGCATTTCCAAATGATCCAGTACCGCCAGTTATGAGTAACTTTTTATTTTTGAACATAATTCATCCCATTAATAATTGATATATAACTTTCGACTCTTGAAATATGGTCAGGAAATTTTTTTATTACTTCATCCCCCGCTCGCAATAATTTTTTTTTCAAACAATCATCATTGATTACTTTATTTAATTTGTACGCTATATCTTTCGCATCTAATGGATTGAAATAAACAGCCGCATTTCCACAAAGCGTTCTGGCAAAATCTAAATCACTTGTACAAATTGGGAGCTGCATTTTCATCGACTCAAGATAACTTGCAGTAAAGCATTCCAACAATGTTGGTAAGAATAAAATATCACAATATTTGTAAATGGCTGGACAATCATTTATACTAACCGGCCCTAAATTTAACGTAGCCGATTTAAAAATATCTGATTGTTTTTCATAATCATTTTCGTTAATGGTGATTATAAATTTACAGTTTACTCCTAACTTTCGAAGTTCAGTGTAGACACCTGGGATAACTGATAAATTTTTATGTGGATAATTATGGGTTATCGTCACAAACTTTATGCATTTAAGGGATCGTAGATTAAATTTATCATTAATCTCTTCAGCATGAAGATTATTAAATACATAATTTAAACAATTGGGAACAACTTTTATTTTATCATTATCACAGTTGAATTTCTTTATAAACAACTTCCTTATTGCTTCAGTTTCTGTAACATAATAACTAAGCGGATCCCACAATAAGTATCCTTGTATCCCCACCTTTAGTTTCGTAAACGTTCTTCTAATTACATTCAATTTTTTATAAGCAATACTATGCTGAGAAACAATCCAAGGATTAGCAAAGCCTATTAAGTGTCTTGGCCCACAAGTGCCCCAATATGTTGGCCCAAAAATGGTAAATATTACATCATAACTCTCAGATAATTCTTTAATTCTTCTCCTCCCTTTATTCCATGGGAATATGGTTTTTATATCTGTAGTAATGATTTCAAAATTGTTTTTTTTTAAAAATTGTTTTGCATGCTTATACACATTTTCACTTACGACATAATAAATGTCTAAGTTTTTATATTTGTCACTAGAGAGTTGCTTAATAACACTCAGACTTACTTGTATTGCTCCTCCAACCTTCAAGTTAGAAGCATCAATTAATATTTTCATTTAGTATGCCCAACCCTCTGCAAATTCATATGGTTTTAGTTCTGATAATCCAGTAACAAGACGTATAATCATATACATGAATAGTATTAAAAATATCGCAAAATTTATTGATCGTTCATTCTTTTGAATCAGAAAAAATACCCAACCAAACTCAAACAATAGCGCAATTCTATATAACATACCAAACTGCCATGCTAAAGCCCATGTACTCAACATTGCTAGCAGAATCATAATCAATACATTAGATTGCTTTGTTTGGGTGATTTTATCAAATGAGTAATTATTTGCCATAAATAATAATAGCAGCATAGCAACCGCTAGTACTTCTCGTACAATAAATGATAAAACACTTCCTAGTTCCTTTTGCTCACTGCTGGACACCAAGTAGTTTACATATCTATCACTTATTAAAGAAGTATATTGCAATACAGAATCAATAGGGATAATAATGAATAAACATGGTAATAAAAACGCGATGAACAAATGTCTCGCCACATATTTCCAAATAAACCTTAATAATACTAATGGAATGATAAATATTATTACTTTATGAAATAAAAACCCAACAAAAAAATAAATCAAAGATCTGAACGTCACCTTATTGTTTTTGTATACATCCATTAAACAAATTAAACCACACAATACACCTACGAGATATCTTACCTGAATAAATAAGGGCTGGATATAGAAACAATATATCACCAAGCCCACAATACATTCATAACCTTTAAAATAACTTGATAATCTTGCTATTAAAAAGACAAAAAATAATGAGGTAAAAATGTAATAGTATTGAAATCCCAATCCTAAGCTTTTCAGGATTGTCATACCATATATGACTGACAGTTCAAC
>ERZ773149.2991-NODE-2991-length-11045-cov-3.503640_pt1 | contig 11045 bp, 14 predicted proteins | sample MGYA00511081_ERZ773149 | MGnify/ENA primary metagenome ERZ773149 (study PRJEB29015, sample SAMEA2737846) | human gut metagenome | biome: human gut; feature: human-associated habitat; material: faeces | place: China | collected 2012 ...
CAGATAAATTCCTTCTCTTTATCCGAAAATGTGTATAAAATTCTGGCTGCCGACTTATTTACTGCTGCTACGATCTTCTGTGAATTAAACTCTTCTCTCGTACCATCTTTCTTTATAACATATATCATACCTTTTGCTCCCATATACAATATATAGTATTTTTTTCTTTCATTCACCACAATTCTCTCTATATGTGGTACGTTTAACAAGTATAGCACAGTCTCTGACAAAAAGAAAGGGGCAAAAAATTATTCGTCATATTGCCGAATTTGATACATGGCAAGATAATTATCTTGACCATCCAGAGATACCACAGATACCTCATACCCGGCATGTAATTCTATTTTCTCCTCGTGGTCTGCTTCGTCAAATTTTACAGTTTCATCTTTTCCTGAAGAACTTCTGATTTCCAGAGCAACCTTCTCCCAGCCGGACACTATCCTGTATTCTCCCGGATCTATTGTAAAATCATACCCCTGGTCACTGGCATCTGTATCGCCAATCTCTGATGCAGTATCATCCGTTCTGACAATATAATTCTCTCCGGTGAACACCAGTCCGGATTACCCCTCTGTTCATCCTGTCCGTTCTTTACTGCACTGATAGTCTCAGACCAGTCATCTGTCCAGTTATTCTCATTACTTTCATTATTCTTATTACTCTCATTTACTTCATCAGAACTGCTGTCATCAAAAATACTGTTGAGATCTATGTCAAACTCATCATAGATAAATTCTTCTATCCTGTATCCAATCGTATCCCAATTCTCTGCCATCTGACCTATTATTACCATCAGAATCAGCACAATGATCCAGAAAATTTTGCCTGCCTTGCCGCTCTTTTTCTTCTCACTTTTTGCTGTCTTTTTTCCGGTGCTGTATGTACGGGCAGTCTGTGCGCTGTACGACTGACCTGATGTTTTCTTTGTCCCTGATGTTTGTATTCTTGAAGTTTGTACTTTTGTATTTTGCGTTCTAATAGTCTGTGTTCTGGCAGACGAAGTTTTTGCAGCTTTGGGAACTGTTTTATTTCTGTCAGACAAAGGGATCTCGTTCTCTGCCATTGCTTTTTTCACCTTTGCCGAAGCATGACGATAGTGCTCTGAACGGTCTTCGTTCAGATGATACAGTTCCATATCATTTCTATATGGCATTCCACAATATTTACACCTGCCGTTTACAATTGGTCCATCACAGACCTGACACCTTTTTCCCATATATCTTCCCCCTGAGTTTTATATAAATTTAACGCTTCATTCATTTACACATTTATTTTAACATTTCGCCCCAATCTTGCAAAGCTGAAATTGTGTTACTGTTCGTTCTGTTCTCCGTAACCATAATATCCCGCGAGATACTTCCAAATGAACAGTAATAATTGTCAAACTACCATTTTCCTGTTATAATAGCGTGGGAAAAGATAATGGATATTCAGTAAACAACAATATTTTTTATCAGTTTGCCATAAAATATGCAAATACAGAAATTACAGGAGGAATCCACTCATGGAACAGATTAAAATTCCTGACGGGTATCAGTCATCTTTAAATCTTCACGATACCCAGATTGCCATTAAGACTGTGAAAGATTTCTTTCAGCAGACACTGGCTCAAAAACTGAATCTGCTGCGTGTTTCCGCTCCGGTATTCGTTAATCCGTCATCCGGTCTGAACGATAACTTAAACGGCGTGGAACGTCCGGTAAGCTTTGATATCAAAGGCCAGCCGGAGAATGCTGAGATCGTACACTCTCTCGCCAAATGGAAGAGATATGCATTACAGAAATATGGCTTTGCTCATGGTGAAGGACTTTACACAGACATGATCGCGATCAGAAGAGACGAAGATCTGGACAATATCCACTCCGTATACGTAGATCAGTGGGACTGGGAAAAGATCATCAGCAAGGAAGAACGCAACATGGACACACTTGTTTCCACAGTACGTGCTATCTACAGCGTTCTCCGCAAAACCGAAAAATACATGGCTGTTCAGTACGATTACATCGAAGAAATCCTTCCGAGAGAGATCGCATTTGTCAGCACTCAGGAACTGGTCGACATGTATCCTGATCTCACTCCAAAGGAACGTGAATACAAGATTGTCAAGGAAAAAGGTGCCGTATTCCTTATGCAGGTCGGCAAAACCTTAACCAACGGAGAACGTCATGACGGACGTGCACCGGACTACGATGACTGGGAATTAAACGGCGATATCCTTGTTTATTATCCTGTTCTCGACATTGCTCTGGAGCTTTCTTCCATGGGTATCCGCGTTGACGAGGATGCGCTTGACAGACAGCTTACCATCGCAGGATGTGATGACAGACGCGAACTTCCTTTCCAGAAAGCAATCTTTAACAAAGAACTTCCATATACTATCGGCGGCGGCATCGGCCAGTCCCGTATCTGTATGTTCTTCCTCAGAAAAGCACACATCGGTGAAGTACATGCTTCCCTGTGGCCGGAAGAAGTAATGAAAGAAGCAGCAGCAAAAGGAGTACAGCTTCTGTAAAAAAGCCGTAAACCTGGAATACTCAGAGATCACAGACACACAGATGTGTAAATACACAATGTATATCTGAGTGCCTTATCAGACAAATGTAACGGGGCGAATACAAAAGTGAATATTTTATTTTTTTTAACACCTAAAAGTGATGTAGCATATATATTTGAAAATGAGACTCTTCGTCAGACTCTTGAGAAAATGGAACACAGAAAATTTTCCTGCATTCCGCTTCTGAGTCTGGACGGGAAATATAAAGGAAGTATTTCCGAGGGTGATCTTCTCTGGGGAATGAAAACCTTAAATGTTCCCGGACTGAAAGAAGCAGAGAGCATTTCCATTATGGCAATCCCGCGAAGAGCAACATATAAGGCAGTTCACGCAGATTCTGACATGGAGGATCTGCTGGACAAGGCAATCAACCAGAATTATGTTCCGGTTGTAGATGATCAGGGATACTTTATCGGCATCATCACCCGTAAAGAGATCATCAAATACTGCTACAAAGAACTGAAGAAATATATAAAAGCTTCAGATTCATAAAAAGAGCTGCCGCATTGCAATTTTTCAATTGCTAATGCGGCAGTTCTTTTTATATTCTTTATAACGCCTCAGCAGACCTCAACAAAATTCCTGTTTTTCCTTTTTCTGTGCCAGAAGCTTTCCGAACAATGCTGCCAACACCTGCTGAAACAGAGTTCCGATCATTACCGGAAACATAACTTCACCCGGAAAATATGCAGCTGCGATCACCGCTCCTGCGCTGATATTGCGCATCCCGGTTCCATACATCATGGAAACCGCCGTACTGCGATCCTTTCGGAAGATATACGCCACAAACCAGCCGAGTGCATATCCGGAAGCAGCCAGGACAAGGATTGCCAGTGCAACCTTCACCCTCTGCATATTCATATCCCGGATATATGGTGCTACTTTGGAAGAATTGGACGTTACCACAAATATCAGTGCCAGCTTTGAAAAAGGCGCCAGCTTTCCCGGCCATGTTTCCATTACTTTTCCATCTGTGATCTGATTTAATACCATCGCAACAACAGCAGGAAGCGCAACCATAAATATCAGTTCCCGCATCATCCTGGCAGGATCTATGGTCACCGCAGAGCCCAGCAGGATCTTCAGCGTAGCCGGGATCAGAAAAGGTGCCAGTACCGTATCCAGCACTACCAGAGACAACGACAGAGGACTGTTTCCATCATAAATCGTCACCCACATCAGACTTACCACTGCAGTGGGAACTGCAAACTCCAGTACCATTCCGGTGATCAGCTCCATGTTATTTCCAAAGAAAAGATGGCCTGCCCCGCAGGCTGCTGTCGGAATTACCACATGGACCAGAAGCATGATAATAAGCAGTGAGCCCGGATGTCGGAATACATTTGCCACATCTTTAAATCTTGACTTCAACGCCCCGGCAAATGTCATAAATGCAAATACGGCCGGCACATAAGGCAGACCGCATTTGGCAATATCAGGAAAGCACACCCCCAGTAACAGACAGGTCGGTGTCACCAGGGCCATCCATTTTTCTATAAAACTGTTAAATTTTCTCAGCATCTTATAAAACCTTTGAAAGGAAGTCTTTCAGTCTAGGATTCTTCGGATTCGCGAAAAATTCTTTCGGAGTATTCTCTTCCTGTATCTTACCGTCATCAATAAAAAGAACTCTTGTTGCCACTTCTCTTGCAAATCCCATCTCATGAGTAACTACAACCATGGTCATACCTGACTGCGCAAGTTCTTTCATCAATTCCAGAACCTCACCTACCATCTCAGGGTCAAGTGCGGAAGTTGGCTCATCAAAAAGCATCACATCCGGATTCATGGCAAGAGAACGTGCAATGGCAATACGCTGTTTCTGCCCGCCCGAAAGCATATCCGGATATGCATTGGCTTTGTCCGGAAGACCTACACGTGCCAGAAGCTCATCCGCCTTCTTTGAAGCTTCATCCTTTGTCATCAGCTTCAGTTCTACAGGTGCCAGCATAATATTCTGTTTTACCGTTTTATGCGGAAAAAGATTAAACTGCTGGAATACCATTCCAATCTTCTGACGGTGTCTGTTAATGTCAACCTTCGGATCTGTAATATCAGTTCCTTCAAAGAGGATCTGTCCGCCTGTCGGAACCTCCAGAAGATTCAGGGATCTCAGGAAAGTAGATTTACCGGAACCGGAAGGACCAATGACGGCTACTACTTCTCCCTGACAGATATCTGTTGTTATTCCATCGAGAACCTGATTTGTACCAAAAGCTTTCTTCAGATCCTTTACCTGGATCAGTACATTCTTATCGCTCACTGGTTCTTAATCTCCTTTCCAGTTTATTCATCCCCCATGTAAGGATTCCAACGATCACAAGGTAAATCGCTGCTGCTGCCATCAGAGGCCAGAACGCATTGTATGTACGGCTCTGGATCAGCATAGCTCCTTTTGTCAGGTCCATCATACCGATATAACCGATGATGGATGTCTCTTTAATCAGCACGATAAATTCATTTACCAGCGCAGGAAGTACATTCTTAAATGCCTGCGGGATAATAATCAGTCGCATGGTCTGGCTGAAATTCAGACCAAGGCTTCGTCCTGCCTCTGTCTGTCCCTGGTCAATGGACATGATACCGGAACGGACAATCTCAGCTACATAGGCACCTGAGTTGATACCAAAGGCAAGTCCGCCTACAATGATCTTGTTAATGCTTACAGCACCAAAAATTACAAAATTCATGATCAACAGCTGGATCATGGTTGGTGTTCCACGAATTACAGTCAGATAAACTCTGCAGATCGCATTGAGGATCTTAAAGGAGCCTGACTTATCGTGCGCAGAACGGATGATTGCTACAAGGAAACCGATGATCAGACCTACAATTACCGCAAATACTGTGATAATAAGAGTTGTTTTCAGACCATCCAGAAGCCAGAGATAGCGGTCATCTTTAATAAAGTTCAGATAAAAATCTTCTTTTACACTCGCTAATATCATAGGATTATTCATAAAAACCTCTGTTCCGAAAAGAGAGCTGTTGGCAAATCGTCAACAGCTCTGTTATTTGTTATTTTAATACTTATTTCTTTACAATAATTACCTGGCTTGCATCTGCATAGGTATCTGTAAAGTCAACGCTTGATTTACGGTCTTCTGTTACAGTCATACCAGCTGCACCGAAGTCTGCTTTGCCAGACTGTACTGCCGGAAGGATGGAATCGAATTCCATATCTTCAATTTTCAGTTCATATCCAAGCTTATCACAGATTGCCTGAGCGATATCAGCATCGATGCCAACGATATCATCACCTTCATGATATTCATATGGTTCGAACTCAGCGTTAGTAGCCATTACCAGAGTTCCATTGGAACGGTCAACATCTTCCGGTGATTCATATGGAGTCTTACCGGCATCCTCACCAATGTAATTGTCCATGATGCTGTCGATAGTTCCATCCTCTTTCAGTTCCTTGAGAGCTCCGTTAATCTTGTCAAGAAGTTCATCATTGCCTTTCTTTAAGCAGATTGCATATTCTTCTTCCTCGAATGGCTCATCCAGAATCTTGAGATCATCATTATTCTCAGCAAATTTCTGAGCCGGCTGTGAATCGATGATTACACAGTCGATCTGTCCTGCCTTTAATGCCTGAACAGCTTCACTTCCCTTGCTGTAACGTTCTACTGTAGAACCATCTTTCTCATAATCAGATGCATCAAGGTCACCTGTTGTACCAAGCTGAACACCGATTGTTGCTCCTGCAAGATCATCTTTGGATTCAACTTTCTGAGCTGCGGATACGCTTCCTGCCATGGAAAATACCATTACTGCACTGAGTGCAAGAGCTGCAAATCTCTTTTGATCTTTCATCTTTTTTCCTCCTCGCATCCGAAAGTATATCTACGGCTGCCATCTTTTTACCTTCTTCAGACAACAGCGTATAATTATGCGTTTCGGTTGTATATTTTTGTTTTTAATTTTAACATACTTTCTATAAAATGCAAGGTAAAACTTGAATAACAGATATATTTTCCATATAATGTATAATACATAACTGTTCCGGGAAGGGCAAAATGTTTTTTTACATGAAGGTCACAGAAAAACTTTCCCGGTAAAAGATTCGTAATTTTCACTTTTTCATAACATTTTTTCTATATGATACAAGAGGTGTATAAATATTTAACCAAATAAGGAGGCTTTTCTGATGAAATTTACAAAAATGCATGGTATTGGAAATGATTACGTATATGTAAACTGTTTTGAGGAAACTGTGGAAAATCCTTCCGCAGTAGCCAGATATGTCAGTGACCGTCACTTTGGTATCGGTTCCGACGGACTGATCCTGATCAAGCCATCCAAAATCGCAGACTGCGAGATGGATATGTATAATCTTGACGGTTCCCAGGGTGCCATGTGCGGAAACGGTATCCGCTGTGTTGCCAAATATGCCTATGACTACGGCATCGTAAACAAAGAACATATTTCTGTTGCTACAAAAAGCGGCATCAAATATCTGGATCTTACTGTAGAAAACGGAAAGGTATCCCAGGTTAAGGTAAATATGGGTTCTCCGATCCTGACCGCCAGACAGATTCCGGTAGTGTCAGAGAAGGAGGAAGTTATCAATGAACCTCTGGATGTAAACGGAAAAATCTATTACATAACCGCTGTTTCCATGGGAAATCCCCACGCTATTGTTTATATGGATGATATTGACCATCTGGATATTGAAAAGATCGGCCCGGCTTTCGAGAATCATGTTGCATTTCCGGATCGTGTAAACACTGAATTTGTAGAAGTGATCGATGAACATACTGTAAAAATGCGTGTATGGGAACGCGGTTCAGGCGAAACTCTTGCCTGTGGCACAGGTGCATGTGCGGTAGCAGTCGCTTCTGTTCTGAACGGACATGTAGACGGTGACAGTCCTGTCACTGTAAAACTTCTCGGCGGTGACCTGCAGATTTTCTGGAACAGACAGGAGAATCTTGTTTACATGACAGGCCCGGCTGCCACAGTATTTGACGGTGAAATTGATGTAAGCTTTCTGAAATAAAAACCTGTCTGAAACTGTAACAAATAACAGACAGCTTATCTGCTTCAGCTGCCGGTCACAATATTACGCAACAAAAACGGATACACACCATTCAGCTGTGGTTATGTATCCGTTTTTTATCAACTTTTACACTGCAAATTCCAGTATTCTTTCCACAATAAATACCGCAGCACATGCGAATAACGCAACTGTAAGAAGACTTTTCTCCTTATATGCCGCGATCAGTGCCACAATAAATCCCACAGCAGCCGAGATCACACTGTCTGTGGCAAAAAGGATCGCCGGAAATGTCATGGCTGCCAGACATGCGTAGGGAACATAGTACAGAAATGATCTGATAAACGGACTTGTGATCTCTTTTCTGGAAAGAGCAAGCGGGAGCATACGGATCAGATATGTAACTGCTGCCATTACCAGAATGTAAATATAAATATTATGACTCATGAACACCCTCCTCCTCTTTCTCATCCTCTATCGGACAGAAGTATGCGGCAGCCCCTGCCACGATCAGTGTAGTAATAATGATCACAAAACCTGACGAAACCTCCGACAGAAACGGAATCACTTTAAACAAAGTGCTGATCAGCATTGCTGCCACGACAACTGCCAGTACTGCCTTATTCTGCTTTGCCGGAGGAATAATAATTGCAAGGAACATACCGTAAATAGCCACGCTGAGTGCACTCATCATAAAATCCGGAAGAAGATTTCCGGAAATTGCTCCTGCCAGGGTTCCAAGTACCCATCCCGGGATTGCCACACACATGGCACCATAATTATAAAATGCGCTTACCTTTCCGGGCTGACTGGCACTGATCCCGAAAATCTCATCCGTCACACCAAATGCTGCAATATAGCGGTGAACCAAAGATTCATCTCTTCTGAATTTCTGAGCAAGGGAAAATGACATCAGACAATATCTCAGATTAATGATCAGCTGTGTCAGTGCCATCTCCCAGTAAGAGCCGCTCATTACCATGATCTCAAGTCCTGCAAACTGCCCTGCTGAAGTCACGTTTGTCAATGAGATCAGCACAGCCTGCCAGATACTCAGTCCATCAGCAACTGCCATCATGCCAAATGTAAACGATACAGCAAAATATCCCAGTCCTATGGGAATACCATCCTTAACTCCTTTTCTGAAGCTTTCACTTCTCATGTTTCTCTCCTCCTGTCACCTTTTGTGATCCTTTGACAACTGTTTAACTCTTTCACAGCTACAACTTTCGTATTTACTGATACACACAGATAACCCGGAGAACAGTATTCTGTCTCCGGGTTTCAGTCAAGATTATCTGATCTGTTTTATTGCATATGCATAAATTCTCTTATAAGTCCTCATAGAATAATGAACACCATCATCTGTATAACCGCGAAATTCACAGCGAGTCGTATAACCACATCTCATCAGATAAGAATAACTGTTGATCCATGTAAAATTCCCGTTCAGTCTCTGTCTGAGTCTGTTATTAAATCCGCGGATCTCAGACTCCTTTCGCGTGGATTTCATTGCCGTATTACATGGATTCACAGACATATAAAATAATTCACAGTTCCTGGCAGTCAGCTTTCTGGATAATCCATTCATATAAGAAGCATAGTCTGACGCAACAGAATCATAACTGATGGACTTCCTGTTTTTGTGGATCAGGTCATTTACTCCCAGATTGAAAATAACTGCCACCGGCTTCGCATTGTCATCCATCCCGCTTATTTCATTCAGCAGTTCCTTTTCTCCGTATTTTTTCATCCAGTCAAGCCCTTCTCCTGTCTTGCATACAAATCCAACTTTCTTTAAACTGTCAGAACTGCATTGCTGCTTCAGAGTACTGCGAAGCATTGCTGTGCGGGAATCTCCCACAAAAATAATCTTATCATATTTCTCCACACTGTCCGCAAGACCGCCTGCATAAATATCCGGTTCCTGATTCCATTTATACTTCACCGGATAAAGATGAATATTTTTCGTAACCTGAATTTTCTGATATGCCTGATACATTGGATTACAGGTCTGTCCGGGAACTGTTGACCATCCCAGAAATGTATATCCCCTCTTATTCACTTCCACAGGAAGAATCACAGAACCACCGCTTTTCACTTTCTTTTTTGTGATTTCTCCTGAAGTCTCTATTGTAACTGTTTTCGTGGATGTTTTTTTCTTTTGCACTGTTGAATTCTTAGCAGTCTGCATTATTGCCGCCTGTGCTGCAGACGGGGGTGCTGCACATATTAATACACATGCCAGAAAAAATAATAACATTCTTCTTACACACATCTGTCTCTTCTGTTTTCTCATTATTGCCTTCTTTTATGATTTCATATATTATCTGTTATTTTTACCGGTACTTACAGCAATTTCGCTGTCTTTTCTCTTCACCATACTGCTTCGCAGTCAATTTGACCAAACAGTTGTATTTCAGTTTACATCATCTGACAGAAACAGTCAACAGTCTTCGCCACTGCCTTTACATTCTTTACAGACTCCATACAAAATAGAATTCTTACACTGCAGGGTAAATCCATGACTTTCTTCAATATGATGAGAAATTTCTTCCATAAAATGACATTCCAGATGAATGATCTTTCCACATTTTACACACTTCAGGTGCAGATGCTGTTCACATCCCCGTCCCGGTTCTACATACTGATAAGCAGCCTGGCAACCTTTCTCTGCAACATATTTGATCACAGTTTCATCCTTTGCAAGCTTGTCCAGATAGCGGTAAATGGTTGTGATATTTACCTCACTGTCATGTTTCTTCAGATACTCATCCACATCAGCAGCTGTAACCGTATGGTCATTACTGTTTTTCAAATATTCAAGTATTTTTCTGCGGCTTGCTGTCGCATAACTGCTTCCTGCCATAATTTTATCATTCCTCCTAAAATCAGCTTCTTCTGACAGAGCAGACTCGGTTGATCAGAAAACAATTCCTGCAAATTCAATAATAATTCCCCAGAATACACCAAGTCCATAAAGTACTCCCACAATTTTCAGATTCTGAACCCTGTCTCTGTTCAAACGAAACAGAATCAGAAGCCCAACTCCTGCATTTACAAGAAGTCCCGCCATCATCGCCCCGGCTCCGATAATATGATCCAGATATAACTGGGTGATTACTACAGAAGAAGCGCAGTTGGGAATCAGTCCCACTAAAGCTGCGATCAGTTCACCTGCAATCGGTGTTCCTGTAAAAAGTCCTGCCAGTGTCTCTTCTCCGACTAATCCAATGATAATATTTAAAGCAAGAGAAATCAAGAAAATGTATACAAAAACTTTTAATGTGTGAAATGCTGCTGAAGAAATAACTCCATGTTCACAATGGCAGCGTTCTTCTTCACAGATTTCATGAATATCCACATCAGGTTCCTGTTTCTTCAGAATATGTGTGTAAACATACTCCAGCACCAGGCCGGAAAGTATTCCGATCACCGCTTTGCAGGTCAGGATTTTCACAATTGTAACTACAGGAACCGCATTGGAAA
>ERZ773149.3003-NODE-3003-length-11021-cov-2.824640_pt1 | contig 11021 bp, 5 predicted proteins | sample MGYA00511081_ERZ773149 | MGnify/ENA primary metagenome ERZ773149 (study PRJEB29015, sample SAMEA2737846) | human gut metagenome | biome: human gut; feature: human-associated habitat; material: faeces | place: China | collected 2012 ...
GCATATCCGGCACATCTGTATTTTACTCCTCTGCTGCCGCTTCTTCGGCCGGAGCCTCTGTTGCTGCCTCGCCGTCTTTCTCAGCGATCTGTTTAATAACACGAGCAAAGTTTGTAATCGGTGACTGCAAGCTTCCGAGCAATTTGGAGAGAAGTACCTCTCTTGACGGAATCTTAGCCAGTTCATTCAATCCGGCTACATCATATACAGTTCCTTCAATTACACCGGCTTTCATCTCAAGTTTGTCTGCTGTCTTAGCAAACTCTGCAAGAATTCTGGCCGGAGCTGTCGCATCTTCCTTAGATACGCAAAGTGCGCTCGGTCCTTCTAAATACTCATCCAGACCCGCGAACTCTGTTCCTTCAAATGCTCTCTTCATCATTGTGTTCTTACATACTTTGTAAGTAACGCCGGCTTCTCTGAGCTTTTTACGAAGCTCTGTATCCTGTGCTACTGTAAGTCCACGGTAGTCAACGATAACTACAGACTGAGCATCTTTGATGTCTTCTGCGATAGCTGCTACGATCGGTTGTTTTAATTCAACTTTTGCCACGTCCAGGTGCACCTCCTTATAGATTTTAAATGACTGCGTCCTGAGACCTTCAATCATCGGAAGCGCCGAAAGGCACGTCCCGGGATTGCAGGCGATTACCAACATCCCGGGCAACCCCGAACTTTGGCTCGTCGCCTATACAAAAAACCTCTGCGACAGAAGACACAGAGGTTTACAAATGTTCTTTTTAAAAAGAATTCGTATCTTCCTCGGCAGGCGTTCTCAACCTTATGCCTAACGGCACCTGCTGTCTTCGGCAGTCAATTACTTTTATAAAATATCACTACTCATCCAAATTGTCAAGCACTTTTTTCACATATTGTTCCGCTTCACCTTCCGATAAAGAAAACTCTTCCTCATTATATTCCGTCAAAATCATATCGATTACCTCCGACCGATTTTTACGAAGTATTTCAGACAAAATTCCCTGACGGATGCAAGTGTCTACCACCTCTTCAAACGGAAGTTCTCCTGACATCTGCTGACGGATCATTACGACAAACCGGGAATATTCCCGCAGTGTCACACACTTTTCCATAAGTTCTCTGTTGTGACCAAAATTAATATTCAGCACAACCGCTTTACATTCAAGCGCCGGCGGCACTTCTTTTCCCGTCTTAACAAACAAGTCGCTTAGTTTCAGTTCCTGTCGTTCCGGCTCTTGTTTCGTTCCGTTATAAAAAACAATATACTGCGGGAACGGGATATGTAAAGGAACGTTCATATAGAGCTTTTGTTTCACATCTTCGATCCGTTCCCGATAAAGCGACGCAAAGTAAAACAATCCTCTCAGCGGCAGATTTGGACTATATGAACTTTGATGTTCATATAAATTCATCACATCACCGATAATAAAGGACAAGTCATTCTTCATTCCCATGTACACAACATCTTCAATCGTTGTGATCGTCAGTTCATCGGGATTCGTATACGCGCTGTCATTAACCACGTTATACAGCTCCGGAAGTTCCTTTTTATCTCGAAAAATAATACGGAAAACCCTGTCTTTATACTTCCTGTGTATTCTTTTATTTTTCAACCGATTTCCTCCTTCATTGTAGCAAACATAATTATATGAAGCAATCAAAAATACGCGCTTTCCTCAGCGCCTTTATCCCTTTTTCTTTTCTCATGTTTTTTTACAAATTTGATTTTCACTGCAGCGACTGCCGCAAGATTATTAGAATTCAACGAAATAAAACCGGTTCTTTTTCTTCCCACATTCTCAGAAAACTGAATTTGTGATAAAAGAATAACACATCTTCTATTTTTGCACAAATATTTTATCTTTTTTCAATGACAGAATTCCTGTCATTAATTCACCATTACAAAATCTGTATCTGGGAGATGTCTGTATCTTATTTCGATTGTACGAACTACTATTTCGATATCGGAAGATCTGATATGGGATTACTCATACACAAAAGGCGATGCTTTACACGCACCGCCTTTTGTATTTCATACAGCATCTTACGAATCAGATGTTTTTTATTTCACTCTTTTTCTTCTAAAGAATGTTACTACAGCGATTCCACCTGCTGCCAGAAGAACTGTCAGATATCCCGCGATATTTGCGCTGTCTCCTGTGACAACCGCTGTGCTGCCAACGTTTCCGCCGTTTCCGCCCGGTGTCGGATTCGGCTGCGTCTTAGGAACAAGACCTTTATAAGCTGCTTCCAGAGCCGCTTTCGCCGCATTCACATCATCTTGTGTCGCATTCGGATTTGCAAGGATCTTTTCTGCTTCTGCACGGGCTTTATCAAATGCCGCCCAGCTTTCTGCTGTGTACCCGTCCGATTTAATGTCTTTATACGCTTCATAAAGATTCTTCAGTCCGCTTACATCTGCAGCGCCCGGGTCTGGATCCGGTGTCGGGTCTGGATCCGGCTTCGTTTCCTCTTTCTTGAGTGATTTAAACGCTTTTTCAAGATTCTCCGCCGCTTTATCCACTTTTTCCTGTGTTGCTTTTTCATTTGCAAGAACCGTTTCCGCCTCTGTACGTGCTTCAGCAAATGCCGTCCAACTTTCTGCTGTATACCCGTCTGCTTTGATACCTTTATATTTATTATAAAGCTCCTGCAGTTTGCTCTTATCCACTTTGCCCGGTTCTGGATCTGAAGTTACCTTGTCCTCTAAAATGAGAGATGTCATTGCTTTTGATAATTCTCTCTTCATGATTTCCACATCATTCGCATCTGCATTTTCCGCAGACGCCAATTCTTCTGCCTCTGCAATCTTGTTCTGAAGCGCATCCCATGATTCTTTTGTAAATCCTTCATTCTTGATTGCTTTTGCCTCGGTGATCACAGCAGTCAAACCTTCAATATCTGCCGGAACGTCGGCCTGATGCAGTTTTAATTCTGCCGCAGCGCCATTGTTATTTGCCGCCTCCAGATAAACCAGACGCACATGTTTCGTAGTAACTTTGTTAAAATCAATTACTTTTGTATCCGCATTATTTTTCAATGTGCCTTCTGCATGCTTCGTATAATTTGTTCCGTCATTGCTGATCTGAATCTCATACTTAGTCACATTTCCGTTTGTTCCTGTCTGACGCGGCACATAAGTAAGTCCGTCAACCGCCATTGGTTCTTCCATTTCAAGATCGATCCAATGGGGCATAGTTGTGATATCCCACTTTGAATGCCAGATTGTGTTTGTGTCTCCATCCAGCGCTTTATCCGGCGCAGATCCGTTATCCTGATGCGAGGATGCTGTCGCCGTAAGTTTTGCATTATCTACATAGTTGACATTTCTTTCTTCAACCAGTGTCAGACCTGCCAGAGCATCTGCCAGCATTTTCTCATAACCGTCTACCGTACTCTGCATTTCTTCCGGCAGTCCGGTACGAATCTGCGAAAGCACGTACTCAAGCCATGCCGCCGATTCTTCTGTAAACGGAGAAAGATCCGACGGGATTGTCTTCTTGAGCGTTTCAATTCTGCTGTAGTCCGCTTCTTTGTAATCGCTGTCGTCTAAAACTGCTTTTATCTCTGCCGCCAAGTCATTGATTGCCGACGCGTCAGGATTATAAGCTGCAAATATCGCCTCTGCCTCTTTTACAAGCTGGGCAAGTTGTGCATTTTCCGTTTTTCCGATTACCTGATTTGCAGTAAGCACTGCGTAATCAAGCGGCATTGTAGACGCAAAATCAGCATTCGTTCCAAGGCGGACGTCGTCCACGTAACCTGTGAACGCATTCTTAGTACTTCCGATTCTTTCGATCGGGAACATCGTTGTCGCAAGCAGCGGTCTTCCCTCTACCCGTTCATCGTCTCCAAGTACGTCTCTTAACTCTCCGTTGACATAGAGATATGTCTTATTCTGCTCATTTTTAAATTCCAGTTCTACCCATTCATTGACAGGCAGTTTATAGTTAAAGGAATAATCATGATTTTCTCTTGTGAAACCAACCTTTCCGGTTTCTTTTTGAACTGCTTTGATCGTTCCGTAGCTGCTTTCAAAGAGAATCTGTTCTTCGTCGCCGTCTGTTGTCCTCTTTACTTTTACGCGCAAATCATTTCCAAGTCCTGCCGTCGCAAGATCTGTACTTACATAGCTTTCTTTGCCTTCGAGCTTCAGCGCGTTTCTTCCGTCTACGCTTTCGATAGCGGCATTCTTTCCTTCTTTAAGATCCTGTCCGCTGCCGGAAGCATCTTTCATATTATCCATCGGATAATGAACTGCCGCGCCTTCTTCGTTTTTCTCTGTCTCGTATGTAAAGTTTGTCCGCGGAGCTGTTCCAAGCGCCGCATAATCTTCTTTTGCCGCGCTTAAGTCTTTATTTCCTTTTCCCCACAGCTTTGCGCCAAACAATGCGATCTCATTGTCGATACGATCATATACGTCATATTCGCTGACACCGTTTTCCAGATAGTCTGTCATGTCGTTCCATACCGCAATAGCGCCGCCGATCATCTGTTTATCTCCTGCCGGAATTGTCACTCCGCCGATAGAGTTGATTGCCAGATTATATAATGTATCTTCATTCAGATAATCATAGTAATAGCCGGCATTCGGAACAATGTAGTAATTTCCGTCGTTGCAGTTGATCAAATCGTAACCCTGCTCGTACATCTTGTCCATATTTGCCCAGCCAAAGTTCCACAGGTTCATCTGCACGCCTTCGCTGCGCACCGAAGTTTCTCCCTTGATCGTGGAAAGACTTCCCCAGATACGCGGCGTACGTCCGCTGTCCTGCACATACTTAAGCATGTCGTCCGCAAACTTTCTGTATGCTTCCGGCGCCGCCGTATATTCATCCGCGCCGACATGTACGACCGTATCTTTATCGAATACCGGATCGGACAGATCTTTTCCCATATATTCATTGAAAATACTCTGTACGAATTCCAGACTTTCATCATATTTTTCTTTCAGCGCAAGATGATCGTTGTCTCTTCCGTATGTACCGTGACGCAGATCCGGTCTTACCTTTGTCAAAGCAAGAGAATGTGCCGGCGTATCGATCTCCGGTACAATATCCACTCCGTATACCCTTGATTCCTGAATCAGGTTTCGGAACTCGTCTTTTGTATAGAATACGTCTTTACTCGTCAGATCCGCCTTATACAGACCGTCTTTTCCGCCTTCTTTAATATCAGATTCCAGACGGAATGCAGAATATGCCTGCATCGGATCTTCTCCGATCTGGGAATAGTGCTCCAGCGGGATCAGGTTATCGTTCAGATGGATCTGGAAGTCGTTCATCTTATACCATGACATCTGTTTTACCGTATCTTCCAGCCAGTCCATTGTAAACGTCTTACGTCCGACATCCAAAATGAATCCGCGCACTTTATAAAGCGGGTAGTCTCTTGCAACACCCTGCGGAATATTTCCGTTCGCTTTCAGGCTCTGTAAAATCGTTCTTGTTGCCCAGAATGCTCCTGTTGTTGTCTCCGCTTCTACCGCAGTCTTTTCATCTACCGTCATAAGGTAGCCTTCCTCCTGCAGTCCCTTTCCTTCTTTTGTCAGCGCAAAGAAAAAGTCGCCTGCATTCGCCGAATCTGCAGTTACTACAGGGAGCGTCTGTCCCATAATTGCCTCATAATCTTTTGCAAATGCATCTGCCATTTCCTGAAGTTCTGCATCTTTAATGACAATACGGCTTCCCGCATTCGGAGCAAACGTTCCGGCATTTCCCTTCCATTCTCTGATTTCCGGCAAAACGTCCGGCGCTGCGTTATCTCCTTCTTTCGTTTCATATTCTCCCGGAACTGTTACCGGAATTTCCTTGAAACGATAAGAGCCGTTTTCTTTATTCTCGATTTTAAAGGAAACTTTCACTGTCGTATCTACAACCGGCTGATAAAGATTCAAATCCGCATCTACAACCTGTTCATAATCCGTTCCGTTATATGTTACCTTTTCCGTTTTTGTTTCTTCCGGAATATGGACTGTCAGCTTCTTATCACCCTTTTTCGGAGTATCAACCGAGATTCCTTCCTCGATATCTACCTTAGGCTCGCCGCCGTATACTTCCATTTCATAAATCGAGATCGAATTCCAGCTTGCCCCTTCATTATCAGGATCATTCTTTGTAAATGAATTGATGTACAAGCGCACATATCTTGCTTTCTCAACTTTATCCAACACGATTGCATCTTTCAATGCCTTCGGACGATCCTGTACGTGCTTCACATCTTTCCAATCGGATTCCGCCGGCGCTTCTGCCGTGTTTGCGATCTGGATCTTATAGTCCGTCGCTTTTCTTGTTTCCCAGAAAATACAGACTGTTTTTACATCCATTTCTTTTCCGAGATCGACATAAATCCAGTGCGGGGCGTCCGCTACCGCGCTACTCCATCTTGAGCTTCGATCTTTTGTGTTGCCGTCAAACGCTTTCGCCGCGATCAAACTATTATCTTCTGTAGAATCTGCTGCTGCCGTTTTTTTCAGAGCCACGTTTTCTTCCGGGTCTTGCGGTTTTTCCGGAGTTGTCTCTTCTTTATCACGGATCTCAAATTCGCGAATCGAAACGCTGTCAAAAGCTCCTGTTTTCAACGACTCCACCGTCAGCTTCACGTATCGGTAACTTACCGGTTTTTCCAGCGTTACCACTGTATCCTGCGGAAAACCTTCCGCCTGTTTATCCTCCGACTGATGGATCAAAGTCCACTTTGAATTGTCGTTAGAACCTTCGATTTTGAACTTCCCGATCAACTGTTTTCCTACGGTAACTCCTGTACCGCCTTCACTTAAGATGCGGAACTGCGTAAAGGACTTTTGTTCTCCCAAGTCCACTTGCAGCCATCCCGGGGCCGCACCTTCAGAAGACCACCGCGTTTCATCGTTGCCGTCAACTGCCTTTGACGCGCTCATATCATTACCGTTTTGATTGTACTGGGCATTTGCAGTCGCCTGACATCCCAAAGCCAGATTCACCGCCTTGTCCTCTGCCCCTTCCGCAAGAGAAAGCATCCCATTTGACAAGACGCAGCTTGCGCATAATGATACCGCCAATAGTCTTTTGAATGACTTTTTCACGTTATGCATTGCTTCCTTGTTCCTCCTTTTTCATAACTTTTTCTCGGAAATAATCCCCTGATTTCCTCATAATACAAGAAAAAAGGCAATCCCTGCTTTACCAACCATATAATCAGTTAAAAAGGTCTTGCCTGCTCTGTACAGCAATACTCTGTCACATATTTTCTTGTATCATCTAAATAATGTTACCAATTTTCAACAAAAATGTCAAATTATTTTCCGCTTTTTGCACCACTTTCCCTACCGGTTTCATTACTATCTTACAGCTTTAAAACTATCGTTCCCTCATATTTCCCCCTTTATTTTTGGTAATTATATACAAACCTTCTCATAAATATCTTTCGGAACGTACGCTTTCACTTCAATCCCTTCCGGAACATACTTCTCCGACAAAAGTTGTCCAAGCTGAATTTTCGATGCTTCCGAGAAATCATACAAACGCTCCACATAGATCTGTTCTCTTCGTACGATCTCGAGAAGCGCCTTTTTTAGTTCTGCAAGACCTTCTCCTGTTTTTGCCGAAGCCGGAATTGAATATTCCGCCTGAAAATCCCGATAGCTGCCTGCCGACTCGAGTTTATCCTGCTTATTAAAAAGTGTGATCACCGGTCGGTCTGCCGCTCCAAGCTGACGCAATGTATCGTAAACGACATGCATTTGCTCATCCATTTGCGGATTAGACGCATCTACCACATGAATAATAATGTCCGCATACTTCGCTTCTTCTAACGTACTTTTAAACGCTTCCACAAGGTGATGAGGCAGTTTTCTTATAAAACCGACCGTATCTGTAACTAATATTTCCTGCGTATTATCGAGAACAAGAGAGCGGGTTGTAGTATCTAATGTAGAAAACAGCATGGCGTCTTCTAAAATGCCGGCATTTGTCAGCACATTTTCTATACTGCTCTTTCCCGCCGATGTATATCCTACTAAAGCCGCCACCTTTAATCCCGACTGTTTTCTCTGTGTCCGTATTAATTCCCGATGCTTTTCCACGTCTTTTAGTTCTTTTTTCAGTCTGCTGATCCGTTCTCTGATCAAACGCCTGTCCATCTCCAGCTTTTTTTCTCCCGGACCTCTCGTTCCGATCCCCCCGCCGAGACGGGATAAAGATCTGCCAAGCCCCGCCAGTCTTGACGCTCTGTATCGAAGCTGAGCAAGCTCCACCTGGATCTTTCCTTCTCCCGATACTGCCCGCGCCGCAAAAATATCAAGGATCAAAAGCGTCCTGTCTATAATTTTACATGACAGTTCTTCTTCAAGGTTGCCTAATTGTGCGCTCGTCAGCTCATCGTCGCAAATAATCCCCGTCGCGTCAGTCTCCCATATAAGATCTTTGAGTTCCGTCAATTTGCCTTTCCCGATATATGTTCCCGGATGCGCGCTCTCTCTTGGCTGGATCAGCCTGCCGACTACAGCCGCTTTTGCAGTTTTCGCCAATTCCGAAAGTTCGTCAAGCGAACGGTTTGCCGCATCTTCATTTCCCGTATCGATTCCGACGAGGATCACCCTCTCGTCGATTTGCTCCATCTCATACATATTATTTCTCCGAATTTTCTTTTATGAGAATTTTCCCTTCACAAAGATTTTCCCTCCACATAGATTTTCCCTCCACATAGATTTTCCCTTTACGTAGATTTTCCTTTCACGAAAAATTCCCTTTCATGAGAACTTTCTTTTGCCAAACGGTGTTTATCTCGTTTCCAAAAACTCGGCTTCTCTTTCCATCGCCGTATCTTCCGGATATTCGATCAGATACTCGGACGCTTTTTGCTTCGCGTTTTCCCAATCAGCCAGTTTTTCATAACAGACAACTTCGTTATATCTCATCTCCTGAATCATTTCAGCAGAATCTTTTCCATTTTCCGAATTCTTCTCTTCTTCACCTGACATATCTGTTTCCGCCATGGCAAGACCCGCCTGTATATATTCAAGAGCCGCCTCGTAATCCTCTGTCTTCATTGCACAAATACCCATCAGATTATAGATCTGAGTCGTCTGTACTACTCCTGTGTCAACAGCTTTTTTAAACGCATCGAGAGCCGAGCTATACTCCTCCTGCTCATAATATGTCATCGCAAGTCCCCGATACCCCTCTGCCGATTTCTTCTTATCCTTTTCTTCAGTCAGTTTTTCAAACTGTGCCTGCGCCTCTTTATAATCTCCTGCCTCCAATGCCTCTACACCTGATTTCGCACTGTTTGCACAGCCTGATGCCACAGTCGGCACAGCCATACAAAGAACTGCCGCCAACACGATCTGTTTTTTGATTTTCACGATTCGTTTACACCCCCGATTCCGGATACTTCATCATCCAAAATGAATTCAAAATATTAATTACCATCACAACCATGTCTGCTATAATAGCGCTTTGCATCGTCACAAGACCGAAAAACGCAAGTATGACTAAAAATACTTTCATACCGATCGCAAACAATACATTTTCCCGTACAGACCGGATCGTTCCTTTTGCGATCCGCACCGCATTTATAATCTTCGACGGCTCATCTTCCATAAGGATAATGTCCGCCGCCTCAAGCGCGGCATCCGCGCCGAGACCGCCCATCGCGATGCCGATGTCTGCAAGCGCCAAAACAGGCGCGTCATTCATTCCATCTCCTACAAACGCCAATTTTTCATTTTCCATGCGGTCATTGCAAAACTCTTCCAGAAGCTGCACTTTATCTTCCGGCATCAGCTCCGCATAAACGCTGTCGATTTTCAGCTCTGCCGCCACTTTTTCCGCCGTACGCTCGTTATCTCCGGTCAGCATAACCGTTCCCATATTTTTCTTTCGCATCCAGCGCATCAGTTTTCCCGTATCTTTACGAATCGTATCCGCAATCAATATGTATCCCGCATACTTTCCGTCAACAGCCACATGAACGGCAGTTCCGTCTTTTTCCGTCTGTGCGTAGAGGATTCCTTCCCGGTTCATCAGCCTTGTGTTCCCGGCATAAACTTCCAGTCCGTCCACAAACGCATGAACACCGTACCCCGGTTCTTCTTTCACATCTTTGATCCGCGTACTTTCAGCCGGCTTTCCATAAGCTTCCGCAAGAGACAGCGCCACCGGATGCTTTGAATAACTTTCCGCCAAAGCCGCAAGCTCCAACAGTCTTTCCTTTTCAAACTTATACGGAACAATATCTTTCACATGAAATACGCCTTCCGTCAGTGTTCCCGTTTTATCAAAAACATATGTGTCTACCCGGATCAGATCTTCCAAAACAGCTCCGCTTTTTATCAGAACGCCCTGCTTTGAAGCAGATCCTATCCCGCCCAAAAACGCAAGCGGTATAGAAACCATCAACCCGCACGGACATGCCGCCACAAGAATGATCAATCCTCTGTATATCCACTCAGCCTTCGCCTCCACAAACATCATAGGCGGGAGAATGACAGTTAAAAGCGCGATCAAAATAACGATCGGCGTATAATATTTTGTGAATTTATCTACAAAATGTACGCTCTCCGATTTGTTTTCATTTGCGCTTTCTACAAGCCGCATAATCTTCGCCGCAGTAGAATCATTGTACAGTTTCTCAACTCTGGCTTCCAACACGCTGTTCAGATTGATGCTTCCGCTGAACAGCCTGTCTCCGATCCGCACAGTGACAGGATCCGGTTCTCCTGTCAGCGCTTTCATATCAACTGTTCCCGTTCCGCTTGTCACAACCGCATCAACCGGGATCTTGTCTCCCGGATGCAGTACGATCGTCTGTCTCAAATTCAGCTCCTGCGGCGGAACAATCTTTTCTGTGTTTCCGATTTTCAGGTTCGCATATTCCGGACGAATATCAATAAATTTCGCAATAGATTTTTTCGTCCTGCTCAGAGAGATTTCTTCTACAAGTTTTCCGACCTGATAAAAGAGCATCGCCGCAACGGCTTCTTTGTAACGTCCTACAAAAAATGCTCCTACAGTCGCTATGATCATCAGTAAGTTTTCATCCAGAAACTGCTTTTTCAAAAA
>ERZ773149.3007-NODE-3007-length-11012-cov-10.170485_pt1 | contig 11012 bp, 15 predicted proteins | sample MGYA00511081_ERZ773149 | MGnify/ENA primary metagenome ERZ773149 (study PRJEB29015, sample SAMEA2737846) | human gut metagenome | biome: human gut; feature: human-associated habitat; material: faeces | place: China | collected 2012 ...
TGAACGCATCCGCCTGCAGGATACCCCGGAAGGGGCGGAGGTGTTGCTCCGGGTGTTTCCCCTGCCGGTTCGGCGAGTACGCGAACCAGACCGCTGGAGGAGATGACGAACCCACATTGCGATCATCCCGGACATACGTCCAGATACGCCCTGTTTTCGCCTTTTTCTGACCCGGTGCCAGTACCTTTACCGGTGTGTCATCAGTGTGAATCTTGCGGGTGTTCATTACATAACGGTACAGGGCATCATTCACCGGTGTCATTAACTGGCAGCACGCGTCAACCCAGTTGGAGAGTAAGGCCCGGCTCAGTTCGACACCCTGGCGGGCAAAGATTTCACTCTGACGATACAGTGGCAGATGTTCGCAGTATTTTCCCGTTAACACGCGGGCAAGTAATCCGGGGCCCGCGATACCACGCTCTATCGGGCGGGACGGCGCCGGTGCTTCAACAATACAGTCACATTTTGTACAGGCTTTTTTTACCCGTTCTGTGCGGATCACTTTCAGGGCACTGCTCACCAGTTCCAGCTGTTCAGCGCTGACTTCCCCCAGATAATCCAGCTCACCGCCACACTCCGGGCAACAGCTTTCTTCTGGCTCCAGGCGGTGTATTTCACGGGGAAGGTGTGCCGGTAACGGACGACGATGGCGCGACTGTCGCAACTGGCGGGGAACCTGAGGATCGTCTTCCCGCCCACTGTAACGATCGCTGTCCTGTTCACGTTGTTTCAGCAGAGCCTCAGCCAGTTCAACTTCACGACGCAGTTTTTCAGAACGGGTACCGAACAGCATCCGGCGCAGTTTTTCTATCTGAGCCCGCAGATGTTCTATTTCCCGTTCATCTTCTTCGATCTTTTCTTCGGCACGTGTCAGTGCAGAGCGCAGGAAGGCTTCCGTCTCTTCAACCAGACTCAGTTGCTGGTCTTTCTGACGGAGGGCTTCAGCCTGCTCAGAGAGCAACCTTTCCAGCTCTGCGATGCGAATGAGGTATTTCTGACTCATGACCGTTTTTATAATGCGGTCAGGAGTTTTTTACAACATTGTCAGTGAGTTACGGCTGGATGTTTTTGGCTGACGCCAGTCCAGCTTATCGAGGAGCATTGCCAGTTGCGAGCGGGTAATGGATACCTTGCCGTCACGTACCGCAGGCCAGATAAACTGGCCTTCCTCCAGGCGTTTGGTGAACAGGCACAGACCATCAGCATCAGCCCAAAGAATTTTGACGGTGTCACCCCGTCGGCCACGGAAGATAAACAGGTGACCGGAGAAGGGATTATCATTCAGCACATGTTGTACCTGTTCTCCCAGTCCGTTGAAGGATTTACGCATATCGGTAACGCCGGCAACGAGCCAGATACGGGTACCTGATGGGAGTGAGATCATCTTCCCCTCCCGGTCAGTTCACGGATCAACACTGTGAGCAGCTCTGGCGATGGATTTTCCAGCGTCATGTTACCGTGACGGAATTCCACCTTGCAGGAACTGGCACTGACTCTGGTCTGAGTGGAAGTGGATAAAGACGGCGCAATGGCCGCCACAGGTTCTTTCTGCTCATCCGGCGTTATTTCTACAGGTAATAATTCAACGCCAGTGTCAGAAGAGGTCGTTACCGGAAGACGCCGCGAAACACGCCCTTCGTTCTGCCAGAGCCTGAGCCATTTGAAAATAACATTATCATTGACGCCATTTTCACGTGCAATCTGTGCAACACAAGCTCCAGGTTGTGATGCCAGTTCCACCATACGAAGTTTGAATTCATTCGAATAGTTTTTACGAGGTTCTTTTCGCCAGTCCTGTAATTCCATACTTAGATGTCCGTCTATATCAGATGGGCGTCTAAGTTACCAATTCTCGTCTGATGGCTACATACGGCGGTCAGTTTACGCTTACGAACAATCTATCAGGTACTGGCGTCAGAAGACCTCCGGGCCGCCTGCACTTTCCGGAATGCGCCGGTTATGAAAAAACGGAAATTCAGTCTCTGTTGTAAGATGTACCCTCTGATATTACGTTTTCTCTGTGTATTTAACTCACTGTATTTATTGTCTTTTTAAGCTTGACTGATATTCTCCGGTCATAGTGTGCCGGATATACATCCCGTAAACTTCTCATTTTTATATAAAAATACCTGCACTCTCTTCAGCGCATCGGTCTCCTTTAAGTAAAAAATGTTTTCACGTATTGCTGTAAATTCATTTTAAATCAGTATATTACCTTGATATTGCTGTCTCCTGGTTTGATGCGTAATCGTTCTGCCTTTCTGGATGATTCTGGTGCTTCCGGGTGCATTCTCCTCTGCACATGCAACAGTTTGTCATCGCCACGCTCCCAAAAAGCATATAAAAACGAATCGAATTTGATATTTTTTTCAATCGTTTTTCATAGGAATTTCGTAGGGTGTTCTCCGCTATAACCTCCATATTTGCTGTCTTTTTCTTCATAAATCGTATGCAATGTAGCCTGTCTGTCAAGACTTCTTCTCTGCTGTTGAGGAGACGATCTCATTTTTGGTCTTTTCCGGGAGAGAGGCTGTCAGATGAGCGAGCCGGATTTACTGTCAGAGGTACACCCCGTAGCAGACCTGTGCTCCCATTTCCGCGATCCGGAACCAACAACACCCTACGGTTAATACCATTTGAAGCGTCAGGTACTGCAGGAAGTTCCCCCCTGCGCGGACATCGGTTCCTGCCGACATCTCACAATACGGCCAGACTGTCATGCAGTAACACCCGCATGCGGTCTGCGGTTTTAAGCGCACTCTCCTGTTTTCAGTGCACCGATAATGCGTCATAGTAAGTCTGGGGGAAGTTACGGAATGCCTGTTAAGTGGTGTCGTGGGTGGAGAAAGCTTACTTTTCCACAGCAACTGCAGTCATTCAGGATGATCAGGAGATATTCTGTCAATGTCACGATCCTGCCATTTTCGTACCCGCTAAGATACTTCCGTTACTGATGCTGTCCGCTTTTCACCATTTCATCCTCACTGACAGGCGTTGCGTTTTGGGTCATCACCACAGATTTACGTTTCTCTTTTAACCGGTAACGCTCTCCTTTGATATTCAGCGTGGTTGAGTGATGCAGCAGTCAATCCAGGAGCGCTGTTGTCCGGCAACCACCATATCAACTTCTTCCCGGGTGTGGCGGAGAGGTGGTATCCTGGCTGAGTTTCGAAGCGAACCGTTCTTTTTGACGGGCGCATTTTACGTCCGGGCTGAATGTAGTAACGCGGCATGGAACGTCGGCCCGTATACCATTGCCTTAATCTCCGCAAAGATAACCTCGTCATTCCGGACATTCTCTGCCAGGCATATGTCGATGTAATCCATAAACGATTTCAGCTTACCCCTTTTGTGGCCAGTCTTTCTGGCTGGCGGTTCAGGGGATGTTTTCTGGTTATCGTGTACCACAAAGCAGGGATATTGCCCCGATAGTCACATTTCAGATTGATCGCGGTCTGAAGATGTGGCACTGAGGTAACGTGCTGGTGTCACTGGTATTGCTGAAGTTATGGTTTTTCGGGGTCAGGTGAGCCTGTTGTGTGTATGCTTTTTGTTCAGGTCAGAGGGGGACTGTGCGGACAGCGGCTTTTGTCTCCGGGCATTCACGCCTGAACGATGAATGCGATTTTCAGCAATATTTGTCTTTGTGACACTCTCTGGTTGAGAAGCTAATGCGCGCCCCTGTTTCCACAGAGAATGAGGCTTGCCATCAGCCGAAACATCAGTATTCCACGCCATACAGACGGCGCCTGACCATGTGCTGATGCAGGTAAAATGTTTCACTACAACTGTTCGGGTTGCTATGCAACGAAACAGCGGTTCTCACGATCTTTAACTGCAACGTTTTTCCGCCTGAAAGCTGACTGCCTCCTGCTGAGGTGGGAGGCTATGATTCAGTGCGTTTATAGTCTCCGGGGTATGCATGTACCGGAGCATACCATTTCTGGTGGATAACAAGCCGGCACATTCAGACTGCAGTGAAGATGGAGGCACCTGGTTGTGAAGAACGTTTCTGCCCGTGGCTGCTTCGCATCATCAATGGTATTCATACCCGCTCAGAAATGACCGGGTGCTGAAGCCCTCCGTTATCGCGCAGTATAATGACGTATATGATCTGTGGACGAGTGAGCGGCGTGCCTGATGTACGCCGCTATTACTGTATTTTACCACAGGGCTGGTTTTCTGCTGCCAGCCCTGTGGTTCTCAGACATCAACTGTGAGCGGCATCAACCGATGTACGGTATGCCATAAGCACGTACTGATCCATCAGATTTGTCAGTGGTTCACTCTGACCCTGACGTGCAATGATCCATTGCTCCAGATCTTTTTCTGATTTGTGTTTCAGGTTTTTCGTCCAGTCGTCAAGGCTGTTTCCGGTCATTAAGTCAAGCCAGCAGAGCCAGACCAGTTTGAGACGTAACTCCGTGCCGCCAAACTGACGGAAGAGGCTGATCAGTTTGTTTGCCAGAGAATGTTGCTTCAGGCGCTCACATTCAGACAGCAGGATCCCTTCCAGCATCGGATGATGAACCAGCAGGTGTTCGCTGGTGCATAAATTCACCACCAGATCATCATCCAGGGACGGGGAGCTCCGTTTGTCCGGACCATAAATCAGCCGGTGCAGACTCTGGGGAACGATGGCAATCTCCGGTTTTTCGCCATTGAATGACACCCACCCGGGCGTCAGATTATGGAAATAGTAGATATTCGGATGACACACGCCCCATGATACGGCGTGCCGGGTGAAGCCGGTCAGCCATTTCTGGTAGTTTTCATGGAGCAGCTCGTAACGGGTCTGATACTGTTGTTTCATTTTCATATTCCTCACGGGGGATAACAGGCAGCAGAGCGCCGCCGGCAGGCCGGAGATTGCGTCTGCTGTGGGCGAAGGGTTAGTGGTTAAAAATTACGGACGGGACTGTGCAATACGCGCCTGCAGCCAGGCTTCCACTTCACTTTTCAGCCAGCGGGAGCTGCGCCCCATTTTGATGGGCGCAGGAAAGCCCCCATCTTTGATGAGTTTGTCAAACCACTTATCGGTTAGGCCGGTCAGTTGAGTGATAAACGCCATGTCGACCATCTGGTCATCCATCAGCGAAACTGGGGTAGCCATGAGAATGTTCCTCCGGATGTTGTTAAACCAGCCGGTGTGGTCATGAAAACAACGCACCACCTTCACCGGCATAACAACCGGGGAGAAACGTAAAAAATAATCGGGAATGTGACCGCCAGGAGATAAACGGGGAGGTTGCGGTGGCTGAGCCGTACCGGTATACCGGGTGGTTGTTGCGAAAAGATGCTTCCGCACGCACGCGCGATAAAGAGGGGATAGTTTTCGTGAGGACAGGGAGAGAAGCAGGCGTTCTGATAATTGCAGAGTTGTTTTCGGAGGTGGTTACAGTGAGTCAGCCCGTTCCTGGCGAGCAGGAGACTGATATCACCGATGGGATAAGGTTGTCTGATTGGTATTATAAATATAAGAAGTCATCAGAGAGTAACGTAAAGGATTTGCCAGAATAACCTAAGAGAGTAAATCTCTCCGGTAACAGAGCGCTGTGAAGCATTCTGTATCAGAGTGCAGATACATGAACGCTGATGCGTAAAATCAGCAGTGACACGCCAGCTCCCCCTATGCCCATTCCTGTATAAGACATGAACTGAGTGTATTAATGCTTCTGCCCTGAGACTGAGCCGGTGAGTGAGGGGCTGAGAAATCCCTCTTGACACAGCTCTAACCAGAAATACTTCCCCGGTTGTTGCGGTGCGTCCGGATCCCCGATAACGGAACACTAAGGCTGTATTGCGGGACACCGGGTAAGTAGCAGCCCGTAAGGCGTTCTGTCAACGCCAGAAAAAATGATTTCCCACACGCGTTATAGACTCACTCCTGTGGACCTGGAAGCCCGTAACTCTGCGGTTGCCCACTGACTGACGGAACTGACCGCAAATTTTACGAGTGCGTGCTGGGCTTCAGTCTGGTCACCTGAGCGTTCGGTAACGGAGGCGCGGGCGGTAATAGGCTGATTTTCAGGTATTACCGGCTTACAGCGTGTGGTTGATATTGAGGGGCTGTGAGTTTCGCGTATTTGTCAGAAACCCAGACGAGTTTTCCTGTATGGGACGAAATAAGGCAGCGGCAATACCTGGAAAAATTTAATATGGTATGAAGGAGAACCTGTCGGTTACGCTTAATATACCCGGTACACTGTCAGCTCAGGGGATACATGAACCGTTATCTCACCAGCTACACAGTATATACACACTGACGCTGACAGTAGTCAGCAGGACCACAATAATCAGTGCCAGCAGTATGGTAACGATACGGTCTGTATTCCGGTAATAGCCGAAGGGGTCGACAGAACCACAATACGGGCAACACACTGTATTATGAGTAATCGCGTTTCCACAGTCCCTGCACTTCTTTTTGCGTATCACCATCACTCCCTCCTCACAGCCTTACCCGTAACCGGTTTTTTACATTAAAAAAACAACGCTGAAAATTCAACCGTCAGTCCGGAGACGACCGTTCGGGTTATCACAGAGTGCCTGAGACAGTGTCCTGCCGGAGGTCACTTCAGGGACTCTGCGTATTTTTTACGACGTGGCTATTCCGTATGAACCATACGGAGATTTAACCATGACCTACAAATACAACCCCTTCTGGCAGCAACGTATTCGTGAGACGGTGCGGCACGCACTGGATGTTCATCCCCGCCTGACGGCATTGCGGGTTGATCTGCGTCTCCCGGATGTACCGGCAGCAACGGACGCGGCTGTGATATCCCGCTTCATCAATGCCCTGAAAGCCCGCATCGACGCTTACCAGAAACGTAAGCATCGGGAAGGTAAACGCGTGCATTCCTCGACCCTGCATTACGCCTGGGCCCGGGAGTTCGGGGAGCTTAAAGGCAAAAAACACTATCACCTGCTGCTGCTGGTCAACCGGGATACCTGGTGTCGTGCCGGCGATTACCGCGCTCCGGGGTCACTGGCCGGAATGATTAAACAGGCCTGGTGCAGTGCCCTGGGGGTGGATGCCGGATGTTATGCCACGCTGGTGCATTTTCCGGTCAGGCCGGCGGTGTGGCTGGAACGCGATGATGAAACCGGCTTTCAGCAGGTGCTGGAACGTGCTGGCTATCTGGCGAAGGAGCATACCAAAGCTCGCGGCACCGGTGAGCGCAACTTTGGCTGCAGTCGTGGCTGAGCCCGACAGACGACTTATCTGACCTTAGTGTGATGACGCGTTCACAGCGACCACACTGATTTTCCCTTCTGAGACTGAACTGAAAACCGCTATTCACACCTGACCACGCTGCCCGTACCGGGACGGCTGTTGCCTGCGTGTCGTCTGGCGGCTGAGGAATATGACTATGTACGCAAAATCCTTTATCGCTCTTGATGGCAACGGACGTCTGACGGGCGCCCGTACTGCACAGGCCGCACCTTATGCTCACTACACCTGCCACCTTTGCGGCAGTGCACTCAGATACCATCCGCAGTACGACACTGAACTTCCCTGGTTTGAACACACTGACGACGGGCTGACTGAGCACGGTCAACAGTGCCCTTATGTCAGACCGGAGCGCAGAGAAATACAACTGATTAAGCGTCTGCAGAAATTCGTACCGGATGCCTTACCCGTGGTGCGTAAAGCCAGCTGGCACTGCACGAAACAAGGCATTGGATCTTGTAGGTAATTTAGGAGCGGACTCTAAGCCAGTTATCGGACGTTTGGAAGTCAGCGCTGGTAATGGGAAAGTCATAGGGCGGCAATCCAGCGACGGAAAAGTTGGTTGGCGTGTTGATTATGATCCTGAAAAAGGCACACACATCAATATATGGGATTACTCACAGGGTAAAGGTCCTGGAAAAGCGGTGAAGCAAGTCATACCTTTTGAAGGCAATGAAAAGTCTTTTGAAACAAAATTGAAACAGCTAAACAGGTAGAGTAAATGACTTTATTTGATGAGTGTCGGGAAGCACTGAGTGCTGATTTTAATATAGTAGAGGGGCTGGCTCAGCAGGAGGCTATGGGCATTTTAAATAAGTATCCTCTCGCGAAAGGACGTGTTACTTGGTCAGAGATCAGGCATTCTGATTATGAGAGTTTTGATGAGTTATTGAGTGCAAACTCTGTAAAAAACGATGACATGTTTGTCTTTGCAGATGATGCAAGTATTCCAGTTTTTAGGTCAAATCTAAGATTAATCGCTGAAAATATCTATGACGTAACAGCTTTATCGCCCAAATTATTCATTTTTAATGATGAAGTGATAATACAACCTTTATTCCCAACTGATATGTTCCGTTTAGGAATCAAGAAATAGTGGGAAAGCTCGCAAATCCCGGCTAGGCTGGGGGTTCCGGAAAGCTTTCAGCTTTGAGCCAGTTATTAAAACCCCTTTTGATTTGTTAAAACACCTTGCGGTCTGGCAACTGCAAGTGTCAAACATGAAATCAAAAGGGGGTCCCAATGGGGAACGAAAAGAGTTTAGCGCACACCCGATGGAACTGTAAATATCACATAGTTTTTGCGCCAAAATACCGAAGACTGGTGTTCTACAGAGAGAAGCGTAGAGCAACAGGCAGTATTTTGAGAAAGCTGTGTGAGTGGAAAAGCGTACGGATTCTTGAAGCTGAATGCTGTGCAGATCATGTCCATATGATTGTGGAGACCCGCCCAAAATGAGCGTATCCGGCTTTATGGGATATCTGAAAGGGAAAAGCAGTCTGATGCTTTACGAGCAGTTTGGTGATTTGAAATTCAAATACAGGAACAGGGAGTTCTGGTGCAGAGGGTATTACGTCGATACGGTGGGTAAGAACACGGCGAAGATACAGGATTACATAAAGCACCAGCTTGAAGAGGATAAAATGGGAGAGCAGTTATCGATTCCCTATCCGGGCAGCCCGTTTACGGGCCGTAAGTAACGAAGTTGGATGCAAATGTCAGATCGTGTGCGCCTGTTAGGGCGCGGCTGGTAAGAGAGCCTTATAGGCGCATTTGAAAAACCTCCGGCTATGCCGGAGGATATTTATTTGACGGCGACGGGACAGAATATAAAAAAATCTTATTTATAAGGCGCCGGTGTTGTGTTCTGTTTTCTGCAGGTTAACATGACATGGCGAAAGCACCGTGGGGGGATGAGGCGTTATTTACAGACCATCAGCATTTATTGACTTCATCATTACTGACTTACTGAGATTTCTTTTACATTGCAGACCTGCCGTAGTGCAGGTCTTTTTTTGTGTGTGATGGTGTAGTTCCGTACCTGTCTCCGTTCATACTTTTTATAATATCTCTACGTTACTGAATCTCTGTCTGTATATAAATATCGGTGTCATTTATAGTGTTCTCAGATAATTATGGCATGCTGATAATAACTAATTCCTGAAAATGAAGGAAAATAATATCCACCATGACGTACGGTAGATAATATTTTGTGTGTAAGCACTGATGTCCGATAAAGTGCTTTTATTTGCCAAAGATACATGACATGTTTGCCAGCCAGGATGGCTGGCCCTTTTATATGGATTGGCTCCTCAGGGAATTTGTACCTGTACTTACTGACATCTGTCATCATGAAGACCTGTTACAGAGCAGCTGTAGCAGATATTCCCGCTACGTGCGAGAATACAGAACACTGTGTGAGAGTCATTCGTGATAGTGCCTGAACACCTTCGCAAGATTCCTTTGCTACTGTTGTCCTTGACCCACGATATTCAGACAGTCGTTGTATCTTAAGTTGACGTTACCCGCTGACGTCGATATTCCCTTGGTGAGAGATAACCTGACGCACTATGCGGATGGTTTTCATTGTAATGCTCGATCGCCACTGCAAAATTATGCAATGCTGTTCTTACATTAGGTTTCGGCATGAACGCGATGTAGTCTTCTTTCATCGTTTTCACGAACCTTTCTGCCATTCCATTGCTCTGAGGGCTACTGACTGCCGTCGTGCAGGGCTCCAGATTCAACTCTCTGGCGAACTGCCGTGTTTCATGAGCTGTATAAGCCGAACCGTTATCAGTCAGCCACTGGATTGGCCGTTCCGCTCCTTTATCGCCAAAGCGTTTTTCTATTGCTCCTAACATGACATCCTGCACCGTTGCTTTGTCATAACTTCCCGTGCCTGCTGCCCAGTCTATGGCTTCACGATTGCAACAGTCCAGTGCAAACGTGACACGCAGTTTTTCGCCATCATCACAACCGAACTCAAAGCCATCGGAACGCCAGCGCTGGTCGCTTTCCTTCACCGATATTCGGCCTTTATGTTCCCGCTGCGGCCGTGGAGGTTTGTCATGTAACAACAACAGGTTATTTTCGCTCATTATCCGATAAACGCGCTTTGTATTCACGAACGGTAGTCCTTCGTTACGGGGCTGTCGTCTGAGAATAGCCCAGACACGACGATAGCCATATGTCGGCATATCGCTGATGATATCAAGAATGCGTGCTAACACTTCCGCATCCGCAGCCTCATCACATCTGCGACGACGTTTATTTGGCTTATTACCAGATGTTTTCATCCGTGGTGCCAGTTGCGCATGCGACACGCCCAGAATACGGATTACCCGGGTTATTCCTTGTCCGTTGGCAACAAGGGCGCATGCGCTATCCATTTTCGCGACTGACCATACTCCACCGCTTCTTTGAGGATCTCAACTTCCATGGTTTTCTTTCTTACCCAGCAAGCGCTGCAACTCTTTTATTTGTTTTATAGCGGCAGTCAGTTCTGAGGCAGGAACGACATCCTCTCCGGCAGCAACAGCAGTGAGACTTCCTTCCAGATATTGTTTTTTCCACTTAAACAACAGGCTGGGCTGAATACCATGCAAACGCGCCACATGGGACACCGTCATACCGGGTTCCATTGTCTGCTAAATAATAGCGATTTTTTCCTGAGGAGTTTTACGGTTACTAGACTGGCCCCCTGAATCTCCAGACAACCAGTATCACTTAAATAAGTGATAGTCTTAATACTAGTTTTTAGACTAGTCATTGGAGA
>ERZ773149.3014-NODE-3014-length-10998-cov-5.322215_pt1 | contig 10998 bp, 10 predicted proteins | sample MGYA00511081_ERZ773149 | MGnify/ENA primary metagenome ERZ773149 (study PRJEB29015, sample SAMEA2737846) | human gut metagenome | biome: human gut; feature: human-associated habitat; material: faeces | place: China | collected 2012 ...
GCGGCGCAAGCCCACGAACAAAGGATTTTCTCCCAAATGCGCATCTGTAATGCGCACCGGCGGCTTTCGGACCTTAGTCAACAATATAGCAAAAATACCCTAATCCTGCTTTGTGAAGCCAGCTGAAACCAAAAATCTCTCAAAAGCTTCCCGGCCTTCTGGCGTACACTTATACACACCAGCATCTTCCAGAACTTTAGCAAATACCTGTCCTACTTCTTCTTTTAAAATAGATTCTGCATTTTCCTTTGTGATCTCAATTCCCTTTTCCCTGTATGCAGGAAGGAAACCTTCTACCCAGTCTGCATGTTTTTCAAGATCCTGATTGCTGCGGATGTCTTTGCCTTCTACTATGTACTCAGCCAGATCAGCTAGTTCTTTTTTCAGTCTGGAAGGCAGTACTGCCAGTCCCATCACCTCGATCAGGCCGATATTTTCTTTTTTAATATGATGCAGTTCCTGATGTGGATGATAAACTCCCAACGGAAACTCCTCAGTAGTGATATTGTTGCGCAGTACCAGATCCAGTTCATACATATCCCCGTTCTTTCTTGCAATAGGGGTAATGGTATTATGAGGTTCTCCCTCTGTCTGCGCAAATACAAAAGCAGCCTCATCGGTGTAGTCTCTCCATGTCTGCAACACCTTATCTCCCAGGTCGATCAAAGGTTCACAGGTCTTGGAACGCAGACGCAGTACAGACATAGGCCAGTAAACAATACCTGCTTCTACCTCTTCATATCCTTCTGCCTTATAATATTTCTCAATCGGTGCTTTCGCCATTGCAAAAGTATAGTGGCCGCCCTGGAAATGGTCATGGCTTAAAATGGATCCGCCTACAATAGGAAGATCCGCATTGGATCCCAGAAAATAGTGAGGGAACTGGCTGATAAAGTCAAACAGTTTTCTGAATGTCGCCCTCTCGATCTTCATAGGGATGTGCTGGCCATTAAACACAATACAGTGTTCATTATAATATACATAAGGTGAATACTGGAATCCCCACCTGCTGTCATTTACAGTGATCGGGATCACACGATGGTTGTTTCTGGCCGGATGATTCACTCTGCCTGCATAGCCGATATTTTCCATGCAAAGCTGACATTTTGGATAGCCGCTCTGTTTTGCAAGTTTAGCTGCCGCAATCGCCTTTGGATCTTTTTCTGGTTTGGACAAGTTGACGGTAATATCCAAAGTGCCATATTTTGTGTCAGTGGTCCATTTCATATCCTTACATACACGATATCTGCGGATATAATCAGAATCCTGGCTCAGTTTGTAGTAATAATCTGTAGCCGCTTCAGGAGAAGTCTTATATTTATCCCAGAACTCCTTGATCACTTCACTAGGTCTTGGCATAAGACAGTTCATCAGTTTTGTATCAAAAAGATCTCTGTATACCACACTATTTTCCTGCAAAAGTCCTTTTTCTGCTGCATAATCAAGAAGTACCTTAAGGATCTTTTCCAGATTTTCTCCATCGTCTCCTGTAAATTCCCCATCATTCTCCGGTTCTTCGTATTCATCCATTTTTAACGCTTCCAGAAGCTGATTTCTGGCATAAATGGCATCATCTTCTGTCAGCAGACCTTTATTCAGTCCATATTGTACAAGTGCTTTGATCGCCTGATAAACCATCTGTGTATCCCCCTTTGTCTTATATGCACTCTCGGAATCTTTTGGTACCTGATTTTGAAAAAATTTCCTAAAGCACATCTGTTGTTTTTATTATAAGCGCAAGGGGTGCATAAAACAATGTCATTTTCTTTTGATATTTATGGATTTTCTACTGTATTTCAGCTGGTCTGATACCCAGACACAGATATAAGCCAGAGTTATTCCAAGCAGCGCACCTGCTCCAATATCTGTAGGAAAATGTACATAAAGATACAGTCTGGAAACTGCGATCAGACACGGTGAAATATATAAATTTGTTAAACAGATTTTAAACAATGTATCTTTTTATAAAATACGGCTGATGCGTTTTAAGATAAGCCCTCCTAAAAGCCCGATGAAAGCTCCTGCCACTGTTCCGGCAATTAAAAGCACCGGAAGATAGGAAAATACCCCAAAAGTCTTTGTCACAAAGGCTGCAACCAGAAACTGTCCAATGTTATGGGCCACGCCTCCTAAAATGCTTATACCAGTCATATCAAGAAGCTGAAACTGTTTGCACAAAGCCATTAAAAGCAGGCTTAAAACTGCTCCAGCCAGTCCAAAAAGAATGGATGACATATTTCCAAAGGTAAAACCAGTCAGTATCACCCGCACCAGGTTGATAGCAAAAGCTTCTCGGATTCCCAGGCCGTAAAGGGCGATCACTGTAACCAGATTCGCCAGTCCCAGCTTCACCCCCGGCGCCCCCAGATAAACAGGGAATAACGTTTCGATATAACTTAATACAAAAGCCAACGCGATAAGCAAACCGTAAAGAGCCACACGGTTTGACATAGTTTTCTTGTTTTTTCCTGCTGTTTTCATATATTTTTGTAGTTTCCTTTTGTTATTTTCTATGTTACTATACCTACATTAGAACACTGGTAATTTAACATAAACATTCCTGTATGTCCATAGAAAACGATTCACAGAAAGGACCTTTTCCATGAAACAAAATTCTCATTTAAAATACCGCAGTCTCGCTCTGGCTGCCATTCTCATTCTTTTTGCACTGTTGTTTCTTTTATTCCAGCGTCTTCATCCTGGCAAAAAAGGAGCCGCTGCAGAAATCTCCTGCATCGGTCAGGTAGTACAGGTTCTTGACCTGTCTAAAGATCAGGAAGTGACCATTGAAACTCCAAATGGCGGCACCAATCATCTCGTTGTCAAAGACGGGGAAATCTGGTGCTCCGATGCCAGCTGTCCGGACAAGCTTTGTGTAAAACAAGGTAAAAAACATCTGGATACCGACACCATTGTATGCCTGCCAAATCAGATGATCGTAACAATTACAGAACGCTGAAAATGTGATTTGGGGGCTGCTGCATTTTGCAACAGCCCCCTTTGTTTTTATCTGGTGATCTTTTGTGCCTGGGTAGCAAACCGTTTTCCGTAAATTTCAAACAGTTCTTTAAACTGCTCTTTTTCCGGACTGACTTCTACCGGTCCCATATGGATCACCGGCTTGCCGTAAGAACCGCCGCCGGAATAGATCATCATTCCATATACCAGCAGATGGATGAGCAGTGCGTTCATGGTCAGATCAGCACCGCCATGGATATACTGCTCTGTTGCAAAGACACCACCCAGCTTTCCAGCCAGATTTAAGGTTTTTGCAGATTTTTCCATCCAGGTGTAAAAGTCTGCAGTAGGACCTGCCATATAAGTTGGACAGCCAAATACCACACCTGCACTCTCTTTTACAAATTCTGCATCAATCTCAGAATAATGAAATGCTTTTGCCTCTACTCCTTCCAGGCTGTTCATCCCCTCTGTCATATAGTTCGCTACTGTTGCGGTGTTTTCTGTTTTTGAATCATAGATCACTGCTAATTTCATCATTTTAAATTTCCCTTCTCCTTGTGTTTCTTTATAATCTGATCTGTAATTTCATACAGTATTTCAGATCCCTCTTTGGTACGTTTCTGGCGGCCATATACCTGCTCTGCGCTCACTCCATGTTCTCTCCAGTCCCCTCCGCCATTGCTGTTGTTCAGCATCAGCGGCTGAAGATTATCCATTGCATGGGCAAACTTAGCTTCCGGTGTTTTGCTTTCTTCAAATTCGTCAAAAATGGCCGACAGTTCTTTCTTCTGATCTTCCGGAAGCAGAGAATAGATCCGTTCCTTTGCCGCTTCTTCCCTTGCTTTCTGTGTTTTTAAGCCTTCTGCATCATAAGCATATGTATCCCCTGCGTCAATCTCCACCACATCATGGATCAGGCACATAAGCATCACTCTGGTAATATCTATCGGCTCATTGGAATATTCCCGCAAAAGGTATGCCATGATCGCCATATGCCATGCATGTTCCGCATCATTTTCATTTCTTCCGTGACCAGATAAGTGAGTCTGGCGAAAGATATTTTTCTCTTTATCGATCTCTAATGCAAAATCCAGCTGTTTTTTCAGACGTTCATCCATAACAAAATCTTTTCCTCTCTTTTCTGTTTTTACCAACTTAAGGAAGTCCTCTTCTGATAAACTGTACATTAAACTTACAGAGACAATCCACCTCTCGCTCTTGCCTTTCTGTCACTGATAGACTGTACTACAGGTACTAGGAAGATAGCAACAATACCCCCTGCGAAACCATTATTATACAGATTCATGCCCCCGTATACAATTCCCACATTTAAAGCAACTGAAGAATGGAGATAACCTGCAATGATTCCTACAATAGGGCCAAATTTTCCCGCCACCGGTGCCAGCGTAGTTGAAAATAGCAGCGCCAGAATCGGGGAAGGCTGGTTAATGGCCCATGTCTTAGTAAAACTTGCAAGATAAACACCAAACATAATAGGTGCAATATTTCTTAAATGCTTTCCTGTGGAACTAAAGCCTACAATCGTGAAAATACCGCAGATAGTCGGGCCATTCAGATCCCCCTTCACTGCCAGAACAAATAATGTAGCAAACAAACCGTTGATACCCATATTAAATACGGTAGTTGCCCCGCCTTCGTCTTTCAGATAATCTGTACCTGCGATTCCCGTTGTTTTCAGAACCCGACGGTAAGATTCCAAAATGGTCTTTCCTCTTACTGCAACCGCTGAAGCAATCATAAATCCAAACAAAGACAATAAAATCACTGCAAACAACGTATTATTCCCAACGGACCAGATCAGACGGGACTCTACTTTGATTCCAAAAGATTTTGCCAATGACACTACCACTGTTGCAATGATGCCTGCGCCAAAACCCACATTATACAGAGAATATCCCTGATGAGCATAATGTACATGAGTACACAACGGCGGCAGCACAAAGCCAATGCCAAGTCCTAAAAGCAGTGACAGCATAAGACAGACTGGAAGGGGAAATTTCCCAATATGCATCATCTGAGTCATGATCGGCGAAAGACTGGTGCCATACAAACCAACGTACAGATATCGTTTTAAAGAAGTACCATGATATTTTGAATACAATACAACACCTGCCATAATCGCCCAGATGTTGACAATGTTCTTTCCGAAAAGGGAAAAACCAAACATCAGGCAGCTGGATGTAATAGTATGGCCATCCATCTCTTTTCCTGTAAAGTAGATCAGGGCAATACTGAGCAGCGTAGTAAGACCGGCATTGATCAGCGCAGCTCCAAGCCCTCCTACAGCAAAATAGTCCGTGATCAGCACGTCCGGCTCCCGCACAATACATATGATGCCCGGAATGATCTCGTTAAGCGGCTGAAGAAATAAACCAATAACAATGAAATATAACGGGATCAGGGACAGTACAAAAAACTTTTCTCTTCTTTTAAGAGAACGCAATTCTTTAAAGGGTGCAAAGTATCGTTTCAAAAAGTACTCCTTTTTATATCAATGGTATTGTCATTCAGTGTTGTGGCTTCTCCTATATCAGACAGGCGCTCATGATTTAATGCGTTTACCTGAAGCCGCTGGCCTGTGATAGAAGAATTATACACTCCGGAAGCTGCCGCTGTTTTTCTGGCGATCTGATCGGTAAATACAGCCTTAAACTCTACCGCTGCCAGATCATTCCAGGCTGTAATCCTGTCTCCGTCTTTGATCCCCAGCTCTTTTCCATCTTCCGGATGAATCAGCAGAGACATCTCCCCTCTGCTTTCCACCAGGCTTTCACGCTCTGTGAAAATAGAATTTAAAGTATGGCTGTCCGGCACTGATATCAGGTGGAATGGATATGTGCCGCCGTAACATGGCATATAGTGGGGAACTGACTCTTTTAAAGTCTCATTTACGATCATGAATTTCCCGGAAGGTGTCTTAAAATCACAGTGATCCACAAAATCTGCTGAAATAGTGCCGCCTTCCCTTAAAAACTGCCACTGCTCTTGTGTAAGTCTGGCCAGATCTTTTCCAGGATGAGAAAGAAGGTCCTCTAAGGCCTCTTCTGCTGTCCGTTTAAAGTAATCTTCTTCAAATCCCAGTTTCTGTGCCAGAAAACAGAAGGTATCCCAGTTGCTTTTGCACTGTCCCGGTGGTTCAATGATCTTATTAGCCACTGCAAATGTTCCGTATCCATAAGGCTTAAAACAGTCTGTCTGTTCCACGGAAAATGCAGCCGGTAAGATAATGTCCGCATAAAGAGCTGTATCCGTCATAAACCGCTCATGGACTACAGTAAACAGGTCATCCCTTTCTATGCCTTTTAAAATACCGGTCTGGTCACATACAGAGTTCACCGGATTACCTGCATAAACATACAGTGCCCTGATCTTTTCTTTCCCTTCTGCATTTAAAGCAGATGAAAGCTGATTAATATTTACGATCCGTGCCGGACTTTTCCTGAAATCCGGTCTCGTAATCCGCTTTGTATCCACAAAATCACCCAGATTGTGGTCGCAGCCGCAGATACCGCCTCCCGGGTGCTTCCAGGCTCCTGTAAAAGCAGAAAGGATGGTGATCAGCCGCACCGTCATTCCACCATTTCCATAACGGGACAGACCGCTTCCCAGTACGATGGCAGGTGCTTTTGCTCTTCCATAAGCAGCGGCCAGTTCTTCAATCATTGCTGCAGGGATCCCTGTAATTTCCTGTGCCCACTGGGGAGTGGACTTTTTGATCTCAGGCAAAAACTGTTCATATCCTTCTGACTGGTTCCTTAAAAAATCCTCGTCTTCCAGATGCTCCCGCCAGAGAACATGCATCATGGCAAGTGCCAGTGCCCCGTCCGTTCCGGGACGGATATACACAGCCTGATCACAGTAAGAAGCACTGTCTCTGCCGCAGGCTTCAATAAGGATCACTTTTTTTCCTTCTTTTCTTTTTCTGGCAAGAAGCGGCAATATCTGCAGTCTGGTAGCCTTAATATTGCTCCCCCAGATAAGAAAGAAATCACTGTCTTCCAATTCTCTTGGATCCAGACAACCTGTTTTTCCTGCCACAGCGCTGTAACCGGCTCCTTTGGCAGAAGCACAAAGCGTCATTACCAGGGAACAGGCGCCTAAACGGTTAAAAAATGCTTCCCCGCACTTTCTCTGGATCACGCCCATAACCCCGGAATAGACAACGGGAAGGATAGCCTGAGGGCCATCCTCCCTGATGATTTTCAGAAAACGTTCTGCGATCTCATCTCCTGCTTCTTCCCAGGTAACAGGCATAAACTGCCCGCTTCCCTTTTTACCGGTACGGCGAAGAGGGGTAAGGATCCTTTTTTCACTGTTTACGGATGTTTCGTAATTTTGCATCTTCCGGCAGATCAGACCTTGATTAGCCGGATGCGTCTTATCTCCTCTGACGCTTAAGATCTCTTTTCCATCGGTCTCTGCCAGCAGTCCACAGGATGTGGGGCAGTCATAAGGGCAGATGGTTTTCTGAATATAGGTCATGGCATTTCTCCTACAGCATGTGCTTTCTTAAATATGCTCCGTCTTCTGCTGCCAGATAAGCTGGTGCAATATCAAATACAGTCTTGCAGCCTGTCTGTCCTTCGTTTCTTAAACGATAAGCTGCTCTTGCATAAGCTGCCAATACAGAAGAAGTAAATTCAGGGTTGGAATCCAGCTTTAAGCTGTACTCGATCACATGAGAGTTTTCATCATTCCATCCTGTCTTTCCTGTACGGATCACAAAACCGCCATGTGGGATACCTGCATGGTCTCTTAACAGCTCTTCTTCGCTGATAAAATGTACCGTGGTATCATAATCAGCAAAATAATTTGGCATGGTAACGATCTCTTCTTCGATCTTCTTAAGATCTGCTCCCTCTTCTGCCACTACAAAGCACTCTCTGGTGTGCTTCTGTCTGGTAGTCAGTTCCGGCTGGCTTCCGCTTCTTACTGCCTCTAAGGCACTTTCTACCGGAATAGTATACTGTCTTGCATCCTTAACACCTGCAATACGTCTGATTGCATCAGAATGTCCCTGGCTTACTCCTTTGCCCCAGAATGTATAATCTTTTCCTCCTGGAAGGATGGCATTTGCATACAGACGGTTTAAAGAGAACATACCTGGATCCCAGCCTACAGAGATCAGTCCGATATGACCACTTTCTTTTGCCGCTTTATCTACTGCTTCAAAATGCTCTGGGATTCTTGCGTGAGTATCGAAGCTGTCAATTACATTAAAATATTTTGCCATTTCCGGAGTCTGTTTTGGAAGGTCTGTGGCACTGCCGCCGCAGATGATCAGAACATCGATCTCATCTTTCATAGCAGGCGCATCTGCTACTGAATATACCTTTGCCCCTTCTGTAAGAATAGAAAGACTGGCAGGATCTCTTCTTGTGAAAACTGCCTTCAGTTCCATATCTGGATTGTGCTTAACAGCGCACTCTACTCCTTTTCCAAGATTGCCGTAACCTAAAATGCCGATTCTGATTGTCATGTTTGTACTTCCTTTCTGTCATTTGGCCCTTTTATCAACAAAAATCAGGTTCCAAGATCAAACTCCTTTCTGCAGGCAGAACTGCATCAGATTTCAGACCATTTGACCTTGGTACTCTCAAAAATTATACTATATTGCTAAAATGTTGGCAAGAAAAAAAGGCATCGGGGGGTGAAGTTCCCAGATGCCTTTTAAATAATTCTTCTGCTTTTATACGTATCCAAGCAGTCCCGGCAGCCACAACGACAATGCAGGAACATAGGATACAAACATCAGTACGATAAAGATCGCTCCAAAATAATACAGCAGCGGCCGGATCACCTGTTCGATCCTTGTTTTTCCTACCTTAACACCTACAAACAAGGTAGTTCCTACCGGCGGCGTAATGGTTCCGATACAGAGATTGAAGATCATCATAATACCAAAGTGAATGGTATTCATTCCCAGAGCCTGGCAGATCGGAAGGAAAATAGGAGTAAAGATCAGGCATGCCGGTGTCATATCCATAAAGGTTCCTACGATGAGAAGCAGGATGTTAATGATAAATAAGATCACATAACGGTTATTGCTGATTCCAAGCATGCCTTCACTGACTGCTGTAGGGATACCGGTGAAAGCCATGACCCAGCTCATAATGCTGGATACACCGATCAGGAAAATAATAATGCCTGTCATTTCCGCGCTGTCAAGGAAGATCTTCGGCAGTTCTGATGGTTTAATGGATTTGTAGAAGAAAATTGCCAATACCATGCTGTATACAACTGCAACTACGCTTCCTTCTGTTGCTGTAAATACACCTGAGATAATTCCGCCAATTACTACGATGATCATAAACAGACATGGAATCGCCTGTAAAAATACTTTTACTTTTTCAGATGCTGTATATTTCTTCGTACTGCGATATCCTTTTTTCTTTGCAAAAACGTAGATCACTACCATACATGCAAGTCCCCAGAGGATACCGGGAATATAACCTGCCATAAAAAGGGCTGCTACTGAGGTTCCACCGCTGACCAGTGAAAATGTGATCATAACGTTGCTTGGCGGGATCAGAAGACCAGTAGGGGCTGTGGCAATATTTGCAGCAGCAGAGAAATCACGGTCATAGCCTTCTTCCTCTTCAATAGGTCCGATAATAGATCCCATAGCAGAAGCTGCCGCTGTACCAGAACCGGAGATCGCGCCAAAAAGCATATTTGCCACTGCGTTGGTATGAGCAAGGGCACCTGGAATATTACCGGTAAACAGTTTTGCAAAATTGATCAGGCGGATCGCAATACCGCCTTTGTTCATCAGATTTCCAGCCAGAATGAAGAAAGGAATTGCAAGAAGGCTGAATACAGAGATACCGGAAAAAATTCTCTGGGCACCGGTCAGTACACTTGCGCCCATATTTAAAACAGGCAAGATAGCGCAGATAGAAGAAACCGCCAGCGCTACTGCAATGGGTACACCTGCGATCAGCATGATCGCCAGCAATACAAAGATAATAAGTCCGCAAAGTCCTGCGATTGTCATACTCTCACCTCCCCGGCTTCTTTGAACTCATGATGAAACATTTCAGCTGCGTTCATAGCCGCAAATATCATAATAAGGATGCCGCTTACAGGAAGGATCACATAAATATATCCCATCGGCACACGTAAAGATGCTGTTGTCTGGATCATTGTCAGCTTTGTAATGGAACAGCCGCCGTATACCATAACAACTGCCGCAAAGCTAAAGGATAACAGGTCAATGGCGATCTCCAGATATTTTCTGAAATTTCCTGTCAGTTTATCTGCCATAAATCCCATTCTCATATGGTCTCTTTTGCCGAAAACATAGGCCGATGCCAGAAGGGACATCCAGGTAAAGGAATAGGTTAAAAGTTCTTCTGATACAGTACTTGGACGGTTAAAGAAATACCTTGTGATGATCTGATAACTTCCTACTGCCGTCATCAGCATAAACAGAACTATGATCAGATACCCCAGCACTTTCATCATCGATCTTCTTACTTTCCGCATTGTTTCCATTACTTGCCTTCCTTTCCGGCTGCCGCCTCATTTGCTTCCTTGATATGTTCATAAACATCTGCGATCCTCGGATTCTCTGCCAGCATTTTCTCATGAAGGGGAAGAACCTTTTGTTTAAATGCATTTACATCCACATCAATAAATTCCACACCCATATCTTCAGCTGCGATCTTTTTAGCCTCAGCAATGCTCTTATCCCACTCTTCTAACTCTACTTCTGTGGATTTTTCTGCTGCTTCTTTAAAAATCTGATATTCCTCCGGACTTAAGCTGTTTAAAAACTTCAGGTTTGCAACCAGCATATCCGGTACCATCTGGTGTTTGTTATATGTATAGTACTTGGCCACTTCGCCGTGCTTATTGTTTGTCAGTGCCAGCTCATTATTTTCTGCTCCGTCGATCACGCCCTGCTGGATCGCTGTATAAACTTCTCCAAAACTCATAGGCGCTGCTGCTGCGCCAAAAGCATTTGCCATGGCAACACTGGCCGGACTCTGCTGTACACGGATTTTCTTGCCT
>ERZ773149.3015-NODE-3015-length-10993-cov-3.182575_pt1 | contig 10993 bp, 10 predicted proteins | sample MGYA00511081_ERZ773149 | MGnify/ENA primary metagenome ERZ773149 (study PRJEB29015, sample SAMEA2737846) | human gut metagenome | biome: human gut; feature: human-associated habitat; material: faeces | place: China | collected 2012 ...
TGCGTCTCACCACCCGATGATTGGAACCTGACGGTGGTGATAGTTTAAGTTTAGAAACCACTAGAGGACGTCATTATGACAACTCAAATCTCTGTTGAAACCATATCCCCGCTCATCCATAACCAGATTCCTGTTATCATCACCGAACTTTTGGATCAGCTTTAGGTGCCAAGATCAACAACATCAAAATCAATTACACCCGTAACTCTGAGCGGTTTGTTTGTGGGAGGCACTACTTCAAATTAGAGGGAAATGATTTGCGAGAATTTAAGAACAAACTCAGACAAAACACAACACGAATGAGGCGTGTTGTCGCACGTAAAAGTCTTAGATTTACTATTAAACCCATGCTTTTATGCCCTAACGAATACTTGACAAGATTATCTCCATCTTGGTAGATAAACTTCGAAGGTTTTTGACAAGTGGATTTCTGTTCAGCAGGTCAATAAAGCTCTTCGCTATAATTAGTCAAATGTACAACATAACTGTCTAAATAACGGAGTACTCATGAATTTTACGTTTACTGATTCTGGATACACTGAAACAAATAAAAACAATCCCCCTATCATATTCGTTCATGGATTTTTCATGAATAATGAAATGTTCAAATACCAGTTTGACGAACTAAAAGAAAAACATAGAGTTGTTTGCATTAATGTTCGGGGTTTCGATGCCCCCTCCGAAAAAACTGAGCCATTCTCGCTCTATGACATCGTTGATGACATTTTAAACGTCGCAGACTCACTACAACTGGATAAGTTTATTTTAGGGGGGATGTCGATGGGGGGTATATATCATTACGATTTGCCCTGTCACATCCAGAGCGTTTGTCAGGACTAATCCTTATGGCAACTCAGGTCGAGCAGGACCCGCCAGAAATTGCATCCAGTTATATGGAACTATGTAATGGATGGCATAACTCACTCATAAAAGAAGAGATAATATCCTCATTATTACCCGTTTTCTTTGGAAAGAATATCTCTGAAGCAGAGATATGGAGACAAGTATGGCTACGTCATAAACCTGAAAACATCAAACCAGCTATGAATGCAATGCTGGAGCGAGACGATATTTCAGATAAAGTTCATACGATCAAAGCGCCCACCCTGATTCTTCATGGATCCGTCGATACAGGAATACCACCGGAGAAAGCTCTTGAAATGCACAAAATGATCCCGCACTCTGAGCTTGCGATTATACCTGACGCCAATCATGCATTGAATGTCACACATGCAAAAGAAGTAAATACCATAATAAAAAAATGGTTACAAAAACACACTGAGAGTCAAAGTTAACTCTTATATGTATAAATAGGTCATAAAAAATCACGAAACGATAAATTAATAACAATACACAGGCATATACTTGATTCAAATATGCCTTTTTGTTAGTTTGTCTCTCCTGAAATCATTTTATACTTATTTTATATCGTACTTTGATATAACCGGCATGAACCATGCCGGTTTTCTTTAAACACGATGCTACAGTAGCCAATATTTTGTTTCACTGAAGCAAAAAAGCTTCTCAGTAGCCTTTATGACGTGACTCTAGGTTCGTCCGGCCAGACTGTCGCGTTGTAGCTCGCCTCATCCGTCACACCACTTAAACCCAGCGCCTGAAGCGCCTTTATGTAAGCCAGCCATTCCGTCAGACTCTCTTTGTCATCATCACTGATGGTGCCCAGCAGAAGCTCCGACTGCCAGAGGCTGATTGTCTCCTTCGCATCCGATATCAGTGCGCTTCGTTGCGATTCCGCCCTTGCCTGCCACTCCGCTGCCGTCAGCGTCCGCGCAACCACACTCTCCCCGTCAAACACCCAGTTGCCGTCGATATCCGCACCGTCCGGCAGCGACTCAACCTCAGCAACACTCAGACTGACAGGACAAAGTGCCGACACATCGGTCGAAATACTGCGCACGATACCGTCACTGTCGTACGCAACTTTGTATGTATCCTCTGCAAACTGCGTCTGGCATTCATACCAGTCCTGACCATCCTCGCTGATGAGATATGTCGCCCACGCCACGGGCGGGTTTTCCGGGGTGTATTGCCTGAAATTTTTGATGTTTATCATTAGTGCTCTCCTTTACAGTGATACCGCATTTATCCATGTACCGTTTATGCAGTACTGAATCTGCCTGTAATAAATTCCGCCAATGTTATCTGCTGAATTTGATCCCGTTTCCTGAACAATAATCCCTGTGAGCACATTTCCGTAGGAGAGATTACTGGTCCACGACACCTCGTTACCGGAAGGCGTGTATGAGCTGGCGCTACTCAGTCTCACTGCCGACACACCGCCCGTCGTCAGCAGGTAACGGGCATCGAGCGTACTCAGATTCTGGGTTGCCACATCTCCCAGCCCCAGATTTGTTCTGGCCCCTGACGCAGTGGTGGCCCCGGTACCACCACTGCTCACCGGCAATGTGCCGGTCACGCCCGGCGTGACATTCGCACTGCCATCAAAAGTAACTGCACCCGTACTGCCAAGATTTACCTGGATTGTCCGGCCCGTTTTCAGTTTTGTGGCTGTATCCGCATTGCCCGTCAGATCGCCAGTGAGGGATGTCCCTGTTATCGCGCCGCCGGTGATTTCCACCGCATCACTGTTCTGACCGGCCATCGTACCCAGAGCACCCATGGCGGTGTTCACATTCTCCTGTGAGGCAAAGTATTTCGATAACGCCTGCCAGAGTTGTGTGTCATCAGTCGGATCCAGCGTCAGCCCCGCACTCTCCACAACCTTCACCAGCTCCCGCTGAATGACGTTAAACCACGCCGCCAGCAACGGCGTAGGCTTCAGCCCTGTGGCAGGCGCGCCGTCAGTAAACTCGTCGTTTTCATCAACATACGGTGTGATATCAGATATTTTCTTCACGCATATCTCCTTACCCCGCCACCGGAGCGGCGGGATCCTCCTGTTATTAAACCCAGACTGGATAACGCTCAGACAAGGTCCTGAAATCGCTCAGGGATACGCAGTTATAAAACGCATCCGCGTAACTCGTCACGCCAGGCAACTTCTCAATGAGCGCACATCCGCTTCCCTGCAATGAGCGGCAGTTGTAAAAACAACTGTACACACTGGTTATTTGCGGGTACTCCTCCACCGGGAGGATGTCATTCACATCACTTTCCAGCCCTGTGCAACCGTAAAAGGTGCCCTCAAACGTCGTCGCACTGGCGCACCCCGCAAACACGCCGTCGCCCATCGATCTCAGCCCGGAACAACCGTAAAAGGTCTGCCTGAAGGTTGTCACACTTACACAGTCTGCAAACAATCCTGACGGTATCGCGGTCAGGCCCGTGCATTCGTAAAACGCCTCAAAGAAAGTGGTGACACTGGCGCTGTCAGCGAACAACCCTGCCGGTATCGTTGTCAGCCCCCGGCATCCCGAAAACACCCCCTCAAACGTCGTGGCACCGGTACAGTCTGCAAATAATCTGGCCGGTACCTCCGACAACCCGGTACATTCGCCAAAAGTCTTATAGAAAGACTTTGCTCCGGTACAACCGGAAAACAACTCTGCAGGAACTTCCGACAGACGGGTACAACGGTAAAATGTCGTATAGAACGTCGTGGCTCCGGTACAATCTGCAAACAATTCCGGGGGGACCATTGCCAGTCCTGTACACCCAAAAAACGACCGGTAAAACGATCTGACACCCGAACAACCAGCAAACACGTCAGCCGGTATCGTGACCAGTCCGGTGCAACCTTCAAATACGCTTGCGAATGTTGTGGTACCTGTACAACCAGCAAATACTCTGTCACCCACTGTTGTCAGTGCTCTGCACCCGTAAAACGCGCTGTCAAACGTCGTGACACTGGTGAGTTTTTCAAATAACCCTGCCGGTATCGTTACCAGCCCCGAGCATCCCGAAAACACCCCCTCAAACGTCGCAACCTCTGTGCAGTTTGCGAACAATTTTGCCGGTATCGCTGTCAGGGCCGCGCAGCCATAAAACGTCCGGTTGAATGTCGTCACCCCGGTACAACTGTCAAACAACCCTTCCGGTATTGCTGTCAGAGCCGTGCAGCCATAAAAGGCATTACTGAACGTGGTCACGGCAGTGCAGCTGTCAAACATCCCTTCCGGCAATGCCGTCAGTCCCCTGCAGTTATAAAAAGCCTGGAGGAATGTCGTCACCCCGGTGCAGTCTGCAAATATCCCCTGACCTAATGATGTCAGCGCCTGGCAGCCATAAAAGGCCTGCAAAAACGTTGTGGCACTGGCACATCCGGCAAACACGCTGTTACCCACCGTGCTCAGTTCCCTGCAGTTATAAAAGACCCTGTAAAATGTTGTCGCACTGGTGCACCCGGCAAACACATGGTCCCCCACGGCACTCAGTCCGGTACAACCATAAAAGGTATCCTCAAACGTTGTGGCACCGGTGCACCCGGCAAACACGCTGTCACCCACCGTTCTCAGTCCGGTACAACCACGAAAGGTATCCTTAAACGTTGTGGCACCGGTGCACCCGGCAAATGCGCTGTCACCGACTGCATTGAGTCCCGTACATTCGTAAAATGCCTGATAGAACGTCGTGGCGCTGGCGCACTCAGCAAACAGCCCCGGAGGTATCGCAGTCAGTCCTTTACACCGGTAAAATGCACTGTCGAATGCCGTAGCGTTTTTGCAAAAACGGAATGCGCCGCTGTCAATACTCACCAGACTGGGGGTATTACTCGCAAGGTAGCTACAGGATTTTTGTCCCGCCGGAAGTTGACGTAGTCTGACCAGGTCGTTGTAAGCCGTGCTGCTGTACCCGTACACCCTGAACCTGACACTCCCCGCCGTTCTCACCCTGATTGTCCGGAGCTCCCCGTCTGCCAGTGAGCCGGGTAACAGGATATTCGCCCAGCCTCCGCTGGTTGTCGTTTCAAGCTGGTCCGCAGCAACATATCCGTCGCCGAAGCTGACACGACAGTTCACCACATCAGCAACACTGACCAGCGCTTTTGACGATGAAGCACAGACCGAATCAAAAACCGCCGGCACGTAACAGCTGACCTGTAATGTTGCAGTGTGCCCGCCGTCATTTGTCGTCACCGTCACCACCGCATCACCTTCGCTCATCCCGCACACGGTCAGTGAACTGTCGCTGTTGACCACCACCGACACCACGTTTTCATCGCTGACCGTCACAGTCCAGCTCCGGTCTTCAGCATTCTCCGGCCAGACACTCACCGCAACCGCAGCACACTCATCATTGTCAAGCTCCAGCTCAGTGACCGACAGGCTCACACCGCGCACACTCACGGTTTTCCGCAGATTTATCACCTCACTGCGTACCGGTACTGTCACGTCATCCGGCATATCAACGGCAGCCTCTGCATACGCCGAATACCAGCCGTTTGCAAAATCATCATCCTCCATTTCATACGACCAGTGCCCTTCACTGTCCGTTGTCACTGTCGCCACATACCGCTGTCCCGACGCGGATTTGATGACAACATTCACCGTCACCCCCGACACCACCACCCCCTCATCTGCCGTGAGCGCACCGGAAAGAACGTGTGTGATGTTGTCCCACGCAATGCTCAGGGCGGCGCTGTACGATGACTGCCACTCAAACGTCACCAGCGTATGCGCCGGGGCATAACGACGAAACAGGCACTCCAGGTACGCCCGTGAGGTGGTCACCTCATCCCCCGGCGGGGCCACCACCACGGTCCAGTTAAACCGGTTGTCGTCACTCAGCAGATGCCCGCTCCACGAAAATCCGCACAGCGGTGTGCGGTACTCACGGATACTGATGCTGTACCCCATCGTCGCCGCAAGCTCCGTGAAATACGCCACACTCTGCCCGCCCGTCGACAGCAGTTTCGCCAGAATGAATTTTCTGGCCTGCGCCGGGTCTGTGGTGGATGCCTGCGTCCCGCATTCATCATTCAGCCCCAGCGAGGCATACCACTCATCAGTGAGCGCATCCGCCGTTTCCGGGAAGGCGCCCGTTATCAGTGCGCACGCATCAGCGTCACTCTGCCGGTACGCCTGTGCCAGTCCGCGTATCAGCCTGTGCTGCACGCTGTCAGGCAGACGGCTCCAAGCAATCCCTGACGGCAGAAGGTTCAGCATCGCGCACGTGTAGTCATCATGTGAAAAACGACTCATCCTGTTCCTCATGTTGCCCAGGTTATCGTTCCGGTCACCGGCAGCTCTCCCTGCGACAGCGTGATGTTGCTGTCAGGAGACACCAGAATGAACCCGTCTGTCCCCTCTGTGTCCGCAATGGCGTACCAGAGGTCTGAAAGGTGAATCACCCCGCTGCCGTCCGGTTCACCCACGTTGTACAGCACCTCGCTGATGGCACTCTCCACCCGTGCCTTCAGTGCCGCCGTGGCACTGCTCAGCCCCTGTATCTCAAAATCAATGCTTCTGGCCACCGGCGACATCACGTACACCACCGCCGTGACCGGCTGGTACTGCCGGATATGGTCCGCCACCGTCAGCTGCACCCCCGTGGCTTTCCGGTCCGTCCAGTCCTCATCCGTTGCCACCCCGTCCGTGCCGTCAGGAAAGCCCCCGGCGTTGTCTTCATCATCTCCGTCCGTCATGATGTAAACACCCACCGTCCCGAACCCCAGTGCACGGTTCACACACCATGCACGGGTCACACCGGGAACTTCCAGCGCCCACTGCACATAGTCCGCCGCCGCCCCGCCCTGAGGCGGGTTCTGGTACGCATACAGCACGCGCTGGCGGTACGCTTCCTCATCCTCAGTGTCACTGCCGCCGGTGGCGGCACTCACCATCGTCACCGTTGAGTCGATGCCTGACCAGGTGACATCCGGTGTCAGGGTCGTTCCGGCATCCGCGTTACCGTCATCACCACCGCCGGTGCGGTCATCCGTCGGGTCCGGCAGCACCGCCGTGATGCTCCCCGTGCCGCTGCCGTCACTGTCAATGCGCACATCCTCATCCAGCGTGTACTGATACCCGTCCGCACGGTTCAGCACCGCCTCCGCGCTCACCGTGCTGCCCGGTGTGCCCGTAAAGCGCACCGCCTCACAGGTGGCCGCCACTGCTGCCCTGCGGATGATGCCCTTCAGTGCCCCCCACGCCGCCAGATATTCCCCGGTGGCCGTGGCCGGTGTGCACTGCTGCGCTATCCAGTCAAGATAGCCGTAATGCAGATGCGTCATGCCCGCCACGGCATCCGCCAGAATCCCCAGCGTGGAAAACCGCAGCAGGGCACCGGCCTCATCCAGCTGGCCGGTCACATACGACCGGCTTTTCTCACGCAGTTCGCTTAATCCGGGACGCTCAAACGGCATCTCATACCTCCCACACCCGGTAAAATTTCTGGTATTCCGTCGTGTCCGCATCCGGACGCTGGTATGCAATGGTCATGTACAGCCGGTCCGGCGGCACTATCCACGCCTCCACATCCAGCGAGGCCACCACGCCGTCATCCTTCAGCCACTGCAGCGCCTCCCGGGCGTATGCCTCCGCCTTAAGCGCCACCTGTGTGGTCAGTTTCTGCCTGCGCAGCAGCCACAGCCGGGAGCCGACCCGGTAGTCCTGCTCAAGGTCACCCCACCATCCGCGCCGGTTTCCGTCATCCGTCTCATCTGATGCATCCGCCAGCCTGTCCGTGAACAGGCTGATGAGAATGGCCGTCTGCAAATCATTTCCGCAGACAATGTCACCTGTGCCCACGGACCAGTCGCACCGCAGCGCCTCTTCATCGTACAAAAGCGTGATATCGCTCATCTCACACCGTCCCCGTGGTTGCCTGACTTGTCACCGTGCTGCCGCCGCTCTCCACACCGCTGACCGGGTGGGTGTGGATGTTGTATGCCTCCCGCAGCGCCTTCAGCGTGGTGCTGTTGGTTTCACAGTTGTCCGTGATATCCCCCGTCACCTTCAGCGACGGCGTTTCAAGGGTGACCCCGTCCGTCGCCGTCACCTTCAGCGTGGTGGCACTGTTCACCGTCACCGGCTGCCCGGAGGCCTCCACCACAATCCCGTCCTCACCCAGACGGACGAACTGCCCCCACTGGTTGTAGACCACCACCTCACCGCTGCTCAGACCGTTAATCCGGTATGACTGATGGCCGGACGCCACCACCACCGCGCTGCTGCGGTTACCGGCAAGACTCATCACCACCACATCCGTTCCGTCGGGCAGCACCGAGGAAAAACCAAACTGCTGAAGAACCGGCGTGTCGCTGCGTACCTCTGACGGACTCTGCACCTGCACGGTCTGCACCACACCGCTGTCATCACCCGCCGTCACGCGCCCCACGCTCAGCAGTGACACCAGACGGCGAAAAAGCACCTGTACAGGATTCATGACGACACATCCCTTCCGGCCACGCCGGAATAAAAACGGTACGGCTGCACGCTGAACGCCTCCGGCGGCATCAGGACCAGCGATGCCGTGGTCCCCGTCTCATCGTCACGGCTGAACGTCACCTCAGAGACCAGCCAGTTCAGACTGTCCGCCCCCAGTGCCGGTATGCTCACCGGCACAAAGGTGTTGGGCTGCCACAGCGTTCCCGCACTGTCACGCCAGCTGTCCACCGTGACGTTCACTGCCATGGAACGCCCGTAGCGCCGGTTCATTTCCCAGTTCACCGCCTGCTGTGCACACCCCGTCGTCATCAGCGTGCTCTCCACTATCGTCACGTGACGACGGGTGCGCATACCGGCGGCTTCCGGGTCACGGGCCGTCGCCAGCAGCACGCTGTCATAACCGGATGCCGGTGACAGCTCGCTGAGGCTGTTCACCGACACCGACAGGCCGGTGTATTCCGAAAACCGTTCATTCATGCTTCGTGTGTACTCCGCCTTCTGCAGGTTCACCCCCTGCGTCACCCCGCTGGCTGCCGACGCCGTTCCTGCCCGCGTCAGGAACAGGTTGCCATCCGGCAGGTCGTAATACAGCAGCCCCTCATACCGGCAGATGCGGTCGATGATTTGCTGCGACGACTCCCCCCAGTTGATGACAAAATCCGGCACCGTGGTGAAACTGTCGATGTCTGTCGTCACCGTGATGCCGTACACCGACGCCAGTTTTCTGATGATGGCCAGCGCATCGCCGCCCTTTATCATGTTGTTCTCCCACCAGGCGGCGCAGTCCACAAGGTCCTGGCACATTCCCCTGCCCGTCACCCGGATATCATGCGACTGCGGCGTCAGGGTGTTCACCCACTGGTCGACATAGCCGGTCATCACCCGGTCATCACCAATGGATATCGTGCAGTTGCTCCCCGGCGGGGCCAGCTGAAAGCCCTCCTGCGGATACCAGTCCGTCAGCGAAAGCTCAAAATCCGACGGCAGGCGCTCAATACCCCGCGTCACCCGGATATGGCTCCATCCCGACATGACGGTGTTGTTCACCTTCAGCGTCAGGGTGTCATCTGTGGTTGTACTCATGTGTTTCTCGCTGTGAAGGAAAGCGGCATGAACGCCGGATGGACGGGAGAGACCGCCTGTACCAGTTCGTCCGCACGCGCGGCATCCTGATACAGCCGGTTTGCCAGCGCCAGCGACGGCTGCGGTGAGCGGCTGGTCACCTTCATCACGTCCTGTTGTGACAGATAATTCGTCTGCCAGTGGGTGACAAACTGCGTGTACTGCGCATTCAGCGCGTCATAACTGTCGTCATCCGTACGGTCAGCCAGTAACAGCAGGACGGTTTCCGTCACCGTGCGGGCCTTCCGCATCACCAACACCGCGTCGTCGTGACCACGGGGGGAATACTGCATCAGCCGCCACAGCATCGCTCCGGCCCCCAGTGTGCGGATAAGGGCCTGCACCGCCGCAGAGATGGCATTTGCCGCCTCCCCTTCGTAATACGTCCCGTCTTCCGCCGACGCAATCTCAGCCATGACGCGGATTTTCTCCGTGTCGCTGCCCGTGGCCTCCGCCAGAGTGATAATGACCGCCTGTATCGCGGACACGGCACCGGACACGGATGTGATATCCTCCAGCACCGCTGTCGCCGACTCCGCCGCCGACCGGTCCTGCACGGAGCAGGCCTGAATGGTTTCCAGGATACTGTCATCATCCGCATCCGTGGTGGCAAGCCACGTTGCAAGCGACGAGGCCGTGCTGCCCGACGGCGTGTCACTGCCCCGACAGTAACGCCCGTAACTGTCAGGCGAATACAGGGATGACACCGTGCTGGTCATGCTGGTCACCGACGTCACCGCCCGCGAAAATATCGTCTTCCACGCGCTCACCGTGCTCTTTATCGTTTTTACCGCGCCGGTGACACTGTTCATCTCACCGGTAATCGCCGCCAGCGTCACGGTGGCCGTTGTGGTCAGCGTCTGATACCACGTCTCCGATGACGTGGAGGTTGTCCCCGTCACCAGTGAAAACGCTTTTTCCCCTGACTCAATGACGGTCAGCGTGAACGAAAACACACGCCCGGACTCCACGCCCTCTTCAATACGCAGACCTCCGTCCGGGACATACACCGTCATCTCACCCAGCGTCGGATGGACCAGCAGACCTCCGCCGGATGTTTCACAGGCCGCCACCAGGGCATCCCGCTGACTGAACACATCCCCCGCGCTGTACACCAGACTGTCCTGTATCAGGAACCCGCGCAGTGTGAACTTCCGGGCGCTGCGCCCCAGGTCTTCCACCCAGACCGTATCGCGGTACGGGTATTCATGCACCGCCACCCGGCGACCATATACCCCCTCTCCGGCAATCACGCCAAACGGCACGCCACAAAATGACGCCTGGTGAATATGCGACTGCCACTCCCACCCGCCGGAGGAAGACAGCCCCAGGGCGGATGACACCGCGTCTGTGATAATGCCCATCTTCTGCTCCTCACACATCCATCGCCGTGACCACCGCGCCCCCCTTCACCGTCCGTCGGGTTGTCTGCCCCGTGGCGGTGTTGGTGACGTTAATGTCCAGCCGGATTTTGTTTTCGCTGAAACCGCGACTGATTTCATCCCGCACGTCAGTCCCTGAACTGCCGGACTGCGGCATGGTGGATAACCCAGACCACAACT
>ERZ773149.3035-NODE-3035-length-10928-cov-8.445507_pt1 | contig 10928 bp, 8 predicted proteins | sample MGYA00511081_ERZ773149 | MGnify/ENA primary metagenome ERZ773149 (study PRJEB29015, sample SAMEA2737846) | human gut metagenome | biome: human gut; feature: human-associated habitat; material: faeces | place: China | collected 2012 ...
TCCTGTGGTGCGGTATTTATGGGAGCCAACACATACATCGGAAATGCACCGAACTTTATGGTGAAATCCATTTCGGATGAAAACGGTATCAAGATGCCGTCATTCTTTGGCTATATGTTATGTTCCCTGAAGTTTTTGATTCCGGTATTTATCATTGATACACTGGTATTCTTTTTATAGGAGGTAGAAGGCTATGGACAACAAAGAACAATGCAGAAAGCTGGCGAACCGCATCTATGAACTGGATGAAAAGGTGTACAAGACTTCCGGTTCTGGACTCGGAAAGACATTTACCGGAGAAAAAGCGCGTGTGCTGGATGACCTGACCATGCTTATTGTTTCCAATCCACAGGGGCATTTGCTTCGAAGTGAACTGGCTCTGATCGGAAACATGGCGAGAAGTATCCGGAATAAAGAAGCACGCCATGACCTTTTGGTTGAATATAATGATATTCTGGAAGAAATAGCAAATCTGCCGATGAGCTTTGGCTCGGTAGATATTGTGGATAAAGATCTGGCAGATATGAATTCTTCGATTCTGAGCAAGAAGTTTTCTGAGAAGGATCATCTGGTAATTTGTATCAGCCGTTCCCATGGAAGTGCAGGTACTGATATTGGATTTGCACTGGCGGAAGCACTGCATATCAATTATTATGATGAATCGGTATTGAATCAGATTCTAGATCGCAGAGATGCAAAAGAATTCGGGGCAGATGCGGCAAAAGTCAGCGATTTTAAGCGTTATCATGGTCTGTCAAAGAAAGACGCATCTTTCTTCCGGCAGAGTGCCTTAATCTGTGAGCTGGCAAAAGAGGAAGATATGATTGTTATGGGACGTGCTGCGGATGTCGTACTGACCGGACAGCATATTCCGCATATCAGTATCTATATTACGGCACCGTTTGCGATCCGTGTGCGCCGTATGATGGAACTGAAAAATCTGGATTTGAAACAGGCCATTAATCTGGTGCGTAAGATGGATCATAAGCACCAGGATTATTATCATTCCTTTACCGGTAAGCGCTGGGGTGATGCGATCAATTATGATCTGTGTATCAACAGTGCATGCTACGGAATTGATGAGTCGGTAGAACTGATCGGACGTCTGATCAACCGGCAGGCAAAATTGGTACATCGAAATAAAGATACCAATAAAAATTAACATTTACGGGAAATGTTCTAGATATAAGGTTTCTTGATGCGACGAATTTGCGGTGTACATGCTTTTGCTCCGGTTTTTCTGCAAGTTAGCTCCGGCATTAATTTCAGGAAAATTTTAACAATTCTACTGAATTGTGCCATTATCGTTACATGATGGAACTCCGGAGCAAGTTGCAGAAAAGACCTTCACAAAACAGTACACGCGTCAAATTCTGTGGATTAGTAAAACTATATGTAAAAATGATTCGATGATAACTCTGGTATCTATAAATGAAAAATTAAAGTCTTAGGTGACGTTTTCTTAAAATTTTAATGCTTGAAATCAGGAAATGTCACCTATATAGTAAAAATTGCTTCTTCAGATACCGCTTTTTTGAAAAAGTGGTATCTGGAGAAGCAATTTTTGATTCATAGAGACTTTCCGGTATCTAAATGTTAAATTTTCAGTGTATAGATACCGCGATGGTATCTTTTGCATGAATTTTATTGGCACAGGTACCACGATGGTATTTTCCACTCCCTCTTAAGAAAACAACAGGCTTCCAGCTCCGTTAAACGGCAGTTTAAGGAAGCGTTAAGGTACAACAGGTAAAACATTAAGCGTACAAAGATATAATGGGAAACAGATAAAAGAAAAGGAGTTTCAGTCAAATGGAAAAGAAAAAATTGCTGAAAAACAAAATTGTTGACACGCTTCCGATGCTTTACCTTGAAACGGTAATTCTTATGGTTTTAGGACAATTTCTGGGAAGTTTTATTCTTGGAATTCCGGTGGGGATTGCCTATGCAAGAAACCCTGAGATACTAAATTCTGCGTTTTTGAATACGACACTGATGTATGTGATCTTTTGGGGAATCTGGGCCGTGGCATTGTTCTGGATCGGTATCCGAAAACGGAATCGTCCGATTTTACAGGCAGTCGGCACGAAACAACAGGGAAATAACTGGAAATATCTGCTTTTCGGTTTGGTTCTGGGATTTGCACTGAATGGATTTTGTATTCTGATTGCATGGCTGCACCATGATATTGTGCTGACCTACGATGCCATTCATCCGCTGTGGTTTGTGGTTGTGTTTCTGACCGTGTTTATCCAGTCGTCGGCAGAGGAACTGCTGTGCAGGGGATTTCTATATCAGAAACTGCGCAGAAGTTATAAAAATCCGGTGGTTGCAATTGTCGGAAATGCACTGCTGTTTGCGTTGCTGCATCTGGCGAATGACGGAGTTACGGTGCTTTCTGTCCTGAATATTTTTCTTGTCGGAATTTTGTTTTCCCTCATGGTATATTACATGGACAGTCTCTGGTGCGCATTTGCCGTACATACTGCGTGGAATTTTACGCAGAACATTCTCTTTGGCTTGCCAAACAGTGGGATCAATGTGCCGTATTCGGTATTTAAGCTGAATGCAGCGACAGCAAGAGACAGTTTTGCATATAATGTTGGTTTTGGCATTGAGGGAACGGTTTTTGCCGATATTGTACTTCTGGCTGCCTGCGTGCTGTTGTATCTCTGGGGAAGAAAGCATGGAAAGAAATCCATGGATGTGTGGGCAGAAACATAATATAATTAGTATTTTACGAAAACGGCACCAGGTTACATCTGGTGCCGTACAACTTTGTATTCATCCCCGGAACGGTAAAAGGGACATTCTTTGTAATTACTCTGGACAAAACGAGCCATGTCGTCTTCATCCATATTGACGGAGCAGTAGTACGCTTCGTCCTCTTCATCATATTCATTGTATGCACAAAAATCACAACTGGCCATACAAAAGTTCCCCTCCTTTTATGAAGTGAATCAGGCGATTGCCTGTTAAATAAACTGATTCTGCCCCTCATCGTAATGATAATTGATGGCAGCAAGGGTTTCTGTAATTGCATCTGCATCTGTCATATATGCGGCAGCAAGTTCGGTAAGTGTCGGGTAATGATCACGCAGCTGTGTGTTGACAACAGACAGAAGCATGACAGGATCTTTCGGTAAATTCATAGTATATTCCTCCTTTGGAAACGATTATTGCATATCGGGATAACTGCGCAGGATTTCCTGCAGAAAAATTTGGTATTCATTGACAACGGAATCCGGGGAAATCACACGGATATGTGTGGATAAGCCAGCAAGCCAGCCAAAAAACTGTGGACTGACAGCGACCTGTGCCCGCGCGAGAATGTGGGTATCGTCGTAGGGGCGCATGGCTACACCGGCACCGAAACGGTCAATGATGACACCGGTCATGGAAGTATCGCACAGAAGCTGTACGGTTGTCTCTTCCCCGGCAAACATGCCGAAATTTTTGCGGGAATAAGAGGCGATATCCATCTGTTCGTAATCGGTCTGTCCGCACCGCGCCTGATCCACAGCGGAGAGATCAAGCATCTTGTCCACGCGGTAATGTTTCATTTTCCCGGCATCCGCGTCATAGGCAACAAGATAATAGTTCTCGTCATCCCAAGTAAGAAGCCAGGGGCTGACCTGATAGAATCTGCCGTCTTTGCGCAGCTGCATTTCTTTTCTGACATTCCAGTCGAAGTAGTGGAAACGGATCTGCCGGTTTTCTGCAATGGCAGAATGGATGACATCCACGCTGTAATAGATTTTTTCATTGCTGGTTTTGTTGCGGTCTGCAACGACAACCTGACGCTGTAGTTTTTTCGCATCGTTTTTACTGACAAGCTGTTCCAGTTTGCCAATCAGCTGCCGTGATTTCTTTGTGGTAATAAATTTGGAAGACTGTACCAGGTCAACAAGCAGTTTGACTTCCGGCAGCTCAAATGTGCGGTCTGCTATGCGGTAACCGGCATGCGCGCCTTCGGTCCGGATGATGTCATAACCATAATCACAAAGCGTCTGGATATCGTTATAGATGCTTTTACGCTCCGCCCGGATGCCGTTTGCCGCGAGATGGTCGATGATCTGTGGGGTAGTGACGGTATGGGTTTCATCCGTGTTCTGACGCAGATAATCCAGAAGGAATAACAGCTTTTGTTTTTGATTCACAGATTTGGGCATGACAGTTCTCCTCTTTCAAATAAAGCGAAAACCCGGCGGAAAAACCGCCGGGAATTACATTATCGTTTACACTTGGTTGCTGCTTCCACAAAACCACGGAACAGTGGATGTGGACGGTTTGGTCTGGATTTTAATTCCGGATGTGCCTGTGTGGCAATAAACCATGGGTGATCCGGGAGTTCGATCATTTCTACAATTCTTCCGTCCGGAGAAGTTCCGCAAAGTTTCATGCCATGCTCGGTGAGAGTGGCACGATAATCATTGTTTACTTCATAACGATGACGATGACGCTCGGAAATCTCAGTGGTTCCGTATACTTCATATGCTTTGGAATCCTTGTCCAGTACACAAGGATAAGCGCCGAGTCTTAAGGTACCGCCGATATCTTCTACACCGTCCTGATCCGGCATCAGTGCAATGACCGGATGTGTTGTGTTCGGGTCAAGTTCGATACTGTGTGCATCGTTGAATCCGCATACGTGACGTGCAAATTCAATGATGGATACCTGCATGCCGAGGCAGAGACCAAGGTACGGAATCTTGTTCTCGCGGGCATAGCGTGCGGCAAGGATCATTCCCTCGACACCGCGCAGACCGAATCCGCCGGGAACAAGGATACCGTTTACATCACCCAGCACCTCATCTACATTGTCTACATTTAATTCTTCGGAGTCTACCCATTTAATGTCGATGGTTGCATGCTCTGGAATACCACCGTGCTTTAAAGCTTCCACAACGGAAATGTAAGCATCGTGTAATGCGGTATATTTTCCGACCAGTGCAATCCGGACTTCCTTGTCCGGATGACGCAGATCATTGACCATGGACTTCCAGTCACTTAAATCCGGTTCCGGACAGTCAAGATTTAAACACTCACAGGCAATTTTCGCAAGATTTTCTTTTTCCATCGCCAGTGGAGCTTCATATAAATACTCAACATCCAGATTCTGCAGTACATGTGTGTTCGGAACATTACAAAACAGTGCGATCTTGTCCTTTAATCCCTGATCTAACGGTTGCTCGGAACGGCAGACGATGATATCCGGCTGGATACCCATACCCTGCAGTTCCTTGACACTTGCCTGGGTAGGCTTGGTCTTTAATTCCTGTGAGGCGCGCAGGTACGGAATCAGGGTAACGTGACAGAGAATCGCATTCTCATGTCCCACTTCGTGCTGGAACTGACGGATTGCTTCAAGGAAAGGCTGGCTTTCGATATCTCCGACGGTTCCGCCGACTTCTATAATTGCAATATGCATATCATCGGATGTGAAATTACGGTAAAAACGGCTCTTGATCTCGTTGGTAATATGCGGGATTACCTGTACGGTTCCTCCGCCATAATCTCCACGACGTTCTTTCTGCAGAACGGACCAGTAAACCTTACCGGTTGTCACATTGGAATTCTTTGTCAGACTTTCGTCGATGAAGCGCTCGTAGTGACCGAGATCCAGATCGGTTTCCGCTCCATCATCCGTTACGAACACTTCACCGTGCTGAATCGGGTTCATGGTTCCCGGATCAATGTTGATATATGGATCGAACTTCTGCATGGTGACTTTGTAGCCACGCGCTTTGAGCAGACGTCCTAAAGATGCAGCAGTGATACCCTTTCCAAGACCAGATACGACACCGCCAGTGACAAAGACGTATTTTACAGGCATAATTTTCCTCCTAAGTTTTTATCTAAACTACCATAGTTTAATATTATACAGCGGACAACGAAAATATTCCACACTTTTTTATAAAAAGTTTAGAAAGGATAGGAAAAGTTCTCGAACAAAATGTTGATTTTGCGTTTCTTATTACATATAATAAGGGTATTGATTACAAGAGATATACAAGTGGAGGGCTTATGGACAATCAGGCACCGAATAATTATAACAACGGAAACTATAACGGTGGCAATAATTATAATAACGGAAACAACGGAAACAATGGTAATAACGGAAACAACGGTGGCAACAACGGAGGAAAGAAAGACAACCATAACGGACAGATGATCCTGGGATTTATCATGGTCACTCTGGTGGCACTCTTTTTCCTGTCATTTTTTGCCAACCGGTTTTCACAGATGAGTTCGAAGGAAACTACATACTCCGAATTCCTAAAACAGCTGGAAAAGAATAATGTCAAAACGGTGGAATTCAGCAATTATGAGATGGATTACACACTGGTGGACGATAAAAAACCATATGAGATAACATATTACACCGGAATTGTCAATGATCCGGATCTGATCACGACACTCAAGAGTGCAAAGACATCAGAGGGGAAAGCAATTGAAATTTCGGCATCCGTGCCGGACAATACTTCGGCATGGCTGGTAAACATTTTAAGCTTTGTTATTCCTCTGGTACTGATCTGGATTCTTTTTGGATTCCTGATGCGCCGGATGGGCGGAGGAGCCATGGGGGTTGGAAAATCAACCGCCAAAGTATATGTGGAGAAAACAACCGGTGTGACATTTAAAGATGTTGCCGGACAGGACGAGGCAAAGGAATCCCTGCAGGAAGTGGTGGATTTTCTGCACAATCCGAAGAAATACAGCGATATCGGGGCAAAGCTCCCGAAGGGGGCACTTCTTGTCGGACCTCCTGGAACCGGTAAGACATTGCTGGCAAAAGCAGTTGCCGGAGAGGCAAAGGTTCCGTTTTTCTCCCTGGCAGGTTCTGATTTTGTGGAGATGTTCGTCGGCGTGGGTGCTTCCCGTGTGCGTGATCTGTTCAAGGAAGCGCAGAAGATGGCACCGTGTATTATTTTTATTGATGAGATCGATGCAATCGGTAAAAGCCGTGACAGCCGGTATGGCGGTGGCAATGATGAGCGTGAACAGACCTTAAACCAGCTGCTTGCGGAGATGGATGGATTTGATGCATCCAAAGGTATTTTAATTCTTGCGGCAACGAACCGTCCGGAAGTTCTGGATAAGGCACTGCTTCGTCCGGGACGTTTTGACCGTCGGATCATTGTTGACAAGCCGGATCTGAAAGGCCGTCTGGAAACTTTAAAAGTACATTCCAAGGATGTACACATGGATGAAACGGTGGATCTGGATGCACTGGCACTGGCTACTGCCGGTCTGGTGGGATCGGATCTTGCCAATATGATTAACGAGGCTGCCATCAATGCGGTAAAGAATGGACGAAAGTTTGTCAATCAGTCCGATCTGTTTGAAGCATTTGAACTTGTGGCTGTCGGTGGAAAAGAGAAAAAAGACCGCGTGATGAGTGATAAAGAACGCAAGATTGTCTCCTACCATGAGGTAGGGCATGCGCTGGTATCTGCTTTGCAGAAAAATACGGAGCCGGTACAGAAAATCACGATCGTACCGCGTACGATGGGGGCACTGGGATATACGCTGCAGACACCGGAAGAGGAAAAATATTTAGAGACCAAGGACGAACTGCTTGCAAAGATTACAACGTTTATGGCAGGACGTGCTGCGGAGGTGCTTGTATTCCATTCCGCAACCAGCGGCGCAGCAAACGATATCGAGAATGCAACGAAGATCGCGCGTGCCATGGTTACCATGTACGGTATGTCAGATACGTTTGGCATGATGTGTCTTGCTACGGTGGAAAACCAGTATCTGGATGGAAGAGCCGGTCTGATCTGCGGAGAAGACACGGCAGGACAGATTGATAAGGAAGTGCTTTCTATTATTAATAACAGTTACAATGAAGCAATGCAGATGCTGACGGAAAATCGTGAAATTCTTGATCATATCAGTGAATACCTGTATGAAAAAGAAACCATTACCGGCAAGGAATTCATGAAGATTTTCCGCGAAATGAAAGGACTTCCGCAGGAAGAGGATAAAGAAGCCCTGATGCCGGATGACACAGAGAAGGATAAAAAGGATTCCAAAGCCGCATTTGTGAGTGATGATATGTTTGAGGATTAAATCATGTTCGACTTTCAGGAAGAATTGCGTAAACTCCCGGATCAACCGGGAGTTTATATTATGCATGACAAAACAGATGCAATCATATATATAGGAAAAGCAGTCAGTCTGCGCAAAAGGGTACGGCAGTATTTTCAGCCTAGCCATGATGAGGGAATCAAGAAAAAACAGATGGTGGAGCATATTGCACGCTTTGAGTATATTATCACGGACTCCGAACTGGAGGCACTGGTGCTTGAGTGCAATCTGATCAAGGAACATACACCGAAATACAATACCATGCTGCGGGATGATAAGACGTATCCGTATATCCGGGTAACCGTGCAGGAGGATTTTCCCCGGGTTCTTTTTTCCCGGCAGGTGAAAAAAGACAAGTCCCGTTATTTTGGACCGTATACGAGTGCCGGTGCGGTGAAAGATACGATTGAACTGATCAATAAACTTTATAAACTACGCACCTGCAGCCGAAAGCTTCCGCGGGACATCGGGCTGGACCGTGCCTGCCTGAATTATCATATTCATCAGTGCGGTGCACCGTGTCAGGGATATGTGGATAAAGAAACCTATGGAAAACAGGTCAGCAAAGCACTGGAATTTTTAAATGGAAATTATGCGCCGGTGCTGTGTGAATTAAAAGAAAAAATGCAGGAAGCCTCTGAGGAGATGGAGTTTGAGCGGGCGATCGAATACCGTGAGCTGTTAAACAGTGTCAGCCAGATTGCCCAGAAACAGAAAATTACCAATACGGACGGAGAAGACAAAGATATCATTGCACTGGCGAGTGATGACCGGGATGCGGTGGTTCAGGTGTTTTTTATCCGCAGTGGAAAGATTATCGGAAGGGATCATTTTCATGTGCGCGTGGGATCGGAAGAAAGCACGGGAGATATTCTGGTAAATTTTGTGAAACAGTATTATTCCGGCACGCCATTTATTCCGCGGGAGATTATGCTGCAGGAGGCGATCGAAGACATTCCAGTATTGGAGGAATGGCTGACTGCAAAACGTGGGCGGAAAGTGACGATAAGAATTCCACAAAAAGGACTGAAAGAAAAACTGGTGGAACTGGCTGCAAGAAATGCACAGCTGGTTCTCAGTCAGGATAAAGAAAAGATCAAGAGAGAAGAAGGCCGCACAATCGGCGCGGTAAAAGAGATTGAACAGCTGCTTGGCATGAAAGACCTAAACCGTATGGAGGCTTACGATATTTCCAATATTAATGGATTTGAAACCGTTGGTTCCATGATTGTATATGAAAAGGGGCGGCCAAAGAGGAGCGATTACCGGAAATTTAAACTCCGCACGGTATCGGGACCGGATGATTACGCTTCCATGCATGAGATCCTGACCCGGCGGTTTACGCACGGCATGCAGGAACAGAAAGAACTGGAAGAAAAAAATATGCCACAGGAAGTCGGAAGTTTTACACGCTTCCCGGATATCATTATGATGGATGGCGGACGCGGCCAGGTAAATATCTGTCTGCAGGTGCTGGAAGAACTGGGGCTGGATATTCCGGTCTGCGGTATGGTCAAGGATGACAATCACCGTACAAGGGGACTGTATTTCCACAATGTGGAAATTCCGATTGACCGGCATGGAGAGGGATTTAAACTGATTACCCGCATTCAGGATGAAGCACACCGGTTTGCCATTGAGTATCACCGGTCTTTGCGTTCCAAGGCACAGGTACACTCCATTTTAGATGACATTGAGGGAATCGGACCGGCCAGAAGAAAGGCACTGATGCGCAGATTCCAGTCTATGGAAAATATGAAAAACGCATCTGTGGAGGAACTGGCAGAAACCGACAGCATGAATCTGGCGGCTGCACAGAATGTATATGATACCCTGCATTCCGGACCGGCTTAGCAACTTGTGATATGGGAAGATTCATGGTACAATCTGTTTATAAAAAGGCAGTCCGGCACAGGTACTGCTTAATATGAGCCACAGGGGGAAATGAATATGTCAAATGGAAGTGTTAGTGTTGCAAAAGTTGCACAGGTTTTAAATCTGAAAAATTTTACGCCGGATATCAATCTGAAAAAATGTAAGATTATTTCCAGCGATGTGAATCGTCCGGCATTACAGCTGACCGGATATTTTGAACATTTCGAAGAATCAAGAATACAGATGATTGGAAATGTAGAATATACGTTTATCCAGCAGATGAGTGATGCGGAAAAGAAAACCCGTTATGATGCGTTTCTGAAGTTTGATATCCCATGTGTGATTTTCTGCCGCAGTCTGCAGCCGGATGAAATTTTCTTAGAAGAGGCAATAAAAAATGAAGTGCCGGTTCTTGGTACGGATCGTCCGACTTCTGAATTTATGGCAGAGCTGATCTATACACTGGGTGAAGAACTGGCACCCTGTATTACCGTTCACGGGGTTCTGGTCGATGTATATGGCGAGGGTCTCATGATTACAGGTGACAGTGGAATCGGAAAAAGCGAGGCGGCTCTGGAACTGATCCGCCGCGGACATCGTCTGGTTACGGATGATGTAGTGGAAATCCGCAAGATCAATGAACATACACTGATCGGAACTTCTCCGGAAGTGACCCGGCATTTTATTGAACTGCGGGGCATTGGCATCATAGATGTAAAGACTCTGTATGGTGTAGAGTGCGTCAAGGAAAAGCAGCAGATTGATCTGGTGATTAAACTGGAAGACTGGAAGAAAGATGCGGATTATGACCGCCTGGGACTGGAAGAAGAATATATCGAATATCTGGGCAATAAGGTAGTATGTCATTCCCTTCCAATCCGCCCGGGACGTAATCTGGCTGTTATTTGTGAGACTGCGGCTGTCAACCACAGACAGAAGAAGATGGGCTACAATGC
>ERZ773149.3037-NODE-3037-length-10925-cov-7.499264_pt1 | contig 10925 bp, 10 predicted proteins | sample MGYA00511081_ERZ773149 | MGnify/ENA primary metagenome ERZ773149 (study PRJEB29015, sample SAMEA2737846) | human gut metagenome | biome: human gut; feature: human-associated habitat; material: faeces | place: China | collected 2012 ...
CTTTGCGAAAATTATGCGGTATTGCCTTTTAATCTGGTATGAGAGGTGACAAGATTGAAAGTAAAGCTAAATTCGAATATGATAACAGGCGTTCTGTTTCTGATCGTTTCTGTTGCCCTGCATATTCTGATACCATCGCAGATCCGGACGTTTGAAACCAGCGCGGTGACTGCTGCAACAGTTCCGACGCTTCTGATCCGCGGCATGATACTTTGCAGCGTGATCTTGCTGGTGCAGGGTATCCTGTCCAAGGAAAAGACCGAATACACGATTTCAGGAGCCATTTTCACTAAAGAAAATCTGCTGCGGCTGAAACCGGTAATCTATATTGCCATGCTGATCGCATACGCGCTGCTGCTTCCGCATATTGGATTTATCATTTCCTCGCTGCTGCTTGCCAATGGCATTCTGCTGTATTTCGGTACGAGAAAATGGTGGTTCTATGCGATTGCCAGTGCAAATGTAATCGTTGCGTACTTTGCATTTCAGGCAATGAGCGTGACTCTGCCATAAGAAGGAGGAAGCGCATATGTTAGACAACTTGATGACCGGTTTGGCGCTGATGGCCTCGTTAGAGAGCTTCATTGCAATTTTCATCGGTCTGCTGGCAGGTATCATTATCGGTGCCATTCCGGGTTTGACTGCGGATATTGCGATCATCCTGTGCCTGCCGATTACATACAGTATGGAACCGATCCCGGCGATGCTTCTGCTGCTTGGCTTGTATTGCGGCGGCACATACGGCGGCTCCATTACTGCAATTTTGATCAATACACCGGGTACGCCCTCGAGCGCAGCGACTGTGCTGGATGGTTATCCCCTGACACAGCAGGGCAAGCCGCTGAAGGCTCTGACGATGGCGCTGTATGCCTCGTTTTTCGGTGGCCTGTTCAGTGCGCTGGTATTGCTGTTTGCTGCACCGAAAATTGCACATTTCACACAGATGTTTGGCCCTCCGGAGTATTTCTGCATCGCAGTGTTTGGATTGTCTATTATTGCAAGCATCTCGAACGGCAATATCATCAAGGGTCTGCTCGGCGGCCTGATCGGTATTTTCATTGCACTGCTGGGACAGGATTCGGTCAGCGGTACGCTTCGGTTTACCTTTGGTATCCGTCGACTGGGCGCCGGTATCCCGCTGATCGTTACGCTGGTCGGTCTGTTCGCAATTGCCGAATTGCTCAGCCGCTCGGATTATAATCCGCGTACAGATGCAACGCGTAAGCAGCATTTGAAGCTGGACCATGAGAAGCTGTCCTGGGCAGAGATCAAGCGCTGCCTCAAAACAATGACGATTTCTTCGGTGATTGGTACGATTGTGGGTGCTATCCCGGGTACAGGCGGCGGCATTGCAGCTTTTATCAGCTACGATCAGGCGAAAAAGACCTCCAAATACCGTGATCATTTCGGTCACGGCGAGATCGAAGGCGTTTCCGCAACCGAGTCTGCCAATAATGCAACGACCGGTTCTACATTGATTCCGCTTACAACACTGGGCGTGCCCGGTGACGGTTGTACGGCAATTCTTCTGGGTGCATTTATGCTGCAAGGCATGGTGCCCGGTCCCTCCATGTTCAAGGAGCACAGCGATGTTCTATACGGCATTATGATTGGTCTTGTCATTGTCAATATCCTGATGCTGATTATCGGTCGTGTGTTTACCCCGCTGTATGTCAATATCACACGCATTCCTTATGAGCTGATGAGCGCAATCATCATTGTTTACTGCATTACCGGCGTCTATTCGAGCGAAGCCAGCACATTCCATGTACTTCTGGCGGTCATCATCGGCGCATTTTCGTTCCTGCTGCGCAAGCTTGGATTCGGTGTTGTACCGATCATCCTCGGCGTAGTTCTTGGTGATCTGGTGGAAACGAATTTCCGCAACTCGATGGTAATGTCCAGCAATTCTCTGTCCATCTTCGTAACACGGCCGTTCAGCCTGTTGTTCCTTGCGCTGGCTGTGCTTTCGATTGGAATGTTCTTCTACAAGGCAGCAAAGGACAGAAAAAAGCAAAAAACAGAGTGAAATTAAAAAGGAGTTTCAGATGAAGTATTATACCGAGCCGAGTCGGGAGATCCCGGTTGCGGCAGAAACGGAAGTCCTTGTTGTAGGTGGCGGCCCCGCAGGTTTCGGCGCCGCCCTGCACGCAGCACGCATGGGACGAAAAACGATGCTGATCGAGCAATACGGCGCGGTCGGCGGTGTGGCAACCACGGGCATTATGAGTCATTGGACCGGCAGACAGGACGGCGGCTGCTTTGAAGAGCTGCGCGCAAAGGCACGCGACTGTGAAGCGGAGCAGGTCATCAATCCGGAAAAACTGCGTATTCTGATGCTGGATATGCTGATGGAGGCCGGCGTTAATGTACAGCTGTACACAGGCTTCAGCGATGTCATTATGGATGGAAACCGCGTTGCGGGTGTAATCACAGAGAGCAAATCCGGCCGGGAAGCGATCCTGAGCAAAATGGTGATCGATTCGACCGGCGACGGCGACGTGGCCGCACGTGCGGGCGTTCCGTTTGAAAAGGGACGCTCGACGGACGGTGGTATGCAGCCGATGACGATCATGTTCAAGGTTGCCGGCGTAGATATGGATCGCGCCATGTTCTTCTGGGGCTTTGAGGATACGGTCCAGCTGCCGGAAGGCGATCTGCAAACACTCGGTCGTCAGGAATTACCCTCTCCGGCAGGTCATATCCTGCTGTATCCTTCGTCGCTCCCCGGCGTTGTCACAGTCAACATGAGCAATATGACCGATGTGGACGGCACAAATGCAAGAGATCTGAATCGTGCTGAATACGTATGCAGAAAGCAGCTTCCCGAGATTATTGCATTTCTGCGCCGCCATGTGCCGGGATATGAAGGCTGTTATCTGATCGACAGTGCCGATGTGATCGGTGTGCGTGAAACCCGCCGGTTTGAGGCGAATTATCAGCTGAATGAGCAGGATATTGCGCAGGCTCGTACCTTTGAAGACTGGGTAGTTACCAAGTCGAATTTCTTCTTTGATCTGCACAATGTAGAAGGCGCCGGACTGGATGCCAATGGTGAATACAAGGCGTTCAAGCAGCCGAAGCCGTATACGATCCCACTGCGCTGCTTTGTACCAAAGACGGTGGAGGGTATTCTGCTGAACGGACGCAATATTTCGGGTACGCATAAGGCACACTCCAGCTATCGCGTAATGCCGATTGTAATGAATATGGGGCATGCTATGGGTATTGTTGCCGCGATGTGTGTTGCACAGAACAAAAAGCCGTTGGAATTAGATATTCACGAAGTGCAGGATGAACTGCGCAAAACGAATGTAGAACCGTAAACTCAGGAAAGGAGACACAGTTAATATTATGCTGAAACGAATGCCCCGCACGATTACAGCAGAGCAGTCGCTGAAAAGCGGATTGTTCAAGCTGAGAGATATTGCCGCCTGTGCTTATGGCAATGGAAAGTGGATTCAATACCGGGATGCCGCAGGCACCTGTAAGCTTACGATGTCCATGGGAGAGATCGTAAAAAACGCCAGTCTGGAAGATGTTGAAGCGTCAAAGGCGCTTGCAGTGCTGTCGACAGGTACTCTGCCGGAGAACGGCGTAAAATCTATGGTGATTCTGCTGGTATCTCTGTTGGAAAAAGCGGAGAACCTCGGCTGCACGGAAGCGGATGTAAACGCAGTTTATGCGCTTCTGGAATATGCGGCAGAATATCTGCCGACTATCGCCAAAGAGAATGGCGGTGAGCTGCTCGGCAGCGTGCTGCCGTACATGACACTGATTAAGCCATTGAACAAACGGGCGCGTGAACTGGGCAATGAACGTGCAGCAGCAACGATGGAATATGCCCTGACAACGCTGCTCCTGACGTTTACCGAAGCCAACGGTGCAAATGGATACGGTGTATATGAACGCATGAAAGCACTGGCGCCCAATCAGTTTTTCAGCCTGAATCAGGTTGGCATTGAGAGGTCAATTTCCGTGGATAGTCCTTATACTGACATCTGGACGATGGGATTTGATCCCATCGACGGAACGATTAAGGATTGTCGCGACATGGCATATCGCGATAAAGAGGAGGACGTACGAAACGTATTACTCACGGTGAAGAATGCCCTGCAGGTTATTTGGAATATTGCCGCAAGTCTGTGATACATGAATACACTGTCTGAGACAGCAGGTATGAAACCGCTCCAGCGATCGGCGTGTATTTACCCAATCTTCATGACCGGATAAACAAATATCCGACTCCTCCTGTTTGTTTTCCAGATCTCAGTTGTTGAAAATCATATCACCAAAAAGGAGCTTCCACGCACGGCGATGGAGGCTCCTTTATTTTTCCGGCTCGCCGAACTGACAGCGCCATTTACTGGATCGTAGGTTACTACAGTCGGATCACTGACTGTCCATTCTACCTCATCGTTCGGAATTCGATCTCCGGTAATAGGATTATAGGCAAATATGTTGCTAACCTGTTCACAATCGTCGATTCCCAAGACTTCGTGATCGGCTGCAGCGAAGTTATCTTCAACTGGATCTGGTGTAGCTTCAACCTCGGACGCGTCAGATGTTGATGTAGAGGCTGAAGCAGATGCGGATGAATCACCAGTGCGGCAGCGTGACAGAATTTCGCTCATATCTTTTGAGGGCATACAGAGATCTCCTGAAACTTATACGTCCTTGTGACTGCCGATGTATACGCTGTAGCTCGCGCCATCCCATGCAACAGCCTGATCGAGTGCATTTGCAACGGCACGGACCGGCAGATAGGTCGTGCCCTTGTAAAGCAGCACGTCAACCGTCTTGCCGTTGACGTCGGTCGGAACAATCGGCTTGTCGTTCACATAGACCTTAACCCCGGTTTCAACAGCCAGCTTTTCCATTCGACGTTTCGCATTGTACTCGCCCGAGGCCTTGCCGCCCAGAATGGACGACTGCGAGTTGGCGATAGCTTTCAGCTTGGAAAGTGCGATTTCCGGTGCGGGAGCCAGGTTATCATAAGGGTTACACATATTCCATGCATCTGGACCGTCAGCGGTTACATTATATTGGTTTTTTATGTCGTCCTGCCATGTGTTCAGTTCAGCCCAGCCTGCACTTACATCTATATTTTCGCCAGTTGTGTAGTCCGTCATCCACACAACCGGTCCATTATCTCCCCAGTCCTCATTTTCTCGTAAACCCCAAGTGACTTTCCATTGCCCGTCCACTACGGTTTCAACCAGACTGATAAGACCGACATCATCTTCTCCGACTGTGGAGCCATTGGCTTCCCAAAACAGGTACTTTTTCCCATCGCGTTCACCAATATTAATGGTTCTCTTGAAATAATCCGGATCATTCTGAGAAAAAGGACTAATTACCTCGTGCTGTGCAATGCAATTTGCTTTACTGCCATCCCAGTGATAAACCATATAGGTGCTGTGCTTATTCGTTCCCTTAGCGTTTTTCTCCTTCGTATTGCAAACACAAAGCAGTTCTTCGTTTCCGTCACCGTCAAAATCAATCAGCATCGCCGTCACCAGACCGCTTATAATACTGCCGCTGACAGCGCGCTTGCCGTACTTGCTCTGCAGCTGTTCGATGACCGAAACATACACTTTCGCACGGTTTACCGCATTCTGATCCACCTTATGCTCACCGAGATACGCACTGGATGTCGTTCCATCCCATGCGATCGGCACATTGAGCGCCGCAGATACCGCGCGAATCGGCAGATAAGTCGTGCCATTATACAGCATTGGCTCTACCGGATTGCCGTTTGCGTCACCCGGATTGAGCTTCTGGTCATCCACATAAACCGTAACACCACGCTCTACGGTAATGTTCTTCTGCGTCAGCGCGGACGCAAACGGCATACTCATCACCAGTGCTGCACCCAGCAGACCAGCGGTCAGCCGCTTGCCGAATATTTTCATCGTTTGATTTTCATGCTTGTTCATACTTTTTCTTCCTTTTTATATTTTAAATGATAATGAAAACCATAATAACCTAATTATACCACAGTTTCCGACTATTTACTATTCTCATTGCATTCAATACATGGATAGGATATAATAGTATCAATATAATTTACATTAACACGAAACAGGATAAGGGGTATGAAAATGAAAAAAAGACTGATTTCCATTGCAATGGCGGCTGTTATGGCGGTTGGAAGTATTCCGGCGGCAGGCGCACTGCTTGATGGCTTCAACAATACGAGTACTTACTCCGATCAGTTTACGGATGTGCCCTCAACAGCATGGTATTACAATTCGGTCAAATCGGCTTATGAACTTGGGATTACTGCCGGTACGAGCGCATCTAAATTTTCACCCGATCAGAATTTAACTACCAATCAACTGACTGTTTTTCTGGCGCGCATTCATGCGGCATACCATCACAATGAAATCGTCGAAGTGCAAAATCCATCGAGCTGGACTGATAAGTACTATTATTATGTAGAGCAGTATATCGACAGCAGTTATCGAGACAGTATTTTCGGTGGCATGGATCATGAGCAGCGCTGGCATTTTGCATACTGGATCAGCAAGGCGCTGCCGGATTCTGCATATACCGCTATTAATAATGTGCCGGATGGACAAATCCTTGATTTGACCGAAAATAAAATTTATACCGAAGACGAGTCTTTCGATGAGATCTCCAACCGCATCTATATGCTTTACCGTGCAGGCATTCTGACCGGCAATACGGCATACGGACATTTTAATCCGAAAGGATATGTTACCCGTGCAGAAGTAACCGCAATTATTACCCGTATGATCGATCCGGATCAGCGTAAGACATTTCAGCTGAAAGCAAAACCGACCTCCGGTCCTGCGAGCTTTTTAGGTGAATATTTTGCTTCTGACAATGACGCAAGCCGTCCATGGCTCGGCTGTTCGCTTGAAATTACAGATGTAACAGACAAGGAAGTAACCTTTAAGTTCGACCACATCAAGTCCGGACGCGTGATTCTTTTCACGGCAGAGAAAGCGAAATTTACTTCTGCGAATACAGCAGTTGCAAACGGAACCGCGTGCTATTCAGAAGTTCCCTCAACGATGGATAAGATTAAATATGTGCTGACGTTTACTGATCATAATATCAATGTTAAAACGTATGGCAGCGACCCTTACCGCTATAGCTATAATGTTAACTTCACCAGTACAGGCGCAATGAATTAACAGCAGTATATATCCATACACCAGTTTACAACTTTATAAATGATGGACTTGCTGATGAATCAGCTGTTTTAAGGCCTTTAATAACCTGCTTTTTTTCCTGAAATTCAGGCATAACCTGCCGGATCATGGAGGTTGCCAGTTCCGGTTTAGATTCTTTTTTCTGCCACATACGATAGCCAGGAGGACCGAAAAGGAAATATTATGTTACAAAAATTATATGTTTTTTTCAGGAAAGAAACCGTTTTGTCAATTGCAGTGATCCTGGCGCTTCTTTCTATGTTCTGGGTCAGACCGGATAAGGCTTATTTTACTTATATCGATTTCAGGACTCTCGGGCTCCTCTTCTGTTTGATGGCAATTGTAGCTGGTTTGAAGGCTGTTGGTGTTTTTGATATACTTGCCCAAAAATTGCTGATGGGAACATCGGGAACTGTGGGTGTGATCAGGCTGTTGGTACTCTTATGTTTCTTCCTGTCAATGGTGATCACCAATGATGTGGCATTGATTACTTTTGTTCCTCTTGCACTGATCATTGTGCATAAACTGCCAAAGGAACTGGGCAATTACTGGCTTCTTAAAATAGTAGCCATGCAGACAATCGCTGCTAATCTCGGAAGCATGCTCACACCAATCGGAAATCCGCAGAACCTTTATCTATATGCCAGAGCAGGGATGTCCGCGGCAGAATTAATAACCCTGATGCTTCCCTATTCCGCCACAGCACTTATCCTTCTTCTGATATGGATACAGGTAGCCGCTGCCAAAGCACCTCACGTATGCGGTTCCGAAAAAGATAAAACTCTTTTGGGATTCTCTGACAGAAAAGAACTTAACATGGAATACCTGGCCGCTTACCTGATCTTATTTACAATCTGCCTGCTCACTGTTGCACGTATCATTCCATACCAGATTCCTCTTGTATTGGTTCTTATATATATGCTGCTAAGAAACAGGGAAAATATAAGCAGGGTGGATTACTCCCTGCTTGCCACCTTTATCGCATTATTTATTTTTATCGGCAACCTTGGAAGGATTCCGCAATTCAGCAGTTTTCTGGAAAGAATCATGGCAGGAAGGGAAACACTTACTGCTGTTCTTGCCAGTCAGATTATGAGCAATGTTCCCGCTGCGCTTCTTTTATCCGGCTTTACAGATAATTACCGGGCTTTAATTGTCGGAACCAATATTGGAGGTCTCGGCACTCTGATTGCATCCATGGCAAGCCTGATAAGTTTCAAATATATTGCAAAAGAAAACAGGAATCTGAGAGGGAAGTATTTGGGAATATTCACAGCCTCCAATATTATATTCATGATATTCATGTTAATATTGTATTTTTTTCTTAGATAAAAGTTTTCCCGGAATACTTGCAGATTTTCTGTGCCTGGCAGGAAAAAGAACCATTAAACTAAAGGCTTTAAAACAGCTGATTCGTCAGCAAGTCTATTAATTATAAAGTTGTAAACTGGTGTATTATACCATAATGATACTATTATGAAATGAACCCCCAGTAGTGCCAGCTGCTGGGGGTTCTTCTCTTTTTGTTCGGTTGATCATCCGATTAGGCTAATAAATGGCATGAATGATTTTTATTTATTTTCCTTTATTAATGGGCAGCCAGTGTTGCCAGTTTCTGCATAATTGCACTTACATCCTGCATTACATTCAAATTTTCTTCCTCTGCCTGCATCGTCTCGCCTGCGTGCGCCGATACCTGCTGGGAAATCGCTGAGATTGTCTGAATGGAATCTATAATTTCCTTATTTGCATTCTGCAACTCGGAAATGCTTCTTGAAAGAGTATCTGCATTTTTCTGAATTGCCCGCGTATTGTCCTCGATACTCTCAAAGCTTTCTTCTGCATTTGATGCACCAGTCTTCTCTTCGTTAATTCCATCTATCATATTGGAGACAACACCGACCACCTCCATGATTGCATTGGACACGTTGCTGATCAACTCTGTAATATGTACGGTTGCTTCTTTGGTTCTCGTTGCCATACCGGAAATTTCTGTTGCAACGACAGAAAATCCTCTTCCCGCCTCTCCGGCACGGGCTGCTTCAATGCTCGCATTCAATGCAAGAAGACTTGTTTGGTTCGTAATTCCTCCAATCAGTTCTACAATGGAATTCATTTCATCCATATACTGGTTCAGATTTTCCAGTTTTTCTGTAACCTCGGTTCCATTATCAACAGAAGCTTCAACTTCCGATGCTAGGTGCTCGATATCCTGTTTGCCTTCCGCTAACGCTTTCAGAGTAAGCGTCATGCTGTTTCCGATTTCTTCCACAGCGGTTGCAACTTCATCCACCTTATCCTGAATTGCATGTGTCTGTTCCAACTGATTCTGCACATGTTCTGCGGTATCAGTAGCACCTGCAGATACTTCCTGCATTGCCTCAGTCGTTGTCTTAGATGCCGCTGTCAGCTTTTCGAAACGTACATTGATATCTGCAATATTGCCGGAAAGCTGCTGATCAAGTTCCTCATTTCTTTCCAGAAGATTTTCAGCCTCTGCTTTTGCCTGCGCCACTTCTGTAAATCTCTTTCTTGTGTTTTCGCGAATCACTTTTGTAGTCAAAACAGAATTCGCTCCAACCATGATCATAACAACAATCTGTACAACTGCTGCTTCGATTCCATGATACCCAAAACCGCCTTTTGTCGCACCGATCACAACAACAATGATACTCTCTAATATGGTACCTGTATTAATCAGAAGAAGATAACGTGTGTCACTGTAAATGGTGACAACAAAAATCATCGGAATTACAAATACATAAATCAGATTTGTCGGTGAGGTAAAAAGACATATTGTGTAAAACAATGAAAATCCATAGGAAACCAGATGTTTGATCATCGCATGTTCCGTATTACTTTTCCAACAAATCACCTCGCCAATCAAAGGTATGACACCAACGACCGTAGCGATTGTCATATATACCGGAGACAGTTGTCCTCTTACGCTTTCCCATATCATAAAAAACACCATAACCGTTACCGTACTGATATGTGACAGCATCGCAATGCGATTCGACCGCGTCAATTCCGAAATTTCTTTTGTTTCCACCATCATAATACCTCCTCTAGAAAAGTTTTTCCTACTTATCCTTATATTATTTCTTAAGCATCCTGATATTCTATTTTTAGTGGTGTATGTGTCTCAAATACCTTTGCAAAATCAATTTCCGGGTTAAACATTGTATAAAATGAAGAATGTGCATCACATGTAATATTCTGCTGCGGTACAGAATTTAATGTACCATCCTTATTATATTTATAAAATGTAGCCTCCGTCACTCCATGTATCTCAACCTTGTATAATGGTGTTCTAGATTCATGCTTTGACACATAAGTGCCTTCTTTAAACTGCAACACGTAATTCGGCTGTTCCATAGGTTCTGCCATATTGTATAAGCCTCCCTCTTCATTCACTTTTGTCCTTCATAACATAATAATCTCCTTTATTTTTCAATATCATTCCACGCTGACGAAGCCTTATCGCAAACTGCATCAAACAGTCCGGGGCTTTAGCTCAATCGTTAAATAAAAGCAATTATTTTGTATAATTTTAGATTACTTTAGTAAATGGTGCAATAGGTCAAAATTACCATTAATCAGATAATTTCTGTAATAAATATGGATTTTGCTTACAGCAAGAAAAAGAGCCGCCCAGGCCATAGACCTGTGCGGCTTCTCATAAGATGATTTAAATTAAGTTTATCCTTCAATAGCAATATGCTTTGTGGTCTCAACTTT
>ERZ773149.3045-NODE-3045-length-10904-cov-4.029035_pt1 | contig 10904 bp, 8 predicted proteins | sample MGYA00511081_ERZ773149 | MGnify/ENA primary metagenome ERZ773149 (study PRJEB29015, sample SAMEA2737846) | human gut metagenome | biome: human gut; feature: human-associated habitat; material: faeces | place: China | collected 2012 ...
TTTTCCGTAACAAGGTTTTTTGGCTAATGATGATAATGATGGTGTGCTCCGGAGCGGAGTCCCAGGATTATCGGAACGGGAAGTCCGAGACGCCAGGTGCAGATCATGGAGCGCGGGGATGTGGAATGCCGTCTGCTTCGCGGAAATGTCGACACGAGACTGGAAAAACTGTACCAGAAGGAGTACGACGGGATCATCCTGGCTGCGGCGGGTCTTAATCGTCTGGGCCTTTTTAATGATCCGAGATTTTCCTTTGAGTTTCTGGAACCGGAAATGTTTCTCCCGGCAGGAGGTCAGGGGATCATCGCAGTGGAAGCGAAAAAGGGCAGTGAGGTATTAAAGATCCTCAAAAAATTGAATGATAAAGAAGCGGAGCGGGCATTGTTCGCGGAGAGAAAAGTGCTGCGCCTTTTAGGTGCCGGCTGTACCGCAGCGGTAGGCGTGTACGCGAAGGAAGAGAATGGAACATTTTGGATGGGACTCATGCGGGAGACAAAAAATGGACTTATCCGCAGGAAGATCTCCGGAGCGCCGGAGGATTCCATGAAACTCGCGGAGCTTCTCGTAAAGAAGGGGACCGAAGGGGAGCTTCCGGCAGGGAAAGCTTATCTTGTGGGAGCAGGCCCCGGAAACGGCGGACTTATCACGGTAAAAGGACAGCAGATCTTAAAGGCTGCGGAGGTCCTTGTCTACGACCGTCTTGGCTCCGAGGAACTGCTGACTCTGGTGCCGGAGGACTGTGAGCGGATCTATGTTGGAAAAGAGGCCGGGCACCACATCAAAAAGCAGTCGGAGATCAACCGGATCCTGGTGGAGAAGGCACTGGAAGGAAAGCGCGTCATCCGGTTAAAGGGTGGAGATCCCTTTGTGTTCGGGCGCGGCGGAGAGGAGATCCAGGCGCTCACAGAAGCAGGAATCCCCTATGAAGTGATCCCCGGCGTTACCTCAGCCATCGGGGCACTGGAGGCGGCTGGAATCCCTGTCACCCACCGGAATATCGCGAGAGATTTCCATGTCTTTACGGGACATATCTCCCACGAAGGCGGTGAGGGACTCTCCGGGGATTACAGCCTGTATGCGAAACTCCCGGGAACCCTGATCTTTCTGATGGGATTGTCCAACCTTGAGGAGATCGTGAAACGTCTCATGGACGGCGGAAAAGACGGGGAGACGCCCGCTGCCGTTGTGACGGACGGAACACTGTCCCGAATGCGTGTTGTCCGGGCATCCTTAAAGGATCTGCCTGAGGCTGTAAGAAAAGCGGGACTTACGCCTCCCGGAATCATCGCTGTGGGTGAGGTCTGTGCCTTCCACTTTACATCTATGGTGCCGGGCGTGCTTACCGGAATCACGGTGGGAGTCACCGGAACAGAGGCCGTTAGAGGACGGATCATAAGCCGCCTGTCCGATGAGGGTGCGAAGACGGTCCGCGCGGGGGAATCCCTTGTGGTACGGGAGTCCATGGAACGGCTGGATCAGGCGTTTGCGGACCTTTCCCGTTACAGATGGGTGATTTTTACGAGCCGGAATGCAGTCCGGATCTTCTTTGACCGGATGCGGGAGAAACATGTAGATATCAGAAAACTTGGCGGATTAAAATTTGCGGTTGTCGGGCGCGGAACAGGGGAGTATCTGGAGAGCGTCGGAATCACGCCGGACTTTATCCCGGAGGAATATACAACGAAGGCGCTGGCAGATGGACTTGTCAAATACCTGAAGGAGAATGGAGAGACTTTTGGGGCAAAAACTGCTGCCGCCAATATAGCCTACAGCATTTCCAGTTCAGAAAATGTCTGTCCGTGTGCTGAGTCAGGAAAATTTCTGATCCCGCGGGCAAAGCAGGGCTCGAAGGTCCTCACGGAGACACTGGCGGAACAGGGATATGCGTTTGATGATATTCCAATCTATGATATCCTGGTGGAGCAGACGGAGCTTGCGAGACTTAAAACTGCCGACTATGTCACGTTTGAGAGCGGCTCCGGCGTCCGAGGATTCTTCGCGGGACGTGAGGCGGAAGCGGTATCTCTGTTTGAGACGGTGAGACCAGTCTGCATCGGAAAGGTGACAGCGGCAGTCCTTGCGGAATACGGAGTGAAGAATGCCCTGACAGCTTCCGACTATACAGCGGACGGAATTTTAGAGGTGCTACTGACGGACAGAAACGAGATCACGAGGTAAACATGGATACCTTTGTATACAAAGACCATAAAAAGTTAAGATGCGGATACACCACAGGAACCTGCGCGGCTCTGGCGGCTCAGGGGGCGGTGCGATTTCTGCTCACAGGATCCTGGAAGGAGACGGAGGAGATCATGACCCCGAAGGGGATTCTGGTGTGCGTATCGCTGGAAGAGAAAACTTCCGGGGATAGTTGGGTGGAGTGCGCGGTCAGGAAGGACGCAGGGGACGATTATGATGTGACGAACGGGATCCTGGTGTATGCGCGGGCGGAGTTTGTGAAAGATAAAAGTTTTTGTGAAAAAGCCCATATGCCGCGCCCGGAAAATTCTGTTTCCGGGTCTGTTCGAGAAAGATCAGAAAACTATTTGAAGTTGAATGTGGGAAAGAGGCAGGAAACAGAACGGCCTGTTCAGCGCAACGTGGAATCCCGGGAAGATCTCATCAGAATCGACGGCGGTATCGGTATTGGCCGCGTCACAAAACCCGGTCTCGACCAGCCGGTAGGCGCGGCAGCGATCAACTCTGTGCCGAGAAAGATGATCCGGGATGCCGTCTACGCCCTTTTGGAGGAAGCCGGGGAGCTTTTTCCGGTATCGATCACCATATCGATTCCTTCAGGCGTGGAAGCTGCAAAGAAAACATTCAATCCGGTTCTCGGCATCGAGGGTGGGATCTCCGTTCTCGGGACCAGCGGGATTGTGGAGCCCATGAGCGAGGAAGCGCTTGTCGAGACGATCCGCACCCATCTAAATGTCTTAAAGGCAGAGGGCAGAAAATGGGTGATCGCAGTGCCTGGAAATATGGGCGCGGGATTTTTAGAGAGGTATCTCGTAGAACATGGTAAATTCTGTACCGATGCTCATCAAGGGAGTAACGCGGCGGACACGGATGCTGCTGTTGAGGCAGAACAGATGGCTTATGGAGAATTATCAACGGGAACAGAACCATCACTTCTGGAAGGATTTATGAATTCCCTCGTCACCATGAGCAACTTCGTCGGCAAGACCATTGACCTTGCCGCGGAACTGGGCTTTTCCGGTATCCTGATCGCCGGTCACATGGGAAAACTCGTGAAGATCGGAAACGGGATCATGAACACCCACTCCAGGGAGGCGGATGGTCGCATGGACACGATGCTGTCCTGCGCGTTATCTGCCGGAACCGAGGACCTGGAACTCCTTAGAAAGATCCAGAGATCCAACACGACGGATGAGGCGATGGATCACTTAAAACAGGCGGGAATCATAGAGGACACGATAAACGTATTCTTAAAGCGTGCCGATTGGCACCTTACCCATCGATCCAGGGACGAGGTGAGGACGGGAATGATCGTCTTCGGGACAAAGGGGGAGTATCTGGGAGAGACGGAAGGCGCGGACGCGATTCTGCGGTCAGCGTTGAAAGAGCTGGATCAATAAGCTTCCACTTAGCGCTGAAAGAACTGAAACAATAAGTTTTGGAACAACGCATGAAAGTTACGGTCTCTGATCATTCATCGAAATTAAAGGAAACACTATGGAAAACAGGCAGAAAAATTACGGGAGCGTCCATGACACAAAGGCATCCATGATGTATAACCGCTTCCTGAAACAATACAACGAGTGGCTTTCCGGCGGACCGATCCCGGATACCGGAAATCAGGATATAAAGTATTTTCTGGGCCAGCAGCGGAAGCGGTTGGAAAAACGCGGACTTCACAGAGATTCATCCATAGAACTCCGGGGTCTTCTGGCCTCAGCCGGCGCGATCCCGCCGAAGGTCGGAAAGAAATATACGAATGTGACAGAATTCCGCACGGCGCAGAGAAATACGACATATTCCAGGGGTGGACGGATCATCGGAAAATTCCGGAAGAAAGAGATCTTATACCAGACGATCACCTTCGCGAATGAGGCGACGGTAGACGGAACGGAGCCATGTACCTGCCCGTCCTGCGGAGCGGTGAGCCAGATCAAGGCGCTGTTTGAAGGCTGCCCATACTGCCACACAAGATTTCTGATGCAGGATCTGTATCCGAAGGTCGCGAATTTTTATTCCATTGAAGACCTCAGCTATTCCAAGGAAGAGATCAAAAGAACATTAACTCCCTGGTGCGGCGGAGGGGCGGTCATCTTCACGGTGTTCATGCTGGCATACCTGGCATGGGAGAGGGCAAAGACCGGTGATCCTCTGACACTATATTCCATGATCTGCCCGCTGATCGGGTATCCAGTAATCGGAGCCTTCGGCGGATATATGCTGTTTGCCTTAAAAACACTTGGGTATATTTTCTGGCGGGCGATGCAGAGCCTTGGACTTCTGTTTGCCACTTCTGGCAGCAAAAACAGGCTGATCCGGTTCATGAAGAATTACGAGCCGGATTTTGGCTATGAAAACTTTGCAAACCAGGTCATTGCTCTGGCAAAAAATATTATCTTTTCCGAGCCGGGAGAGGACCTTTCTATTATCCGCGGTCCCTGGGATGGGGAAAGTTTCCAGAACATCACGGACATTGTATACAGGGGAGCTATGTCGGTGGGGAACTGCTGGCAGGAAGGCCCGTATGTGTATGCGGATATCGATCTGTACTTCTGCGATACATATGACAGGGGAAGTTCGATGAAGGAGAAAAACGACAGGATCCGGATGATCGTCGGAAAGAATATCCAGATCCCGCAGGACCCGGGATACTCGATCCATCAGGTCTCCTGTGAAAGCTGCGGGGCAAGCTTTGACGCGATGAAGATCCGTCACTGCCCGTACTGCAAGTGGGAGTATGACATGAGAGACCATGCATGGACGGTCATGAAGATTCGAAAAACAGGAGGAAAACCATCATGATACATTTTGTTGGAGCCGGAAGCGGAGCGCCGGACTTGATCACGGTCCGGGGACAGAAATTCCTTCGGGAGGCGGACGTGGTGATCTATGCGGGATCCCTTGTGAATCCGGAGCTTTTAAAGGAGACGAAGCCGGGGTGTGAGATCTTAAACAGTGCCTACATGACTCTTGACGAGGTGATCCGTGCCATGGAGAAAGCGGAGCGTGAGGGAAAAATGACGGTGCGGCTTCATACCGGTGATCCGGCGCTCTACGGCGCGATCCGGGAGCAGATGGACCGGCTGGATGAGAAAAAGATTGCTTACGATGTATGCCCGGGGGTCAGCTCCTTCTGCGGCGCTGCATCGAGTCTCCATGCGGAACTCACGCTGCCTGGCGTGTCCCAGTCCGTGATCATCACGAGAATGGCGGGGCGGACCGGAGTCCCGGAGCGGGAGAGTTTCCGTTCCCTGGCGGCTCACCATGCGACCATGGCGGTGTTCTTAAGCACGGGACTGTTGTCACAGATGGAAAAGGAACTTGCGGAAGCCGGATATGAGTCGGACACTCCGGCGGTGATCATCTACAAGGCGACATGGCCGGAGGAGAAGATCGTCCGCTGCACCGTCTCTACGCTGGCGAAGTCCGCAGAGGAGAACGGAATTAAGAAGACGGCAATGATCTTTATCGGTGATGTATTCGGCACGAGAGAGGCAAACGGCTACGAGGAGTCAAGACTCTATGCGCCGGACTTCTCCACGGAATTCAGAAAGGGGACGGACATATGAAGAAGCTGACAGTGGTCGGCATGGGACCTGGAGAGTATGAATCCATGACGCTCCGTGCCGTGAAAGCGTTAAATACATGTGACGTGATCGTGGGTTATACGGTCTATGTGGAACTTGCGAAGCCATACTTTCCTGATAAGGAATTTCTGACGACCCCCATGAAACGGGAGATCGAGCGCTGCGAGATGGCTTTTGCGGAGGCGGAAAAAGGAAGATCTGTCGTGATGATCTGCAGCGGGGACGCAGGAATCTACGGAATGGCGGGACCGATCCTGGAACTCGGGGAGAAGCACCCGGAGGTGGAGATCGAGGTGATCCCGGGGATCACGGCGGCTCTCTCCGGCGGCGCTGTCCTCGGGGCACCGCTGATGCATGATTTTGCGGTGATCAGTTTAAGTGATCTTTTAACACCCTGGGAGACCATTGAGAACCGGCTCGATGCGGCGGCGAAGACTGATTTTTCCATCTGCCTCTATAATCCGTCCAGCAGGAAGCGGGCGGACTATTTAAAGCGTGCGTGTGAGATCTTTTTACGGTACAAGAGCTCGAATACCGTCTGCGGCATTGTAAAGAACATCGGAAGAGACGGGGAGACGAAGAAGGTCATGACTCTGGCGGAATTAAAAGATTACGAGGCGGACATGTTCACCACCGTGTTTATTGGAAACAGCCGGACCGAAAAGTCCGTCCTTGGCAGACAGAACTGGATGGTCACACCGAGAGGATACCGGATATGAAGATAGCGGAAGGGAAAATTGCGGTTTTTGCGGGGACAACGGAAGGACGGGTTCTGGCATCCCGCCTTGCCGGGAGTCGGGTAGCGGTCGATGTGTTTGTTGCGACGGAATATGGAAAAGAGGAGATCCCGAAGGCTGAGAATCTTCAGGTTCATGACGGGCGTGTCGATGAGATCCAGATGGAGAAACTGTTTCAGGAAAAGAAGTATGACTTGATCCTTGATGCAACCCATCCTTTTGCGGTGGTGGTCACGAAGAATATCAGGGAGGCGGCAGAGAAGACAGGAACCCCGCTTTTAAGGATCCTGCGGGATAAGAATAGTGAAAGAACAAATATTCGAATTGCTGAAACCGGTCCCCGGACTTTGGAAGATGACAACCAGAAAAACCGGAACACCGAATCAGATATGGAAATACCCGGAGAAACTGCGGGGGAAGAAATGGCAAGCATTTCAGACAGTTCAGACTGCCGGATCGTCACAGTGGAGAATATTAAGGCGGCAGTAGACTTTTTAAAGACCACGGAAGGCCCGGTATTCGTTACGACGGGAAGCAAGGAGCTCTCTGCGTTCTTAGATCTCCCGGACTGGGAGACGAGAGTCTACGCGAGAGTCCTCTCCATGCCGGAGGTGGTAAAGACCTGCGCCGATATGGGCTTTTACGGCAGTCATCTGATCGCCATGCAGGGGCCCTTTGCGAAAGACTTAAATGTTGCAATGATGAAAGCGGTCCATGCGAAGTGGATGGTGACGAAGGAGTCCGGGAAGGCGGGCGGATTCGAGGAAAAGGTCAGTGCGGCGAAAAAAGCAGGTGTCGGTCTTGTTGTGATCGGAAGACCGGTGGAAGAAGGAATCTCGTTAGAAGAAGGAATTGCTTATCTGGAGGAGCATTTTGCTCTGGGAAGGTCAGCTGAAAATTCTGGGAAACGACAGGTATTCCTTATCGGCACAGGACCCGGAAGCGAATCCTATCTAACCGGTGAGGCAAAAAAACGCCTCGACAAATGTGATCTGATCGTCGGCGCAAGCCGCTGTGTGAGACAGCTGGAAAGTTTCCACAAACCTGTATTTGAGGCATACCAGCCGGAAAAAATTGCGGACTATCTGGATGCCCACCCGGAGGTACAGGTGATCTGTGGAGCCATGTCCGGTGATACCGGATTTTACAGCGCAGCGGAAAAACTCGGTGCAGTGCTGGAACGCCGCGGAAACTATACCGTGGAAGTAATTCCGGGGATCTCTTCCGTTGGATATTTTTTCGCGAAGATCCGGCGTCCCTGGGATCACGCGAAACTCTTCAGCATGCACGGGCAGGCGGCAAACTTTGCCTCAGAGTTAAAGCGCTCTGGCAGTGCCTTTGTCTTAGGAGGCGGAGCGGATTTTTATGAAAAGATCTGCGGACAGCTCATCGATCTTGGGATGCAGGAGACAAAGCTCTTTGCCGGGGAAAACCTGACACTTGAAGACGAACAGATCTTCACCTCCACTCCAGAGGAAATAAAGGGCAGGAAAGCACCTTCACTGGCCGTCCTCTATGCGGAATGGACCGGGCCCCGAAGACCTTTATCCCACGGTATTGCCGATGAGGCGTTCACCCGCGGGAAGGTTCCGATGACGAAGATGGAAGTCCGCACCGTGTCCGTGGCAAAGCTGGAACTCACGGAAAATTCCGTTCTCTACGATGTCGGAGCCGGAACAGGATCCATCTCTGTGGAGTGCGCAGGCCTTTCCGATTCGGTGAAAGTCTATGCTATCGAGAAGAATTCGGAGGCCGTGGAGCTTCTCTATGAAAACCGGAAAAAATTCGCCCTCACAAATCTGGAGATCATAGCGGGAACAGCGCCGGAAGCGTTAGAAGATCTTCCGGCGCCAACCCATGTCTTCATTGGCGGAAGCGGAGGACAGATGGAAGAGGTTATCGCATTATGCCTTAAGAAAAATCCTAAAACACGATTTGTTGTAAACCTCATCACTCCTGAGTCTCTGGCAGCAGTCCTTGAAGCCGCAAAGACTCTCCCGGTGACAGAACCGGATCTTGTGACGCTTACTGCCGCAAGGTCCAAAAAAGTCGGTTCCAGCCATCTGATGATGGGGCAGAATCCGGTATGGATCGTGACGTTTGAGGGAAAAACCTGCATCAGCGGAATTTAATGATTATGAAGGAGCTGGAAATATGGATAAGGAGCGGATGAAGTGTTTGGTTCAGGATTCTCAGGCAGTTTCCGTCCGCTTTCCCCGGATCATGATTGCCGCGGAGAAGAGCGGTGGGGGGAAGACGTTGTTTACCTGTGCGCTGCTTTCTCTTTTGAAGGAGAAAATTCAGGAGGTTCGCGCGTTTAAGTGCGGGCCGGATTATATCGATCCGATGTTTCACCGGACGGTGCTGGAGATCCCGTCGAGAAATCTGGACAGCTTTTTTGCGGACGGGGATACGCTGAGATATCTGCTCGGCAGGGAAGTCCTCGAAATGGAGAAATTCCCGGAAAGCCGAATCGCTGTACTGGAGGGCGTCATGGGCTTTTACGACGGCGTTTCCGGTACGACGGATACGGCTTCGGCGGCGCATCTGGCCCGCGCAACCGGCACGCCTGCGGTGCTGATCGTGCGGCCTAAGGGGCAGTCGCTGTCGCTTGCGGCACAGATTCACGGGTTCCGCACATTTGCGGAAAATACGCTTGCAGGAGTGATTTTAAACGGCGTTTCCGCAGGAATGTACTCGTTTTACAAACAAATTGCAGAGAAAGCGGGGCTGCCTGTGCTCGGCTTTTTGCCGCCGGTTCCGGAGGCCGAAATACCTGACCGCCACCTCGGTCTGGTGACGGCGGACGAGCTGTCCGACCTGCGTGAAAAAATTGATCGGCTCGCGGATGCGGCAGAGGAGGGCATTGACCTCCACGCGTTGTGTGCATTAGCACAGACGGCGAAACCGCTGACCGATACGCACATGCCGCTCGCTCGTGCGACTGATTTTCCGGTGCGGATCGCGGTAGCCAAGGACCGCGCATTCTGCTTCTATTACGAGGATAACTTCGATGTGCTGCGTGAACTCGGGGCAGAGCTTGTGCCGTTTTCGCCGCTCACAGACGAGCGGCTGCCGGAGAATATTGACGGTCTGTACCTTGGCGGCGGCTATCCGGAATTGTATGAAAAACAGCTTTCAGAGAATGAAATCATGCGAAATTCTATCGAAACAGCGATTCTAAACGGTTTGCCGACAGTTGCAGAATGCGGCGGATTTCTTTATCTGCTGCAGTCGCTCGACGGCGCGGCAATGGCAGGCGTGCTGCCGACTTCGGCACACATGACGCCCAGGCTGCAGCCGTTCGGCTATGTCACGCTCACGGCAAACAGTGATAACCTGCTGTGCGAAGCCGGTGGACAATTTCCTGTGCACGAGTTCCATTATGCACAGGCTGTGGATAATGGCACAGATTTTCGCGCGGTCAAGCCAAACGGGCGCGCGTGGGACTGCGGCTTTGCGTCGGACACGCTCTATGCAGGATTTCCGCATTTGTATTTCCGTGCGAAAACTGAAATTGCAGCGAATTTTGTCCGAAAATGCGCGGAAAGGAGCGGAAAATGACACTTGAACAGACTATTTCTGCCATCCGGCCGCTGGATGAGAAAAGCATGACGGCGGCGCGAAACCGCTTTACAAATATTGCCATGCCGCTCGGCGGACTGGGTCTTCTGCAGGACGCGATTGTGCAGCTTGCGGGTATTCTCGGTCAGCCGGTGCCGGATATTTCCAGACGCGCGGCGGTTGTTTTCTGCGCGGACAACGGCGTGGTCGCCGAGGGCGTGACGCAGTGCGGGCAGGAGGTGACAGCCACGGTCGCGGAAAATATGGGCCGCGGCGAGTCCACCGTGTGTCTGATGGCAAAACAGCTCAGAATGGACGTATTTCCGGTCGATATTGGTGTTGCGCGGCCGATAAAGAGCGAAAAAGTGCTGCAATTTTCCGTTCGGTGCGGAACTGCAAACTTTGCGCATGAGCCTGCCATGACGCGGAAAGAGGCGCTCGAAGCGGTCGAAATCGGCATTAAAATGGCGGAAATGTGTGCCGAAAAGGGATATTCGCTGCTCATTGGCGGCGAAATGGGCATCGGCAACACGACCACGTCCTCCGCCGTCTTGTGCGCCCTGAGCGGCAAACCCGTCGAAGCCGTTACGGGACGCGGCGGCGGATTGACCGAAAAATTGCGGTGATCGAGGCGGCGCTGGCGCTTCACAAACCCGACCCGAATGACTCGATCGACGTGCTGCACAAGGTCGGCGGTTTGGACATCGCGGGTCTGTGCGGTCTGTATTTGGGTGCGGCGGCGCAGCGCATTCCGGTCGTGCTGGACGGCGTGATTTCGTGTGCGGCGGCGCTTCTCGCGGTGCGATTGTGCCCGCAG
>ERZ773149.3049-NODE-3049-length-10895-cov-5.840221_pt1 | contig 10895 bp, 10 predicted proteins | sample MGYA00511081_ERZ773149 | MGnify/ENA primary metagenome ERZ773149 (study PRJEB29015, sample SAMEA2737846) | human gut metagenome | biome: human gut; feature: human-associated habitat; material: faeces | place: China | collected 2012 ...
TCTCAGCCTCTGCATCTGCTACCTCATTTCTTGTGATCACTAATTCTGCTTCTTCAACGATCACAGCTTTGCCAATGCCGATACCGGCAGAAGCACTTGTTCCCTTAAACATATGTGTTTCCTCCTTATTATTGTACTCTCAGAATTAAATGAACGACTCTGAAAGTACCTATTTATACCCAAGAAAGACAGATGCCGTCTGAACGTCACCTGTTTTTCTTTTGGACCTGTTTATTTACTCCCCCAGACCGTCCTCTACGATCTTGATCATTGCTGCCAGTGCCGCCTCTTCATCGGGACCGGTACAGTTAAATTCAATCTCTTCCCCGCATTTTACGCAGGCACCCAGTACACTGAGAACGCTTTTCGCATTTGCAGTTACATTGCGCACCTTAAAAGAGACTTTTGATTTATACAGCAGCGCCTCTTTACAGAGGATGCCTGCAGGTCTTAAATGAAGACCTGATGGGTTCTTGATCACAGTTGTTCCACTTACCATTATTATTTCTCCTGATTTTCCGCAGCCTGTAAGCTGCCATTTTTCTTTTATTCCGTTCCAGACGCACGTGAAGATGATGCCCCGCTGCTTTCTGCAGCAGTTGTCTCCTTAGTGCTGCTTTCTGTTTCTTCCTGCGTTGTCGCCGGCACCGTTTCTCCCGGCTCTCTGTCATGAACAATGATCTGAAGATCATCCTGACTTACCAGCTCATAAGCGGCACCCAGTTCAAAGGTTACCGTTCCCGGATGCGTTCCCGGTCCCATATCGCTTACATCTACCTCTGCCTCTAAGGAATCATCCGTCAGCTGGTCTAAGTCTTCTTTTAATCCCTTGATGCTTAAATTAATAGAATCTCTATCATACTGATAACTGTAGCGGCTGGAAGAACCTACCTGACGGATCTTGCTTGTCTTTAACTCAATGTTCCTGGTCTCTAACGGCTCTACCTTTAAAGTTACACGGATCTTGCTGTTATGATCAGCCAGTTCTACATTTTCCGGAAGATATTTATTCAGGTCAATGGTCACTTCTTTGTCTGCAGAAGCGCCATCCATATTTAATTCCGATTTAGGAATATTGATCGCATTGATCTCTGCCAGATCTGACTTAAGTCCTACCACATCAACGGAATTCACATTGCTTTCAATACCTGTAAACCGGTATCCATCTGCCACTCTTCCTTCCGTTTCAAAATTCAGTCCCAGCGTTTTTACTTTTAAGATAGAAAGTGTGTAATCTGCTTCCGAACGGCTCAAGCTTACTCTGTCATCCAGAGTGATCTTATTTCTGTTGGCATCAAAGCACTGGATCTGAGCGGTTCCAGACAGATCGGAATTGGCTCCGTCTAACCGGATGGTGATGCCTACTGTACTGATCCGTCCTACCTGAGACTCCGGTCCGCTTACATAAATACTGGAAGGCACGATATTCACCGTTCCTTCTCTGTATCCGGATTCCGTCTTTCCTTCTGTATAAGCAGTCAGGTCAAATTTCTTCTGCTGGATATCCTCCGTAGTCACACGGATGACTGTAGGCTTTGCAGTGACAGCATCGACTTTGTTGTTCTTCACATCTACCTTTACAGGTACTGCACCTGTAGGCTCATACATATCCGCAAGGTCGATGTACGCCCTGAAATCAGAAGCTGAAATACCTCCTGCGTCCAGTGTACGCACCTTATATGCTACCGTCACAGTACTGCGGTTATCAATTAATTCATAGGTTTTTCCGTTTGTGGAAAGTACATCTTCATTCAGCACCTCCAAAGGTACCTCTTTGGAAGCAGTTACATCCGGATTAGAGATATTTGTCACTGCCAGCCATACAAAAAAGGCAAGGAAAACGGAAAGAATCTTCAATTTTAAATTATTTGTCAGCTTTTTTCCCATTGATCAGCCTTCCCTTCCATATCTTAAACCGGTTGGAAGAAACCGGCTCTTCTTTCATTAGCCCGGAAAGAATATTCCGAAGCGCTTCCGCAGTTGGAACACTGCGAAGCATTCCGCCTTCTGCAACAGATACACGTCCTGTTTCCTCGGAAACAACAATCGTAAGACTGTCCGTTGTCTCACTGACACCCACAGCTGCACGATGTCTGGTTCCCAATGCTTTGTTGATGGACATATTATCAGAAAGCGGCAGATAACAGGTAGCAGCCGCCACCCTGTTTCCACGGATCACCACTGCGCCGTCATGGAGCGGTGTATTATGTTCAAAAATATTAATGAGAAGCTGGCTTGTAACCAGGCCGCTGATCTCAATTCCGGTTCTTTCGATCTCCTTTAATGAAGTTCCTCTTTCAATGACCATCAAAGCTCCTGTTTTCACCTTTGCCATTTCAAAGGTAGCACGCACCAGTTCATTGACTGTACGGTCATTGAATTCCTGGCTGCTTTTGCCGTCATCCTGAGCTAAAATGCCGGACAGCAGATTCTGGCTGCCTAACTGTTCCAAAGCCTTTCTAAGCTCTGGCTGGAAAACAACCAAAAAAGCAGTCACTGCAATAGCAGTAATATTTTTAAGGATCCAGACAATCGTATCCAGGCGCAGAAGGACGGCCATAATAGCAAACACCATTATGGTCAAAAGCCCCTTTAACAAAGTCCAGGCCCTTGTATTTTTTATCCAGAAAAGGATCTCATATACCAGAAATGAGATGATCGCTATCTCAAAAATATTCCGGAGGGAGATCCGCGGCAGCAATGTCAGCCAGGATGAGGCTTTCATCATAAGTTCTGTTAAGATTTCCACCTGATATCATCCTCCCTTGATTTCTTATCTTTTTAATTATTCTCTTTCACTCTTGCACTGCGTTTTCTCGCACTGATACGCTGTACCTTCACATCTGTACTGCTTACTGTCATCTTAGGAACAGCCTTTACGTAGTAATAGTAATCATCATCTTCAAACTGCACATATTCTGTCCGGGTATAATCCACAGAAAAGAAAAAGAAATTGTAGATCATAGCCAGAACAATGGAAAGGAGCAGGCCAAAGATCAGGGCACCTGCTGATACAGACACTCCAAATACAAAATCACCTACAAAAATAACTAAAAGCTGGGCGACTGTACCAACTACGATAGCTATGATCCAGGCATAGTCTACAGAAAGCCTGCGGATCAGATATACTACAATGATCCCTACAGCGCAGGCAGCGATCATCACCATCATAGTCTGATTAAAGCATATAGACCGGATGATCTGACTGTATCTCTGAACAATATCTACATTTCCCTCTCCTGTAAGTACTCCCGCATTCTGACGTATATACATAAGAAGATAATAGAGAAAAACACCGCAGCCCACCGGTATCACTGATACCAGGCTTCCTCCCAGTCCTACCAAAAGTGCCACAGCATAAGGTACTTTAAATAGGAAAGCAAGAGGTGTCAGAACCATAAGCCAGCTGTCTCCAGGTTTAAAACCATAATACAGCACAGCTACTACCAATATCATCATCAGCGTGATCAGTGCCATCTCCATGGATACTGCATACACATGTGCCACCATCACACATCCCATCAAAAACACACTTGCGCTGTCCGGAAGCAAGGCTCCAAAAACACAGATCAAAACCACCACTACAGGATTTTTTAATTTCGTCATATAGCCAATATTGGCATTCATACTTAAAACAGTACACAGTACAAACAGCAGCCGGACCACAAAGCGGATCCAATAACTGTATTTATTATAAAATTCTTTCAGGTGCTCTTTTAACAGCAAAAGACCTGTCATAAAGCGGCTCCTCCTCTGTTTTCTTTTCCGTGGTCTTTCCCAAATCTGCGATCCAGATGTTTCAGCCTTGCCATATACATCGTCTGGCTTCTGGATGCGAAATCATATCGCCCGGAATAGATCTTCCACGTAATAAAAAGGTAAAACACCAGCCCGACCGCATAACCCAGGCCCCAGTTTTTCACCCAGGTGATAACCTCTTCTATGGCTGCTCCCTTCATGATCACATCCAGCTTATACAGGACCCACATAAGAAGGATCAATGCAAAGCTAAAGGTATATCCAAAAAAAGAGCGGAACAGCTGTCCTCCTACATAATCACTTTTAAAGAACTGATTTACAGGGAAGACTTTTCTGCCCTGATGCTTTTCAAATACTGCCAGATCTGTCATTGCCTGGATTTTTTCCTCATTCAGCATAAAGCACTCCTTTATTTTTCTTCCCGATACTATCAATTTAGTATACCACATCTTTTTTTGTTTTGCGACACCTTAAATGAATTTTTAAGAAGTCATTTGTTTTACCGTTCATAATTGAATATTATATGAAACAATTATTAATTTTTTATTAATTTTTCCGTCAGGGCTTGCATTATTTTTTAAATATGCTATTTTGTATTCTGCGAAAAAGAACAAGCCGCAAATTAAGAAATATTATCAGTTTCTGATTATATTTCAGATATTATTAAAGAGGTATATTATGAAAACGCTTCAGATGATCCACTATTTTAATTATGTGATCGCAACTGTATTTGTAGTCTTTTATTTTTATCAGATCGGATATCTGATCCTGGGTCTTCTTATGAAACACAGGAAAAATGATACCGAAAGCCACAAGCTTCACCGATATGCAGCTATTATTTCTGCCAGAAATGAAGCAAATGTCATCGGCGGGCTGATCGACAGTCTTAAAGCGCAGAATTATCCTTCTGAACTTCTTGACATTTTTGTTATTGCTGATAACTGTACAGACAACACCGCGCAGGTAGCAGCCCAGGCCGGTGCAAAAGTCTACTGCCGCTATAATCAGCAGCAAGTAGGAAAAGGCTACGCTCTTGACTATCTGTTTAAATGCCTTTTTGCATCTGGTAAAGATGTATATGATGGTTATTTTGTATTTGATGCAGATAATTATGTAGATCCAAACTTTGTAAAAGAAATGAATGCCACCTTTGACAGCGGACATTTTGCAGCTATTACCAGCTACCGCAACTCGAAAAACTTTGGATCCAACTGGATCTCTGCAGGTTATGGACTTTGGTTCTTACGTGAAGCACGTTTCTTAAACTTCCCGCGAATGATCCTTGGCACCAACTGCGCTATCTCCGGAACCGGATTTTTAGTTTCCAGCGAAGTGATCCGTGAAAACGGCGGCTGGCCATTCCACCTGCTTACAGAAGATATTGAATTTTCCGTTAACTGCGCTATTGAAGGCAAGGTGATCGGTTACTGTGACAAGGCTGTTATCTATGATGAACAGCCAGTAAAATTCGGTCAGTCCTGGACACAGAGACTGCGTTGGTCTAAAGGATTTTATCAGGTAGACTGGCATTACAGCCTTGGACTGATCCGTGGATTTTTCAAAGGCGGAAGAAAATCATTCTCCTGTTATGATATTTTCATGACAGTAGCGCCTGGCATGTTCTTTACACTGGCTGCTATTCTGCTCAACTTAGGCATGGCATTTTCCTATATGACCGAACCTGGTTACATAGCAAAGATGATCGCAGCTGAGAACATTTCCTTCCTTACAAGAACTGTCGTTATGTTCTACTTAAGTCTGCTGGTCTACGGCGCTATTACCATGATCAGCGAATGGAAAGAGATCGCCCTCTCTCTTCCGAAGAAGATCCTGTATACATTTACCTTCCCGATCTTCATGTTTACTTACATTCCAATCTCTGCAGTAGCATTGGTTAAAAAAGTAGAATGGAAGCCGATCTGCCATGGAAACACCTCTGGAGAGCTGATCACTTCCAAGAGAAATTAATCGACCATTGATATGACAAAAAGCGATGCATGGAAACATATTTTTCAATATGCTTTCTGCATCGCTTTTTATATACTACATAGCCATCAGACGCAAAAGTATCATATAGCCAGCCGTTCCCACTGCAATACTTACCAGTGTATTATGTTTCCACTTATACGTCAGTGCCACAACAGCCACTGCTGCTATCTTGGGGAAGCCGATCTGTCTCACATTGCTTCCCACATCTTTTAAACAATAAACGATCAGCACTGCCATGATTGCCGCTGGAAGTGTCTTTCCAAGGCGATCCAGCCAGTCCGGCATCTTTTGTGTACCTCTAAAAGCCAGAAACGGAAGCGCCCGCAGGAAAAAGGTACAAAGAGCCGAAACTGCGATCATGATCCATATTCTTTCTGTATTCATTTATACTTCCTCCCTTCTCTTCTGCAGCACCACCAACAGTCCTGATGTTAACAATAGTGCAGGAAGCATAAAGCCGGAAGCCCCAAATATAATAAGACAGATAATACCGATCCCCAGACCTGCAAGAGCCGGTGTATGCCGGTCTGTTTTCTCCCACTGGTCTATAAAGATAATAACAAACAGAGCCGTCATGCAAAAATCAATTCCTTCCATATCCCACGGGATCAGCTGCCCCAGCACTCCACCCAGAACAGTGCCGATCATCCAGTAGCAGCGACTGAAAAATGCCACCAGAAACATGGTATCTTCCTTTTCTTTCTGGGGCAGTTCCAATGTACAGTTCACTGCATATGTCTCATCCGTCATGGTATGGATCATATAAAGCATCCGTTTTCCCATTTTCTTAAAATCTTCCAGGAAAGTCAGACTGTAAAAACTCTGGCGGCTGTTCATTAAAAGTGCTGTAAGGGCCACTGTTATGATCGAAGCGCCGCTGCTTAAAAAAGTGATCAGGACAAACTGAAACGCACCTGTATACACGGTCAGGCTTACTAACAGGGAATAATACCACTTAAAGCCAGCTTCTTCCATCATAATACCATAAGCCATACTGACAAAAATATAGCTGCACATAATAGGAATGGATTTAATAAACGCATATTTTCTGATCTGGGATCTTGTCATACCGTAAGCTATCCTTTCGCGGCTGTATCAGCACATTTTCAGTTACAATTCAGCCTTGCATCTTCTAGCGCTTATCATATCTTTCATTTCCTACTTTGTCAATGGGTAAGTGGTATAAATAGTACAAAGTTGCCGCAAGCCAGATACTCCTACCCAGCTTGCGGCAACTTTTATTTTAGCTTTATTTTTTATATCAATCTTTTATACCTGATGCTTCAGCATTCCCGCACTGGTCATCCGCAAAGAATGTTCTGCCGGGATCTGAGGCGCTTTTGCTTCTGTATCTACTAACTGCAATGCCTTTACTGGGCATGCTTTTACACAGGCCGGCAGCATTCCGTGATGGACTCTCACATAACAGCCGTCGCATTTGATCATCTTACCGTTTTCCCCAAAAGACGGGATGCCATACGGACATGCCATGGCACAGCTGTGGCAGCCGATACAGTTGGTAGTATCGTAAACTGTAAGATTGGTATCCGGATCTTTTCGCAGGCAGGCACTTGGGCAGGCGCTGATGCAGGGAGCATCGGTACAATGCATACAAGCCAGCGACAGGTGGCTGTATTTTACATTCCCTTTTTCTTCCATTTCCAAATCAAATACATTTCTGAAAGGTCTCTGTCCATCTTTTACCTGAAAATCGTTCTGATCCATGCAGGCAATGGAGCAGGCTCCGCAGGAAATACATTTGGTAATATCCAGATCTATTGCGTACTTTTTCAACTCTGCACCTTCTTTCTCATACCACACCTGGTGGAGTTATAGGCCGGGAAGCCGGAATATGGATCTACATGGGTTCCGGACATCAGAGAGTTTACATCAGCCTCAGAATATCCATGATAGAAAAATACTACATGTTCTGGCACTCTGTGGGTTGGATGGGCTTTTACAGAAATAGTTCCCCTCTCTGTAAACAGTTCTATGTCATCTCCATCCTTTAAGCCCAGTTTTTCTGCATCTTCCACAGAAATATCTGCTGCCGGATCCGGGCGCAGGCTGCGTACCCACGGTACTTTGTGCAGCCGGGAATGAATGGCATTTGGCAGTCTTCCTCCTGAACAGAGGATGAATGGGTACACCCTTTCATCTGCTTCATCCATAGGCTCACAATAAGTTGGCAGCGGATCTAAATGCCACTCTGGATGAGATGCGATCAATTCTGAATATAGTTCAAACTTGCCTGTAGGTGTCTTACAGCCGCTTTCAAGGACAGTTCCCGGAACATAAGGCTTCACACCGCGGACTTTGACTGGCAGGTCACTGGCACGAAGTTCGTCCATAGTGATATCCAGATCAGAAAGGATTTCTTCAATATTCTTTTCATATCCTTCTTCCAGCCGCTTATCCCCCAGTTTCATCACTTTTGCCAGATCACAAAGGATTTCAACATCCGATCTGCTCTCTCCCACTCTGTCAATTGCAGGCTTGGTCAGCCATGCATAGCCGCCTGGATAAGTCTCCAGTTCTCCACGTTCGTAAGAAGTACATACCGGAAGAACGATATCTGCCATTTTCGCTGCATCTGTCATAAACAGATCTGCATCGACGAAAAAGTCCAGTTTTTCAATAGCAGATTTAAAATACTGATCATCTGGAAGGATCCTGTAGTTTAATCCCAGGGCAAACATAGCCTTAACAGGATAAGGAGTTCCCTCATGGATCTGTCTTGGCAGGTCCACACACTGCATTTCCCGCTCCATATGATACCACAGAGGGAAACGGGACGCTCCTACTGGAAGAGCTGCATCCTTTGGTTCTGTACCATCAGCAAATTCATCTTCTAAAGTAGTAAATCCGGAAATCTGGTGGGTAAATGTATGTTCTCCCGGCAGCTGTCCGCCTGTGCGGTCAAAGTTTCCAGTCAGTGCTGAAAGTGCCATGATCGCACGGTAATTCTGGAAACCATTCTTATGATGAGGGATCGGCGCACTGTTTTCATTGATCGCCATGGACTTGCTCTCATGGATCATCTCACAGGCCTTTACTACCAGATCATAAGGAACGCCTGTAAGCTTTTCAATATTGCTTTCGTTAAAACCAGCTGCATACTGGGCATATTCCTTAAAACCATGTACATACTGGTCAATGTATTCTTTATCGATCCATCCCTTCTGGATCAGCACATTTCCCATGCACAGTGCCAGTGCTCCATCTGTACCCGGATAAGGACGCAGATGCAGGTCACACATTTTCTCTGTAGTAGGTGTGATCTTCGGATCCACCACAATGACCTTCATGCCCCTTGCTCTTGCTTTTTCTGCTCCCTGAGCCTTTAAATAACCGGAATAATAAGGATTAAATGCCCAGCCAAGAAGCAGGTCACAATTTGACATATCCGGTCTTGCCAGCTGTCCTATGGCTGTTTTCCATGCCATCCAGCCGGTAGTCATACAGGTACTGGACTCTGTACCATAATTCATAGTTCCAAAGGAATGGGCAAAACGGCGCAGCCACGGACGGAACCATTTATTGTACCCACCGAAAAATGCCACTGCCTGAGGCCCGTCTGTTGCTTTGATATGATTTAACTTTTCAGCGATCTCCTTATAAGCCTCATCCCAGGTGATGGGTTCAAATTTTCCTTCTCCTCTTTTGCCAGTACGGCGAAGGGGAGTTTTTATACGGTCTTCTCTGTAAGCAAAGCCACGGCCGGACAATCCTTTTGTGCAAAGGCATCCCTTATTTCTCGGATGCTTATCCAAGCCTTCCAGCTTTACCATTTTTCCATCTTTTACATAAGCGCATACACCACAATTATATGCCGGAGAACAGATAGCACAGACCGTATTCTTTTTTTCAATGCCGGTCTCCGGTCCCGGTATCTTTGCTTTTTTTAAAGCCTCTAAACTATCCATGGATCTTCTCCTCAACTTCTTCTATAAAAGGAACGGAAAGTCCTGCTTTTACCAGCATAGCACGCTGATAATCCGGCAGAGCAAACTGTTCACCTGCAAACAGTCGCAGCATATAGTTTTTAATAATGCCGCTGACACGATAATTATCTAAAATATTAGCACCTACAATGCGTTTTCCATCTATCACCAGACGGATATAAAGGTCTTCGGAAAGAGAACCATATTCCAGGATCTCTCCCTGCATACGGTTGTCTCCAAAACCAATAAAGTCCATGTTCATAAAATGGGTGATGTTATGAAGAATATTGCCTTTATAAGTCATATCTCCCCCTGCCATGTTGATGCCGGCAGTTTCACCCTGATGATTGGCATTGGCCCACAGACCGATGATCTGGTTCTGTCCGCTTTCCAGGTTATTGCCTTCACAGCAGTCTCCTGCAGCAAAAATGCCCGGAACAGAAGTACGCATATGGTCATCTACCACAATGCCTCTTCCAATCTCAACTTCTCCCTGAACCGTCTCCGTAATCGCTCTCGTACCAATGCAAAGGCCAACGATATCCGCAGGAATACGGCTTCCGTCTGTAAGGACAGCCACTTTTTCTCCATTTTCCTGTTCCATATGGTCAATGGTCACACCAAACATTAAATGAACGCCCTGAGCTTCTACTCTCTTCTCAATTTCTTCTGCCACCTCTTTATAAGCTGCCAGAGGGAAGATGTAGCTTGCCAGATCTAAAAGCCATGTTTCAATGCCGTATTTGTGCAGGACTTCCACTACCTTAATACCAGCCATGGAAGCGCCAATAACTACTGCATGTTTAATATTATTTTTCTTCAGACGTTCTTTAAAACGAAGAGCATCTTCCACCGTACGCATTAAAAATGCGTCTTCAGGCTCCAGTCCTTTTACAGGAGGCGCAAAGGCTCTTGCGCCTGTAGCGATCAGGATACGATCGTATTTTTCTGATCCCTTTTCTGTTTCTACCAGATGTTCTGATCCGTGAACTTTCACAACCTGCTCTCTGCGAAGGTTAAAGTCCACCTCTTTCTGAATCTGCTCCAGATCACCAAAAGGGAACATTCCCTCATATTCCAGCTTTCCAAAAGCATAATAGGTGGTCAGCATAGGATTATAAGGAGCCCGTCCTGTGTTACTGTAGACGTCAATGCATCCTTCTTTATCCAGTTCACGGATCTTTTTCACTGCATGGTAGCCGG